>Ga0123353_10005296_pt1 | contig 16886 bp, 14 predicted proteins | sample TergutLab28metaG_3_FD_92763 | JGI IMG/M metagenome (GOLD analysis project Ga0123353, IMG submission 92763) | Labiotermes labralis P3 segment gut microbial communities from Petit-Saut dam, French Guiana - Lab288 P3 | ecosystem: Host-associated > Arthropoda: Insects > Digestive system > Gut ...
ACTGGCGACGTACAATGAACGCGAGAACGTGCCGGTTCTTGCGGCGCAGATTGTGGAGTTTGCGCCCGCTGCGGACATTCTCGTTGTGGACGACTCTTCGCCCGATGGCACGGCGGATTGGGTTGAAGAGCAACGCGATGCAAGGTTCAAGTTGATCAAACGTTCCGGCAAACTCGGACTCGGCAGTGCGGTACTGGCTGCCTTTGATTATGCTCTCCAGAACGATTACGATTTTCTCATCAATATGGATGCCGATTTGAGTCATCCGCCCCGTTTTTTGCCAGCGATATGTTCCAAAGCCGAAGAAGGAGTCGATGTCGTGATTGGTTCCCGATACGTTTCCGGCGGCAAAATCGAAGGTTGGTCTTTATCCCGGCATCTGATGAGCCGAACCATTAATTTCTACGCACGGGTGCTACTCGGTTTGAAAACACAGGACAACAGCGGTTCGTTCCGATGTTACCGCGTGGCGTTGTTGCGACGGCTTGAACCGCAAACGGTCCTCTCGAAAGGATATTCGTTTTTTGAAGAAATTTTGTTTCGTCTCCGAAAATTAGGGGGAACCTTTGCAGAAGTTCCCATCACCTTTGAAGAGCGGCGAGTCGGGCAATCAAAGTTGAATGTCAGGGAAATGTTGATTGCTTTGTGGTTGTTGTTGCGAATAGGGATTTTTCGAGGCTAAGGCTTTCGCCGGAAATAAACTGTCCTTTTTTCTGTGGAAATCACCATTCCGTAGAGGAGTAGTCAGAAGTCAGAAGTCAGAAGACGCAAGCGCAGGGGATATTGCCGCACCGCATGCGACTACTGACTACTGTATTCTGACTACTGACTACTGACTACTGTTTTGGGTGTCGTCGATGAGTGAAACCTTGACCACTTTTCCCTTCGGCATTCTGAAAAATCGGCGTTTGCCTGTGCTAGTCACAAAGTAACAAAATGTTGTCTGAAAGAAACGGAAATAGTAGGCAGCGGCACATTGCCGAAAGCCAATTTTTTCATGGGAACGTCGGGACGATGTATTGTTCGATGCAATGCAGGAATAAAATTCGCTGTCGGAATATTCCGCAAAACAACGCCGCGCCATGACGGGAAACACCCCTTGCCCACGAAACCCCGGCGACACAAAAACATTGCATACAAACTTGGCGGATGGTTCTGTTTCGACATGGAGCAGCCAAGCGTCATATCCTTCCCACTGGGCAAGATAATAGCCGGTATAGAGCCACACCACGCCGATGGCAGTCCCATTGTGCAACGCCGCCCAATGTTCTATTCCTTGCTGGACGTAATTGCCATAAAATGCTTGCTCTGTTTGTTCGTTGCCGTAAAGGTCACGGACAATTTTTCCCACGGAAACCTCTTGACTCGAAGCCGTCGTGAATTCGGCGGGATCGTTTGATTTCTGTGCCGTCGATTTCTGTGCTGTCGTTTCCTGTGTCAATGTCCGATCGAAGCGATAATAGACGGATTTTTTAACGGCAACGAAGTGGCACAAAATCTGTTTCACGCGGTATTTCCAGCCCATTACACTTTTCTCCTCATTACACTTTTCTCCTCATTACACTGCCCTCCCTACAAACTCATTGTCCAGTCGCCAGCAAAAAGCATCGGCATCTTCATTGCCCGGAATCACCCGATGCAACAACAAGGGATTGCTCGCTTTCGTCACCACGCCATGATCCGTCAGTACCGCCGTCTTGAAGCCGAGTTGCTTTGTTACAGCAAGCGACTGTTCGCTCCACTGCGGAGAGAAGCAGGGATGAGGATACGAAAAATGCTCCGGCTTACCACCCAGTTCCTGTTCCAACATTTCGTTGGCTTCCACAATTTCATGGTGCAATGCCTCTGGTGGAACGTGCCCAATATTGTCGTGTGTAAATGAGTGATTGCCGACAATGTGTCCCCGCTGCCGCAGTTCCCTCGCCTCCGCAAAGGACATCATTCGAGGTCCTTGCGACAAGTCAAGTTTGAAGCCGAACCAATTCTCTAATCTTTCGACGTGCTCTTCTTGTATTCTATCCGACTCTGTGGCACACGGATTGGAATAATGGACAAAGGCTTCACGATTTTCGTCGGGATTGCCGAGGTTCCATGTTCGTTGAAGTTTCGTGTCCGTTAAGACCATGTTTCGTCGCTTTGCCTCGTGAAAAAGATAAGTCGTGCGGCAAAACCACGGCAATTCATTTTTCCTCACGGCACCCGCTGTCAAATAGAACGTCCCGAAAATACCATATTTTTCCATGATCGGAGCGGCAACGGTGTAGTTGTCCTCAAAGCCGTCATCGAAGGTCACCGCAACGCTGCGTGTCGGCAACTTTTTACGGGCAGCCATCCAATCCGCAATGTCGTCAAGCGTGACGGGATTGTACTTTTCCCGTAGCATCCGCATGTGTTCGTCAAAGAGGTTCGCATCGACCGTAATCGCCTTGGAAATATAATCATCCTGTCCTTCGCGGTCAACGGCAATCGAATGATAGCACAAAATAGCGGCTTCTTGTGGGAGAAAATTGGCGGCATAAAAACGCAAAATCCCCGAACGGAGAACAAGGGATTTGATCACTTGCCTCCACGACTTGTGCGATGTTGTAGTGCGTCTGTTATCCGATTTCATGATCTATACTCACAATGGGAGCAAGTTTTCTAATTTCCGTTCCCTTTCCTACTGGGAGTTTTTTTCAACGCGGAAAGAGCGGAAAGGCAGAAAACGCGGAATTCTTCCAGTGGAATTCCGCAATTTCCGCCCTTCCGCGACTTCCGCATTAAAAAAACAGTTGGAAACCAAACGCGCATACGGGCATTTTACTTTCACGCGAAAGCCTGACACTGGCTCTCCCCCCAAAGCCTTCCGGCTCTATTCGCCGCACTTGGCGAAAATTCGCTTGACGAGTGCCTTATCTTTGACCGGAGAACCGACCTTGAGGTGCAGTTTTCTTCGCATCAGCATCGGCAGTCCGAGGTCGGCATCTTTCAGTGCCAGCAGCGGATTGCCATCGCCGAGGAAACCGCGAATCTTGTATTCGGCAACCATTTCCAGTTCGTTCGTGCGTCCGTTTCGCTTGATCGTGTTCAGAAAAGCACGTTGAAAAGCAACGGTGCGTTTCTGTTTCGGATGCACACATTTTTTTTCGAGCGAGAGCTGTTTGAGAGCGTCCATCACCCCGGCGATGTTCACCGATTTTGGACACCGTGTGGAACACGTCAAGCAGCTGACACACTGCCACACCGATTCGGCACTTGCCGCCTTCTTGACATCGCAATACTGCACCAAGCGAATCACCATACTGGGCAGCACGTCCATCTGGAACGCGCGAGGGCAACCAGCGGAACACTTACCACATTGATAGCAATCGGCAAGACTCGTGTGTGCCAAAGACTCAACCCGGGCAACATCGGGATTCTGTGTTGAACGATACATCGGAGGGTGGGATACGGGAAAAGACACCATCATTTTGACAGATGCAGGAAAGAACGTCAAGGGGAACGCTGCTCCTCAAACGTTTCGAAGTACCGGACGATTTTTTCGAGGAGCAACGGCGTTCGCGGACCGGGAATACTGGCAAAGTCGTCCGTGAGTGTCAAAATGCGGCGATGTTTCACTGCCGGGACACGATCACCAAGACTTTGCCAATCGGACACCCCTCGCTCCCCATCCATCCCGCTGATTTGAATGTCAATGATGACATCCGGTGCGAGATGAATGATCCCTTCGGTGGAAAGTGTCGGTGCAAGTAATCCCATCGATGCCGCCACATTTTCCCCCCCCGCCCGCGTGACGACACCACTCAAAAAAGAATCGTTGCCCGCAACGAACAGATTTTGGATTTGTCCCGTTCCGCGTGAGCGGTCGATGCAAATCAACGTCCGTATCGGCTTTTTGCCTTCCTGCCGCGTAGCGAACGCATGGAGTTTGTCCAACAGTTCTTGTCGTTTTTTGAGAGCGACGTTGAGCACGTCTGCTCCAAACACTTCACCGATGATACTGTAAGAATCGATGACTCCTTCAAACATTCGATGATCGACCACCAGAATCGGAACGGACAACGATTGACGAAGAGGTTCATTTTCCACAGACAGGATCAGCAAATCTGGTTTCAGTGTAATAATTTTTTCGCGGTTAAAACCGTATGAACCATCAATTTTCTCGTGGGCGAGTGCTTCGGGGGGATATTTCGTGTAGGAAGAATCGCCGACGATTCGGTCGCCCAATCCGATGTCGAAGAGTACTTCGGTAATGCTCGGCAACGTCGAAATAATCCGCTGCGGCGGCGTTTCTGGAACGACACTGGGCGCATTTGCCACAGGAGCGCAGCCCAACGTGAGTGCTACCCAAAAAAGGAGGAACAATGTTAGAGGGTTACTGCGAGGCAATTCTGCTTTGTTGAGTTCGATCATGCGGAGTGTACTGGGGTTGATCCCATGAATGAATCGTACCTGAAAAACGCCCTACCGTCAATCAATGTGCTATCAGGCTCAGTCGAACTGCAAAGTCGTTGTTTCGTTGACGGACTGCCGGGCGGGTCATCGGCGGGCTTGCTTGACGTTCTCCACTGACAAGCGTACAATTCTTCATCATACAGACACAAGGAAATTAGATTTCGATGGTCCCCATTCTAAAGAACGAAGAGATTGCTCCGAACATTTTCGAGATCGTCGTCGAGCATCGCCGATTGGTGAGCAAACTCAAACCGGGTCATTTTGTCATCGTCATGGCAGAAGAAGATGGCGAACGTATTCCCCTCACGGCGGCAGACTTTGATCCCACAGCGGGAACGCTTACCCTCGTCGTGATGGCGGTGGGAACGTCCACAAAAAAACTGGTTCAGAAAAAAGTGGGAGAGACACTCTTTGCCCTCATGGGACCGCTCGGGCATCCCAGCGAAATTAACAATTATGGCACTGTCATGATGACCGCAGGCGGAGTGGGAACCGCACCGATCTACCCGATTGCCAAAGCACTGAACCATTGCGGGAACCACGTCATTACGATTCAGGGAGCGCGAACTAAAGACATGCTCTTTTGGCAACAAAAATTGTCGCACGTCAGCGACGAATATATTGTGACGACGGACGACGGCAGCGAAGGTCGGAAAGCCCTCGTCACGGAGCCGCTACGGGAAATGTTGGAGGCACGGGAACAAGAAATCGGTTGTGTCTATATGATCGGACCTGCGGTCATGATGAAGTTCTGTGCGGCGGCGATTGCTCCCTTCAGCGTCAAGGGGGTTGCGAGTTTGAACAGTATCATGATTGACGGCACTGGCATGTGCGGCGTATGCCGGGTGCAGATCGGAGACGAAACAAAGTTTACCTGCGTGGACGGTCCCGAGTTCGATGCAAGGGCAGTTCGCTGGGACGTGCTGCTTGCCCGACAAAAAATGTACTGCAACGAAGAGCAATGCTCCTACAAACAATACTTGGCATCCGTTGCCAAAGGATGAGTCTCTCATCGGACTTTACTCCTTTCCTACGGAATGTGACCCCGACAAAAAATGGCTTGTTTTCCAGCGTCAGTATAACTTCGCCGCAATGTGCGGAAACACCGCCACACTCCGTTTTAAGATACCGTTGATGTGTGCAATCAAAATACCGTAGTTCGTCATTGGCACCTGTTGATCCATGGCACATTGGACCCGGTACTTCATTTCCCGTTCGGTCAGCATACATCCGCCGCAATGCACCACCAACTTGTACGGCGACAAATCTTCGGGAAAATCTCTCCCCGAGGTGAACGCAAATTGAATTGGCTTGCCCGTATACTCCTGAATCCAACGCGGCAATTTGACCGTGCCAATGTCGTCGCACTGCCGATGATGCGTACAACCTTCCGAAATCAAAACCGTGTCTCCGTCCGCGAGAAGGTCTAACATCTTTGCTCCTTGTACAGCAGAGAGCAACGAACCTTTATACCGAGCAAACAAAATGGAGAAAGACGTTAAGGGAATATCGTTTGGCACTTCCTCCGAAACCTTGCCAAACACCTGACTGTCCGAAATGACCAAGTTCGGTTTTTGTCCTAGTGTTGCCAACGTTTCCCGCAGTTCCGTTTCCTTGACCGCGACGGCAATTGCTCCGGCTTCGAGAATGTCTCGGATCGTTTGCTGTTGCGGCAAAATCAAACGCCCCTTCGGAGCCGCACTGTCGATGGGAATCACGAGAAGGACAACATCGAGTGGCTGGATCAAGTCCGCCACCAGGGGCTGTTCCTGCTTGTCCATTGCGGTCAGTGTCGCGATACGTTCTTTCAGTTCCGTAAGGTGAAACGATGCTTTTGCACTGACGAAAATTTCTTCTGGGGCGGCGGAGGGTATTTCGTTGAGCAGATCGCACTTGTTCTGAACGACGAGATAAGGAATATGTTTCGCCCGGAAAATGTCGATCAATTCCTGATCGGTCTCGGTCTTGCCGAGAGTGGCATCGACGATCAACAAGGCGATGTCCGACTTGTTGAGTATCTGTTTCGTCTTTCGGATTCGCAGGGTTCCGAGTGTTCCTTCATCGTCGATGCCGGGGGTGTCGATCATCATGACGGGACCAATGGGCAGCAGTTCCATTGCTTTGAAGACGGGATCGGTCGTGGTACCCGGCACGTCGGAGACAACGGCAAGGTCTTGCCCCGTGACAGCATTGACGATGCTCGACTTCCCGGCATTGCGTCTGCCGAAAAAGCCGATGTGAGTGCGATTGGCAGAAGGTGTTTCGTTCATGATTATTTCCAATTTTGGGATATTAAAACCCTCGCCTTCAGGGGATATTTTTTTGACAGGATTTTCAGAATTTTCAGGAAGGTATCCCATGTGTTTTTTTATCCTGAAAATCTTGTCAATCCTGTCAACAAACAGCAAACTGGCTTCAGTCGGTCATTTCATTTTCCCGAACTCCGTTTGCTGTAAAGCAGTGCAATCAATCCCACTGCCGCTGCCAGGATGATGATCCCCATCAGCGGGCGATAAAACAGCCAAGCCAATGCAATAATCATGAGCGACCAAGCCACTCCGAACAACAGACTGAAAAGTCCCATACCGACTCCAACCAGTTTTCCCAAGAAAGGAACCACGCTTGCAAATACTTGTAATGGGGCAAAGAGCATATTCAGACTGAAACAAACGAGGAGTATCCCCACGATACGCAAAATCCATGTCATCATCGAGTTGGAAGCGTGAGCCGAGGCGAACATGTTTTCAGCACTGTGTGTTCCCATCGAAAGCATGCCGATTGACTTGCCGTTGGAGGCGACGAACGATTCAAAGGTGTCGCCGTTCAGTTTGGCAATGAGACTGACCGTCCCCTCGGGGGGCGTTCGCTTGAACGTGGCGCGTACATCTCCAATGCTTGGCTGTCCCGGATTGTGTCCCAAGTAGACTGTACCGCCACTCACATGCACCCACTGGGACGACGGAGACATCGCAACGGTTGACTCTTTTTCCTCCTCTTCAAACTGGAGCATACCCTGTGTCGATGCCGGTGGGGTTGCGGGGGGCGAAACAGAAGGTGCAAACTGCTGGTTCAGTTTTGCTATTACTTCTTCGGAAAGTCCCACAGAAAGAGATTCAGAACCGCCCATGGAATCAACGAGAAATTTTGGAAGTCGATAAGCCCCAAAGGAAACATTCGTTGCTTGAACCGTGAACTTTTCAATGTTGGCGAGCGCAGTATTTTTATGCTCAACAGAGGCGTTGGGAGCGACAAATTTCGAGGAGTCGACGGGACTTGTGACCCAGTCTTTTCGGTAGGTGTAGGTGGTGATGGTCTCTTGACCGCCCCCCAATTTTTCCCGCGTTTCCGATTTGGAGTCTTCGACCCACTGGTAAAACTCAATGGCACGTTCAAGGCGAATGGCGTTTACGGAAAGACCAAAGAAAGGGTCTTCGAGAACATCTTCGGTCGCTGCCGTACCCGTTGCGTGAACGAGTTGCCCATGGCTCGCCTGGTTCACCGAGCTGATGTCTCCCAACTCTGTCACCACTGCTTCTGCTTCATTCAGAGCAGTTTGGGTTTTCACGAAATTGCCCTCGTTCCACCACAGGAGCATCGTCCCGACGATGAAAAGAATAATGCCGGCAATGATTCCGCCGAACGAATTGCCGAGGCGTTCAAACCAACTTTTTGACGTTGTTACAGTATGTGATGACATTTTTTGTCCTTTCTATGTTGTGGAGGTTAACGATTGCATCTCTGCTTTTTTATGTTTGCCGAGAATCGCAACAAGAGAGGAGACGCTCGCAACAGGAGCGGCACACTTATTTGAAACGGAGTCAATCCTTCCGACCAAAGAGGTGTATGATCCTGAAAGGCATAACGCCGATTCGACCGCTGATGGGCTTTCGCCAGAAAATAACTGGTCTTTCATTTTTCATTCTGGAGCAAGGAGTCAGGAGTCGCATGCGGTAAGGAATTACCAGAGTCAAATGGTGCGGTAGCACTATTCTGACTCCTGACTCCTGTATTCTGCTCCACGGAATGCGATAAGGCTGAAAAATGGCATGTTAATTTCTGGCGAAAGCCATGAACACGCATCGTCCCCGTTACGGGAGCATACGCAACTTTGTTCATCACCGACAATTTCCCGCTCCGGTCATCCGGTGGTCTTGCAGAAAATTGTCTTCGTCGAAGCGATTCAAATAACTTGTTGTCGTCACTCGAACATCAACCCGTCCGATGCGCACCGGACGCGAGTTCCAAATGGTGAGCGCAGTTTAGCACAGTTTGGAGGTAGGCGTAAGCCCCTCTCCCTCACCAAAAAATCCTCGCAGGAGGGTCGTGTCCTAAAATTGTTGGTGCGACGGGTAACGCCGCCTAAATTATAGGAGTTCCGTTGCCCCACCCACAAATTCAGGACACAACCGTCGCTGGACTACATATCAAACAGGTAATGTATAGGGCAACCTCCTTTCAGGTTACAAGGGAAATCAAACTTCTTGGCGATACCAAAGGACGCAAAGAGTTCGCAAAGGGTGTGGAGGAAAACATGCAATAAGTTCCCGTTTTACGTCTACATTGAACATCGGAGCAGCTTATGTTACAATTTGATCAGTATCTTTTTCTCCGAGGAAATTCTATGCGAACGATTGTTCTTGTGCCATTGTTTCTCTTGTTGACCGCGTGTGGTGTGTGGGGGGTGGAAGCGGCGAAACGTCCGAACATCCTGATCTTTTTCGCTGACGATTGGGGACGCTATGCCAGCACCTACACCAACGATGCAGTGAACTCGACGTTCCAAACGCCGAACTTCGATCGCCTTGCTCGAGAGGGCGTTTGCTTCACGAATGCTCATATCACCTCGCCATCCTGTACGCCGTGTCGCAGTTCGCTGTTTTCCGGGCAGTATTTCTATCGGACGGGTCGCGGAGCAACCCTTCGTCCGGCACTTTGGGATGAAGCGATTCCGACGTTTCCTCTGCTGTTGGAAGAATCGGGCTATCGGATCGGCTTCACCTACAAGGCGTGGAGCCCCGGGCTGAATCCCGACGCTCCGTTCGGCGGTGCCCGAACACGATATTCCCGAGCCGGCGGACGGTTCAATCAGTTTTCGCAAAATGTGACGAAAATGGTCGCGGCGGGTCAAGACCGCGAAGCCGCTAAAGAGGAAATCTACGCCGAAAGCATGAAGAACTTTGACATGTTTCTTGCCGACGGAGAAAAGAGTCCCGAGGCGAAGCCATTTTTGTACTATATGGGTCCGACGAATACGCACCGGGCTTGGGAAAAGGGTTCCGGCAAAGCGTTGTGGGACCTGAACCCCGACGATCTGAAAGGGAAGATGCCGAAATTTTTGCCGGACGTTCATGAAGTTCGGGAAGATTTCTGCGACTATCTCGGCGAAGCCCTTGCTCTGGATGCGTTGATGGGCAAGTTCCTCAAAAAACTCGAAGAGATGGGGGAACTCGACAATACCGTCATCGTTGTCAGCGGCGACCACGGGATCCCGGGATTTCCACGCGGGAAAACCAACCTTTACAATTTGGGGACGGAAGTGTCGCTCTTTGTTCGTTGGGGGGCTAAAATCAAGGGCGGTCGGACGGTCGATGATTTTATCAATTTGATGGACATTGCTCCAACGCTCTTGGAAATAGGCGGTCTCAGTCCGCCTGACTGTATGACGGGAAAAAGCATCGTGCCACTGTTGATGTCGGAAAAAAGCGGACAGATTGATCCGAGTCGCGATTACGTTGTGACGGGTCGTGAACGACATTTTAGCAGTGCCCGCGCGGACTGGTCGCCGTATCCCGAACGTTCGATCCGGACGAAGGATTTTCTGTATATCCGCAACTTTCGCCCGGATCGTTTGCCGATGGGAGACCCTTTTCATTTGAGCAAAAACGATTCGCCGGAGGAGATGGCACGACAACTCGTGAACAACACCGGATACACGTTCGGCGACATGGATAGTGGACCGACGAAAGCGTGGCTCGTGTTACACGGCAACGAACCCCAGTGGCAAAAATACTATGACTATGCCTTTGCGCGGCGACCGGCGGAAGAACTCTATGATTTGCGGAAAGACCCCGATTATCTTGTGAATGTTGCGGAGCAACCGGAATATGCCCAAGTTCGGAAAGAGTTGTCGGAGCGTTTGATGAACGTCCTGACTTCCACGGGCGACCCGCGTGTAACCGGCGATGGAGAAACCTACGAAAAACCCCCCTTTGCCGGTCCCGAACCGAACTGAAACCGATCCGTTGACTATACTGCTCCCGGTCACAAATTGCCCTTTTTTCAAACTGTAAAAAAGACGGCAGACAACAGCAGAGGTGCTGGCGCACCGTTTGCGCCGTCTGCCGTCTATGTCCCGTGGGGACTGAGCAAAAACGACCAGGTTATGCCCGGGTACAGTATATACCGAAGCCGGTTGAAAAATCCGGGTGCCGAGTATTTTAGCCCGACAACGAGAGACCCGGCGCGGGCGAGGCGGCTGAATGGGGGCGCAGCCGAAAAATGACCCGCTCCAGGTCTACATCCCAAAGTTGGAAACGAATCTCAAAGGAACAATTCAATGCGTTCATACTGTTTGTTGATCGGTGGCATGATTGCCTTGACTCTTCCCGCTTCCGCGAGTGAAACCACGCTCCAAAAAATCCTTGCACTGCCGCCGTCCATCGAGCCGCAGTTCCAGAATTTTTCCCTCTTCGGCGGAGATTGGGTTGCCGAGGACGATGATACCGTTGTCGTTGCCGCCGGCGCGGGTCCAAAATTGGTCTGCGAACAATTCCAGAATCTCACGAAAGGGGAAGTTTCTGTGGACATCCTCTTTCCACCCGCACGACGTGGCGGATACCAAAACGCCGGGATCATTCTGAAAATCCGCGAGCCTGGTGTCGGAGCGGATCATTTCATCGGCTATGAAATTGCTCCCAGTGTTGAAAGCCAACATCTCCACATCGGCTTTCATCGGCATGACTTCCGAAAAATCGCGGAAATCCCTTGCACCATTCCCGCCAATCAATGGATGACACTCCACGTCCTTTTCGATGAAACATCCTTCGAAGTACGTCTCGATGGCAAATCCATTGCCAAGCATACCATCACCGCTGCGGAAAACTGGCGATCCGGTGGAATCGCCCTGCGCCCCTGGCAGCGACTTGCAAAATATCGCCATCTGAAAATCAAAAAAGAAAATGAACCGTGGGAAACGATCTCGTTTCAGATGCTTCAACCAACAGAGGAGGAACGGCATTGGTCCGCGACACTGGCAACGGAACATCTCCCCCCCATGGTGTTTTTGACCCGACATCCGCTTTCGCGTCCTAATGCCGTGGGAAATGACGTTTGGCAGGCAACCCCCACCGCTCCCGGTTGCTCGATCCGTGTACTGTATCCCGCCCAGCCCGAACGGGAAATCGACACCATCTTTAGCGACCCCGACGGGAGCATTTATGATATGAACCTCTCGGCAGACGCACAAACGATCTACTTCGCCTATCGCAAACAGCATGAAAAATACTGGAATCTCTGGAAAATTGGGGTTGACGGCGGCGGGCTTCGGCAATTGACGGAGGGTGACTTTCATGACGTGAGTCCCTGCGAAACGCCCGGCGGTGATTTGATCTTCGTCTCCACCCGTCGATTCGGATACACCGTCTGCCAGCCGGGTCCGGCTTCCAATTTGCATCGGTTGCATCATGTTCACGAGGAAAGTTACAGAGGGGGACGACTGCTGATGAATCCGATTTCTTGCGTCAGTATGAACACGCTCTCCGATATGAGTCCGCAACTGATGCGGGATGGACGCATTTTGTTCACACGCTGGGAATACATTGACCGCGATTTGACCTATCGCCAAAGTCTCTGGACGCAAAATCCCGATGGCACCGGGTATCAACTTTTTTTCGGCAACACGATCCGCGATGTCGGCACCTTTTGGCAAGCGCGGCAGTTGCCCGGAAAAGATCACGTTCTCCTCGCCACCTTTGCTCCGCATCATGGTTTTCCGCACGGAATGATTGGTTTGATCGACCGCAGTGCCGGGATCGAAGGGGAAAAAGGGAAAGGATTCATTTACGTCACCAACGATGTCGAAAGCGTTCGGGACACGGACTTTCCTTGGGGATACCGCGATCCGTTCCCGCTGACGGATGAATTGTATTTGTGTAGTTACGGTGGCGGAAAGGGTTTTTATCAGGACGGAAAGAAACGTTTCGGACTTTATCTGCTCGACAGAAACGGCAACAAACGATTACTTTTTGAGGATGCCGTGCAGAGTTGTTTTTTCCCCATCCCACTTGTTCCGGCGGCACCAGCTCCGGTGGTCGTGGACAGGGTCCAGCGGCACATGCCGGCGGATGAACTTGCCGACCCCGATGATCGAACGCTCACTGGCTCTGTCGTGCTGATGGACGTGAATGAAGGATTGCGAGGACGCATCGAACCCAGCACCATCAAATCACTGCGAATGATGGAGCAAATCCGCAAGACCGAAGAACTCTCTGAACGGGCTTACGACCAATCGCCGGTGATGAGTTACGCCACCTACTATGCCAAGCGGGACTGGGGAACGGTGCCGATTGAAGCGGATGGCTCCGCCCATTTTACGGTGCCGGCACTGCGGGAAATTTATCTGCAAGCCCTCGATTCCGAAGGGCGCGAAGTGTTTCGGATGATGTCTGCTTTTCAGGTGATGCCGGGAGAACAACTCAGTTGCACCGGTTGTCATGAAGATCGAGATGCGGCGATCACGCAATCCCATCGCGTGCCGCTTGCGTCCCGAAAGCCGCCCCATGTGCCGAAAAGCCCCGATTGGCTCTTGCAACGCGAACGGCTCAACGAATATCCCGATGCAAGAGTGTTCGATTATCCAACAGTGGTGCAACCCGTACTCGATCAATACTGCATCGAATGTCACCACGGAAAACGTGCCGAAGGTGGATACGATTTGACGGGGGACAAAACGCGCTACTTCAGCATGTCGTATGACAATCTTCTGGGAACGAGTCGGTCGTACAGGCAGCACAATATGTTGACCGGCGAAATGCTCCCCGAGGAAGTGGCGAAGGGGAAACCGCTTGTCCACTATTTTTGGTTGCTTCACACGCCAAGTTCGGTGAGTGAACCGTACATCACCGGTTCGCACGCGAGTCGGCTGACGGAATTGATCGAATCGGATCACGGCGGTGTTGCGATGCCGCTCGAAGATCGGCAAAAGATTTATTATTGGATGGATGCGAATGTCCCGTACTATGGCACCTACGCTCACGCACGACCACGCGCTGCGGGTCGCCGGGACCGCTTTGCCGATCCGGTCTCAGGGAAACTCTCGGCGTGGGGGGAACGTTTTCTCGAAGTGTACAGCCGTAGGTGTAGCGACTGTCACGGTCCCTTCCGAACATGGGAACAAGCCGAACGAACAGGGCAGTATGCCTGGATCAATTTGAGCCATCCGCTGCAGAGTGCCGCACTCACCGCCCACATGCCATTGGAGCTGGGCGGTCGCGGCATCGCCGCCGTCAAAGGCGGCAAACGCACAGTGGCGGAGTCGCCACTTCTGTTCCGCAGCACGAACGATCCCGATTACCGAAAGATGCGTGATGCGTTCGACGAGGGCAAACGGATCATGCTCGAACATCCCGAAGCAGACATGCCAAACTTCCAACGAGCACGAGCGGAGCCGTAGTGTCCCGCAGGTGCGACGAATAGACCTGGAGCGGGTCATTTTTCGGCTACGCCCCCGTTCAGCCGCCTCGCCCGCGCCGGGTCTCTCGTTGTCGGGCTAAAATACTCGGCACCCGGATTTTTCAACCGGATTCGGTATAGTACGCTGCGGCGTTAGGGCAACCGGCGGAATCGGGTCGATACGCAAATCACATAAAAGAGAATCAGCCCCGAGCCGATCAGGAGGGGATAGCGAAACAATTCGGCATACTGTGTGTACACACGTCCTTCGTGGGTGGTCGTTTCGAGTTGGTCGATGGCGGCGTAAACTCCTTCGAGTGCCGCCGTGTTTCGGGCATTGAAATAACGTCCCCCCGTTAATTCGGCAATGTCTTGCAGCACTTGCTCGTCCATACTGACTTGCCGCATCTCGACTTGGCGGCGACCGAACCGATCCATCGTGACGTAGGGGGCTTCGCCATTCGATCCGATGCCGATGGTGTAAATCTTGATCCCAAACGTTTGGGCAATCTCCGCACCTTCCATCGGAGAAAGAACGCCGAACGTTTGTTCGCCGTCCGACAAAAACAGAATGACTTTGCTTTTCGCTTCGGCATCCTTCAACCTGTCCACGGCAATCGCCAATGCGTCTCCAATTGCCGTTGCCCCTTCTTCCATCAGCAGTTGTCGCTCGAGCGGATGATCCCACTCTCGTGCGATTTGCTCCGGCAGTTGAATCTGATCGAGCATCGTCAGCAACGTCGCGTGATCGAGGGTCAGCGGACAATGTGCATCGACATATCCGCCAAAAGCCAGGAGTCCGATCTGATCGTCGGTTCGTCCCGACAGCGATCCATTTCCCCGAATGAAGTCTCGCAGTGTTTGCTTGACAACTTCCAGCCGGTTGGCGGGTTGCTGGTGTAACGTGAAATCGACGGCTGCCATGGAACCACTTCGGTCAATGCAAACGATGATCGCAATTCCTTCGGCGCGGACTCGGTATTCCTCCTGCCCGAACTGCGGACGCGCGAGTGCGACAATCCATAGCGCGATCCCCAGATAGAGCAGATAGGGCACGAACGGGGCGAGGTACTGCGTGAAGGTGTAGGGCAATGTCCGCAATACTGCCGTGTTGCTGAAAAGCACGCTCAACGGTCTCCGGCGAAATTCGCACTGAATCACCAAGAACACCAGTGGGATCAACAACAGAAAAAAATAGGGACTCTGGCAACGGAGCATGGACGATACTGAAGTCGGTTTGGAATTTCTATACTGCACACGGTGTCCAATGACGTGTTCTCCATTTTCTTCGCGTCCTTTGCGAATTCTTTGCGCCCTTTGCAGTTCAACCGCAGAGGGCGCAGAGCTTTACGCAGAGGACGCAGAGGGGAGGAACAAAACCGGCATTTTCTTCCCATGTTCAGTTTGTATGAAACCTGGCGCATCCTGATCTTGTGTGAGTTATATCGTGTAGACGAACATCACCATTTTTCACTTTCAGAAAGGAGTACCAATCATGTTTAATTTACCAGTTTATGTTGGTCTTGACTACCACACCCACACGATTCGGGTCTGCGTGATGGATTCTAAACGGAAGATTCTCGCCCATCAATCGGTGGCGAACGATCCTCAACCGGCTTGAGTATACATTCTTGAGTATACATTGTTTCCAAATGGGTATTGCTTTTGTTTCTCGCGGAGAACATGGAGAAGGGCATCCTTTATTTCATTCTCTCCATGCCCTCTCTGTGTCTCTGTCAGAAAAAAAACAAGTCAGGGCATTCGAGAAATGATGCAGTAGGTGCCCGTTCGTCTCGGGTCTAATGTTTGTTGATGAGAGCCAAAATTTCTGCACGGCTCGAAGGGTTTTTGAGGAAGCCGCCCCGTAGTGCGGATGTGACGCACGTCGATCCCGGCTTTTTCACACCGCGAAGTGTCATGCAAGTATGTTCCGCTTCGACGACCACTGCTACCGCCTTTGCCTTCAGTTCCCGATAGAGCAACTCGGCAATGTCTTCGGTCAAACGTTCCTGAACCTGCGGACGATGCGAGAAAACTTCAATGACCCTCGCCAATTTGCTGAGACCAATCACACGTCCATCGGGAATATAACCGATATGAATTTTTCCCATGAAGGGCATCAGGTGATGCTCGCAAATGCTGTTAAAACTAATGTCCCGCACCAATACGATTTCGTTGTAGTTTTCGCTGAAAAACTTTTTCGTGTACGTGGCGGGGTCTTCGTGCAAACCGCTGAAGAGTTCCTGATACATTCGGGCGACCCGCTGTGGTGTTTCACGCAAACCCTCGCGGTCAGGGGTTTCGCCGATGGCAATGAGGATTTCCCGAACAGCCGCAGCAATGCGATTTTTGTCAATTGGATTCTTTTTGGGCATCTTTTGAGAGTGTGACATGGAAGCGGTAGATTTACGTCCTGAAAGTACGAATTTCACTGTCTAGTGGTGCATCCGGCTTGGTCTTGCGTTTTTGAGAAGTCAATGGTTTTGTCCTTTAGGGATGAGGCAAAAACGATTTTTATGCTTAAAATTAAGCGGTTTTTGAAAGTCGATTTTTTAGGTTGCGCTTAAAAACGTACATTTTTGGTTTTGCCCGTGCGGGTGGTTTTTTGCGGTTCGGGGCAACTGCTGCCGTCCTCAAGTCGTCAGTCTAAATCATCCTGCCGCGTTTTGCAAGCCCCTTGAGGAAAGCGAGCTTGATTTTTCGCTGTGTCGGGCATCGTCGCGGTGAAGCCATCGACGAGTTTCGCGTGATGTTTCCCTTTCCAGAGCCATTCCTTGGGAGTC
>Ga0123353_10005297_pt1 | contig 16886 bp, 15 predicted proteins | sample TergutLab28metaG_3_FD_92763 | JGI IMG/M metagenome (GOLD analysis project Ga0123353, IMG submission 92763) | Labiotermes labralis P3 segment gut microbial communities from Petit-Saut dam, French Guiana - Lab288 P3 | ecosystem: Host-associated > Arthropoda: Insects > Digestive system > Gut ...
GTACTTTTGCGCCAGGGAAGCCGGCAGCAGGGGAGCGGCTTTTGATACGAACCTGTCGAGCCGCTGCCCGGCGTCGTTTTTTCCTATAACGAACTCTTTCAAGCGCTTATAACTCCTGTCTTATATATTGCTTGCTTAAGTATACCAAATCAAAATTTATCGTCAATAATTAATTATTTGTTTGACAACCTCCGGATAATAGCTTATAATACCCTAGCGAATGTGCGGGGGAGATTATGCTGCTTGATCTTCGAGAGATAATTGGCGTACCCGGCGGCAGAGTACCGTTTGATTATGAACCTGACTTGTCAGAAGCGGCGGGCGGGTCGGTCATACAGGTAAAAAAACCGTCGAGGGCGGCGGGAAACGTAGTTAACAGCGCAGGTGTGCTTACGTTTTCGGCGAATGTAGACGCGGAGTTCATTTGCGTTTGCGCAAGATGTCTCAAAGAGTTTGAATACCCCGTGCATAAGCGGATAACCGCGAATCTCACTGAGGGAGGGCAGGGTGAAAACCCTGACGGGTACTTCCTTCAGGGGGATATGGTCGACGCCGATGAGGTCATACTGACAGAGCTTATTCTGGATACAGACGAGAGGATACTGTGCTCTGACGACTGCGCCGGTTTGTGTGAAGGCTGCGGTAAGGATCTGAATACAGAACCATGTTCATGTGGCGTTAAGATAGACCCAAGACTGGCCGTGCTCGGTCAGCTTCTGGATAATGAATAAGTATTCAGCCTGGTAATATTAGTTTTCAGGCTGTTAACGGGAGGTGTTACAGATGGCGGTTCCAAAGAGCAAAGTGTCAAAAGCGAGAAGGGATAAAAGGCGTTCCTCTCACTGGAAGCTGGCGGTACCAGGGCTTGTCAAGTGCCCGAAATGCGACGAGCTTCGTTTACCGCACAGGGCCTGCAAAGCATGCGGGACTTATAACGGGCGTGAGATAACCTAAGCTGCCGCTTCTCAGTTCGCGCTCCTCGCAAACCCTTCGTGCGGAGTTGATCAGTGGTTACTTTTATAACGGCGCCGCGAACCGGAGGCGGGGGAGTTCCCCGCCTTTTTCCGTGTGTGCGCCCGGTCAGGTTCAAACATATGATGACTACAGTTAAAGCGGTTTTACCGGGCAGCCCGGCGTCAAAAACCAAAATCAGCCCCGGAGACGTCTTGCGCAGGATTAACGGTGAGAAGATCGGGGATGTGCTGGACTATAAGTATTATACTTATGACAGCCGGTTACTGCTCGAGTTTTTAGGCGCGGACAATAAGCTCAGGTTCGTTCGGCTCCGGAAAAAAGAAGGAGAAGATATCGGGCTTGAGTTTCAGTCGTTTCTAATGGACAAGCAGCGTTCATGCCGGAACAAGTGTATTTTTTGTTTTATCGACCAGTTACCGGGCGGGATGCGCGATACACTGTACTACAAAGACGACGACCTGCGCCTTTCTTTTTTACAAGGTAATTATATTACGCTGACAAACCTGTCGGCCCGTGATACAGACCGCATAATGAGGATGAAGATAAGCCCCGTCAACGTCTCTGTTCACTCTATGGATCCCGATATACGAGCCTATATGCTGGGGATCAAAGATGGAATCACAGGAATAAACACCCTAAAAGACCTGGCAGCCGCAGGAATTACCCTCAACTGCCAGATCGTCTGCTGTCCGGGAGTAAATGACGGGCAGGAGCTGCAAAGGACGGTCAGGGCGCTTAGCGCGCTTGGAAAGGGGATCAACTCCGTGTCGGTCGTCCCGGTCGGACTGACGAAACACCGCGAAGGGCTTGCGCAGTTGCGGCCTTTTGATCGGGAGCTGGCTCTGGATACCGTGTCATATATTGAGAGTATTGGCAGAAAACACCTTAAAAAGCGCGGGTCGAGCGTTTTTTTCTGCGCAGATGAGATGTATATCAAAGCTGGGCTTAAGCTTCCTCCAAACGAGTATTATGAGGATTATCCGCAGCTTGAAAACGGCGTCGGAATGATGAGGCTGTTTATAACAGAGTTTGAAAAAGCGCTGCGCGGGCATGCTACGAGTTTTTCACCATTTTCGATAGCTACCGGTGAAGCTGCCGTTGAATATTTAACAAATCTTTTAAAAACTGCATCTGAAAAATATGGTATACTAATGGGCAGTGTATATGCGATCCGAAATGAGTTTTTTGGAGACAGCGTGACTGTATCGGGCCTTGTTACCGGGGGTGATATTATCTCTCAACTTAAAGGCCGCGAACTTGGTAAACGGCTGCTAATACCGCAAAACATGCTAAGGGCGGGCGATGATGTTTTTCTTGATAATGTGAGAGTTTCGGATGTATCAGAAAAGCTCGGGGTACCAGTCAGAGTAGTCAGGCAGGACGGGGCAGATCTGCTCAGGGTTATTCTTGGAGAATAAGGCGGGGGATGGGAAAGGAAACTTTTTGCGATGCCAAAACCGTTGGTTGCTATAGTAGGGAGGCCGAATGTCGGAAAATCGACGCTGTTCAACCGGCTTGCCGGGGCGCGGCTGGCTATAGTAGAGGATACGCCCGGCGTCACCAGAGACAGGCTTTATGCTAAGACTGACTGGAACGGACGGGAGTTTGATATAGTCGATACCGGGGGAATAGAACCGGGAGCGGATAGCGAGATGCTGATACTCATGCGCGAGCAGGCATTGCTTGCAATCGAGATGGCGGATGTTATAGTATTCGTAACAGATATTACGACAGGCGTGACAGCTTCTGATGAAGACGTCTCGGTCATGCTGCGCGGTTCGGGGAAACCAGTACTGCTGGCAGTAAACAAGATGGATTCCATCGGACCGGATAACCCGGACATCTATGAGTTTTATTCGCTTGGACTGGGCGACCCTATAGCGGTTTCCGCTATCCACGGACACGGTACCGGAGACATTTTGGATGAATGCGTAAAACTGTTTCCGCAGCAGTCGGGCGCTGATGAAGATGATGAGTATATCCGCGTGGCTGTGATAGGAAAGCCAAACGCGGGAAAGTCGTCCCTGGTGAACAAAATACTCGGAGAGATGCGGGTAATTGTCAGCGAGAAAGCCGGTACAACAAGAGACGCGATAGATACGCCTTTTGAGAATGAGTCTGGCAAGTATATATTTATTGATACTGCGGGAATAAGGCGGAAGTCGAAAATAAGCGGAAAAATAGAAAAATACAGCGTATTGCGAGCGCAGATGGCTATATCGCGCTGCGATGTGTGTATAATAATGATCGACGCGCGCGACGGCGTCACTGAACAGGACACAAAGGTTGCAGGACTGGCGCATGAAGCAGGTAAGGCAAGTATAATAACCGTAAACAAGTGGGACCTTATAGAAAAAGAAACCAATACGATGGAAAAAATGCGCCGTGATGTGCAAAGCGATCTGAGTTATATGACATATGCCCCTGTATTGTTTATATCCGCGCTTACCGGGCAGCGGGTGGAGCGTTTATTCGAGCTTATCAACTATGTCAGTAACCAGGCGTCGACAAGGATAACCACGGGCATGCTCAATGATTTGCTGGCTGATGCGACGGCCAGGGTCCAGCCGCCGACGGATAAAGGACGAAGGCTGAAAATCTATTACATGACGCAAGCAAGCGTGCGCCCGCCGACTTTCGTTTGTTTTTGCAATAATGCCGAGCTTTTCCATTTTTCATATCAACGATATCTTGAAAACCAGATAAGAAGCGTGTTCGGCCTCGAGGGTACTCCAATACGGATGATCATCAGGGAGAGAGAATCCTGATTTCGCGTTTTGTTTTACCTGACTTGGCGTTGGCGACTGGGGGATGGTATGAGATATTTATTACTGATAATAGTATCGGCTTTGCCGGCATACTTCCTCGGAAGTGTGAATGGCGCTATTATTACATCAAAATACTTGTATCGCAAGGATATCCGTAATTACGGCAGCGGAAACCCCGGACTCACGAACTTCTATCGGGTCTTTGGCAAGGGTGGGGCGCTGTTAGTAGTTTTTATTGACGTATTTAAAACTATAGCCCCTGTGATTTTCGGAGGATGGTTGTTCGGGCGTTTTACCGGTATGGCACTATCTGAAATCTGGCTGTTTAAACGTTTTTTTGAAGTATCATTATTCGGCCAGTCGATATCCGGCTTTTTTGTGATGCTGGGACACTGTTTCCCGATATTTTACGGTTTTAAGGGCGGAAAAGGCGTTATGGCGGCGGGGGCGATACTGATCATTCTCGATTGGCGCATTGCGCTCGTTTCGTGGGGGTTATTCGCCATTTTGACCGCGATCACACGTTATGTATCCGTCGGAGCTATCATAGGCGGTTCGTCTTTCCCGGTAGTACAGTTAATTATTGGTCTGGGCGGCCACTGGGAGGTGATCGCCACGGCTTTATGCGCGATTTTACTGGTGGCGAGGCACCACCAGAACATCAGGCGTCTCATCAGGGGAGAGGAATCGAGATTCAGTTTTCGCGGGAAGAGAGGAACTGTGAAGTGAGAGTATCTGTCTTTGGCAGCGGCGCATGGGGTACTGCAATTGCGCTGCTTCTGCATGATAACGGGCATGAAGTGAGCCTATGGTCAAAATTTGAGGACGAGATCGGGTATCTGAGGCAAAACCGGGAGAATCCGCTTCTGAAAGGAGTTGTTATTCCCGGAGATATTAATATGGTTTCCGATATCGGGCTGGCTTTGCAGGGGGTTGGCGCTGTGGTAATTGCAGTGCCGTCGTTTGCGGTTCGTGAAACTGTTGAAGCGTTGAAGGGGCGGATCAAGGACGGATGTGTGATCGTGTGTATGTCAAAAGGCATCGAGAAGGACACATCGAGCCTGTTTACATCGATAATCAGGAGTTCCTTTGGCAGCAAAGCGCCGATAGCGGCGGTTTCAGGCCCGACACATGCCGAGGAAGTCTCAAGGCGCATACCGACCGCGTGCGTGGCAGCGTCAGAAGATATCACTGTGGCGGAGTGGGTACAGGGCTTACTCATGAATGAGAACTTCCGGGTATATACCTCAACCGACGTCATTGGGGTGGAACTTGGAGCGGCGCTTAAGAATGTCATAGCGCTCTGCGCGGGCGTTTGCGACGGATTGGGACTCGGGGATAATACGATAGCGACGCTCATGACGAGGGGACTTGCCGAAATGGCGGAGTTATGCGTCAGGATGGGCGGCAACAAAGAAACGCTCGCGGGCCTTGCGGGCCTTGGGGATCTGATCGTGACTTGCATGTCGCGCCACTCGCGCAACCGCCGGGCGGGAGTCCTTGTGGGAAAGGGATTGCCGGCGCTTGAGGCGATGCGGGAAGTCGGGGCGGTGGTCGAAGGTTATTATGCAGCAAAGGCGGCGCGCGACCTGGCCGAAGCCATGGACGTCGATATGCCGATCTGCACCGAAGCTTACAAGGTGTTATATGAGGACAAATCGCCATATGTGGCTATCAAGGATCTCATGAGCCGCGGCAGGAAAAGCGAACAGACCACAGGCGGCGAGAGCTGGGTCAGCGGTTAGAATTTATAATGCTTAATGCTTAATGCTTAATGCAGGGCGTATTGTAGGGCGCGACGCCCCCGGCGCGCCGGTGCATAATATGTGGAGTGTAGGGGTGGTTTGTTGACATTTAAGGAATACCTCGACAAACTGAAGAACAAGCGGGTAGCGGTCGTTGGGGCAGGAGTGAGCAACACGCCGCTGATTGAAGCCCTATTATCCGCCGGCGTCGACACAACTATATGCGACAAAAATGCGCGTGACGAACTTGGCAAAACAGCGACCCGGTTTGAGGAGCATGGCGCCAGGTTAAAACTCGGTGAAGCTTATCTTGACAAGCTCGACGCGGATGTGATATTCCGCACCCCGGGTTTGATGCCGACAAATCCCGCGCTGGTTGAAGCTGTCCGGCGCGGAGCAAAGCTGACGAGCGAGATGGAGGCTTTTTTCGACATAAAACCGTGCAGGATCATCGCGGTGACAGGCAGCGACGGGAAGACGACGACTACGACGATCATTGCGGAACTGTTGAAAAGACAGGGGTTTAAAACGCATATTGGCGGGAACATCGGGACGCCGCTCCTGTGTAATGCAGATGAGTTCCGGCCGGATGATATAGCGGTGCTGGAACTGTCTTCGTTTCAGCTTATAACAATGAAAAAAAGCCCCGATATAGCTGTGTTTACAAACCTTTCGCCAAATCATCTCGACGTCCATGCAGATATGGAGGAGTATGCCTCGGCTAAGCGTAATATTTTTCAACATCAAAGACAAACGGACAGAGCCGTATTCAACTACGATAATGAGTATACGCGCAAAATGGCGGGATCTGCGCCCGGCGAGACGCTGTTCTTCAGCCGTTGCGGGCAGATTAGCGACGGTGTTTATCTCGATGAGGGCATAATATATGACGTCTCAAACGGGCGGCGGGAGGTTATAATGCAAGCGCGCGACATCCTTCTTCCGGGAGCCCACAATCTGGAGAACTACATGGCGGCGTTTACGGCTGTCAGGGGGCTTGTGGATCACCGCATAATGATGGAGACCGCAGGAGCATTCAACGGGGTGAAACACCGCATCGAGTTAGTTAGGGAGCTAAGCGGAGTCCGCTATTATAACGACTCTATAGCCTCTAGTCCGTCGCGTACGATCGCCGGACTTCGAGCGTTTGACCGGAAAGTGATCCTTATTGCAGGCGGTAAAGATAAGGGAATACCGTTTGACGACCTCGGCGCCGAGATCATAAAACATGTCAAGACGCTTGTTCTCACAGGCAAAACAGCTCAGCAGATCAAGAAAGCGGTTATAACAAGACCGGGATACAACGGTTTGCCTGAGATTTTTCTCTGCCCCGATTTCACAGACGCGGTTTTTGCCGCGTCAAACGCGGCAGGAGAGGGCGACATAGTGCTGCTGTCACCGGCTTGCACTTCTTTTGACAGTTTTAAGAACTTCGAAGAACGCGGAGAAAAATTCAGAGAAATAGTGGAAGGATTGGTTGGTTAAAGATGGATATTGCTGAGATTTTAACAGAGATTTGTTCGCTGCCCGGGCCGTCGGGTTTTGAAGAGGCTGTCACCCGGCGTGTGAAAACATTGCTTGAGCCGTATATGGACGAGACATGGACCGATGTTATGGGGAACGTTATCGGAGTGTCCAGATGCGGCAGGGAAGGAGCGCGCAAACTGTTGTTCGACGCGCATATAGACGAGATAGGGTTGATCGTAACAGGCGCGGAGGAGGGGTTCCTGCGCTTTGCAGCGTTGGGAGGGCTGGACGCCAGGGTACTGCCGGCTTCGGGTGTTACAATAATGACGGACCCGCCGCGTTATGGGGTCGTTTGCGTCATGCCGCCGCATGTCCTCAAGAAAGAGGATACCGAAAAGGTAGTAAAGATAGAGGATCTGTTCATCGACGCCGGGCTTACGCAGGAAGAAGCGGAAAAATATATCCCGCCCGGGACGCCCTGCGTGCTCGACTATGGGGCTCGCAGGTTCGGCCTGAACTATCTGTGCGGAAAAGCCTTCGATGACAGAGCGGGTTTTGTCGCAATTCTGAGGGCGCTTGATTTACTGCAAGGAGAGAAACTAGACGTCGATCTGTATGTTATGGCGAGCGTTCAGGAGGAAGTTGGAATACGCGGCGCGGCGCCGGGCGTTTTTTCGATCGGACCGGATCGTTGCGTAGTAGTCGACGTTGATTTTGCCAAAACACCGGATACCAAGCCATCTGAAACAAATGAGGACCTGGGAGGAGGCGTCATTGTCAGCCGCGGGCCGAACATGAACTCAGAGTTTACCGATATGGCGATTGGGTTGGCTAAAGATAACAGTATAAAATATCAGATAAATGTTACGCCCGGAAGCAGCGGGACAAACGCCCGCGCGATCCAGGTATCGCGCGAGGGCGTCGTGACAGCGCTTTTCGGGATCCCGCTCAGGTATATGCACAGCGCGCGAGAGGTCGTTTCACTCGACGATATAGAAAGTACGGCGCAGTTGTTGTATCAGACAGCAAAGAGAGGGTGGTGAACACAATGCTTGAAACACTTAAGGACCTTTGTCAACTAAACGGCGTTTCCGGAAATGAGAGCGCCGTCCGCGACTATATAGTAAAGCAAGCCGGGAAATCGACCGGCGACGTCAGGACTGACGCCATGGGAAATGTGATAGTATTTAAAAAAGGCGCGAAAACACCAAAGAAAAAGATAGCTTTATGCGCCCATATGGACGAGGTCGGAGTTATAATAACAAGCATCACCAATGAAGGTTATCTGAGGTTTGCTATGGCCGGAGGCGTGGACAACCGCGTAGTCGTGGGCAAGACGGTTACGATCGGCAAAAACGGCTTGTTGGGGGTCATAGGCTGTAAGCCAATCCATATGGTAAAAGCTAAAGATCGCGAAAAGACTATCGAAACCGAGGATCTTTATATCGATATTGGCGCGGCTAATAAAGAAGAAGCGTCAATGCTTGCAGCTCTTGGAGATACCGGCGCGTTTGACGACGATATCCGGGAGTTCGGCGACGGTTTCATTAAGGTAAAAGCTATCGACGACAGATTCGGATGCACAGTTCTGCTGGAGCTGATCAAATCCGACCTTCCGGTAGATTGCTTCTTTGCTTTTACAGTGCAGGAGGAAGTGGGGCTTCGCGGCGCTATGACCGCAGCGTTTGGTATCGCGCCGGATGTGGCGCTTATCGTCGAAAGCACGACGGCTGCGGATTTTCCGTCTGTTACCGACAATAAAAAAATCACAAAAGCCGGCAAAGGCGTTGTGATACCGTTTATGGATGGCGGGACGATATATGACAGGGAGCTTGTCAGCATACTTACAGGCATTGCTGACAAAAACGATATTCCATGGCAAACCAAGAACGTAATTGCCGGAGGGACGGACGGCGCCGCGTTCCAGCGGTCGCGGGCGGGCGTCAAAACGGCGGGTATAGCCGCGCCCGTGAGGAATCTGCATTCACCGTCGACAGTCGTGAAAATAACTGATTTGGACGCAGTGTATAAACTCGCCGGATTGTTCCTTGAGGAGATGGCAAAGGAGTCATAATGAACGGGCTGAACATATCTGACAAGGTGTATAAGCTTGCCGACCGCGCTATCCAGGACGCTGCGCCATATCTGAAGCCGATAGATGAGATCGCTTTGATTAATACTGAAAAGGTATTATCGGCTTTTCAGCGTCATCGCGTGTCCGACGTGTGTTTTTCAGGTACGACCGGATACGGATATAACGATAAAGGGCGCGACACGCTGGACCTGATTTTCGCCGAAATCATGGGAACGCCTTCTGCGTTGGTTCGCACAAGCTTTGTCAATGGCACGCATGCGATCACGGCGGCGCTTTTTGCGGCGCTTCGTCCTGGCAAAATGCTGCTGTCAGTGACAGGACAACCGTATGACACGCTCCGGGGCGCTATAGGCTTAACGGGGGAGTACAGGGGATCCTTGAAAGAGTATGGCGTCGGGTATTCGCAAATAGAACTTGTCAGCAGCGGCGAGCCAAACTATAAGGCGATCGCATATGCGGTACGTACCAAGAATCCCGGAGCTGTTTTTGTTCAGCGCTCACGCGGTTATTCGGCGAGACGCGCGCTGTCGGTGCGGGAGATAGGACAGATATGCGACACAGTACACAGTATCGATCCCGGGATCGTAGTGCTGGTCGATAACTGTTACGGCGAGTTCACAGAGGCAAAGGAACCGGGGATACTCGGCGCCGATTTGATTGCCGGTTCGCTTATAAAAAATCCGGGCGGCGGGATCGCCCCTATGGGAGGATATGTAGCCGGCAGGGAAGACCTTGTTGAAGCGGCGGCATACCGGCTGACGTCCCCGGGCATAGGAGCGCAGTGCGGGGCGACGTTAGGCTTAAACAGATTGTTATATCAGGGTTTGTACCTGGCGCCGCACACTGTTGCGCAAGCTTTGAAAACGGCTGTTTTTTGCGCGAGGTTGTTTGAGCTGCTCGGGTATACGACGTCGCCCATGTATAACGAACCCCGGTCTGATATTATTCAGATGATAGAGTTTGGTTCACAAGCGCTGCTTGAACGCTTCTGCAAGGGTATCCAGGCAGGAGCGCCGGTAGACTCGTTTGTGACTCCGGTTGCCTGGGAAATGCCGGGATACGATCATATGGTTATCATGGCGGCGGGTGCGTTTGTTCAGGGGGCTTCGATAGAGCTGTCGGCGGACGGGCCGCTCAGAGAGCCGTATAACGCATATCTCCAGGGAGGGTTGACATTTGAGTCGGGCAAGCTGGGGGTTATGCTCGCCGCGACATACATGGACAGGTGAATTTACTGAAAAATTCTTGACAAAGAATAGAAACTTGGCTATACTTCACATACATTAAGCGGGATTGTGTAACGGTAGCACGACAGACTCTGACTCTGTTTGTGAGGGTTCGAATCCTTCTCCCGCTGCCACGGAGTGCCGCTTCGGCGGCATTCCATTTTATGGAGAAACACTATGAGCAAACCTGATAAATTCAGCCTGGTCGAGGGCGGCATAATAAATAAGCTCTTTCTTGTCGCCTTTCCTCTGATAATCACGCAAATATTCCAGATGGCATATAACCTGACGGATATGTTTTGGCTGGGCCGGCTCAGCAGCGACTCTGTCGCAGCTTCCGGTACTGTCGGCATGTTTGTTTGGTTGTCTATGGCTTTTATGTTTATTGGGCGTATGGGGGCGGAAATAGGCGTTTCCCAGAGCTTTGGCAGAAAAGACCGGGACTCGGCGCTTGTTTATGCCCGGAATTCGATTCAAATAGGCATTGTTTTAGGTGTTGCGCTAGCCGTCATTTTCATTTTATGCCGCCGGCAGCTTATCGGTTTTTTTAACATTCGCGAAGCCCATGTCGAGATGTATGCGATGGATTATCTGGAGCTGGTAAGCGTCGGGTTTCCGTTCGCGTTTACGATCTCGGCTATTTCAGGCGTTTTTAACGGCAGCGGGAACTCGCGAGTATCTCTACTGATAAACGGATTTGGGGCTGCGCTTAATATGATCCTGGATCCTATTATGATTTTTACTGCCGATATGGGTATCCGGGGCGCGGGTATAGCGACGATTATCGCGCAGGCGTCGGCAGCCTGTCTTGCGGTCATCGTATTTAAGCGGTATAAAGGCAGGCCTTTTGAGCATATTAAGATATTCCGGAGTCCGGACAGGCAAATAATCAAGCAGATATTCAGATGGGTCACACCGATTTCTATTGAAAGCTTTCTTTTTACATTTTTAACGATGCTGATCGCCGCGCTGATTGCGTCGTATGGAGCGGAAGCCATGGCAGCCCAACGTGTCAGCACTCAGATAGAAAGTATGACATGGCTGATAGCAGGCGGGTATGCCTCGGCATTGACAGCGTTTACAGGACAGAACTTTGGTGCGGGTAAATGGAGAAGGATACGCAGGGGGTTCATTGTTTCCACCGGAATGATGGCCGGATGGGGCGCTATAGTCGGGCTGATTTTGTATTTTGGATGTTATACGCTCATCGGGGTGTTCATACCGAACGACCCTGTAGTCGTCGAAATAGGTGTGGGTTATATGCAAATTCTGGCGCTGATCCAGATCCCGTCATGCCTGGAGGGCGTCGCAGCCGGTGTTTTCAGGGGTTTGGGCAAGACTGTGCCGCCTTCTTTGGCTAGCGTGTCCAGCAACTCCCTTCGTGTGGTTTTTGCGTATCTGCTGACGAGTTACACGACGCTTGGGTTGACCGGGATATGGATAGCTATCGCGGCAGGAGCCGCTTTGCGCGGGTCATGGATATTTATCTGGTATGTTATTTACTCACGCAGAAATCCAAAGGCGGACACTGTTTTGGAGAACAGCGGAGATCTTATAAAAGCATAACAAAAGCATAACAAGAGCATAACAAGAGCGGGAGTGAATGGTCCGGAGACTATCCACTCCCGCTTCTTTAACGGATCAAACGCCGGGGCCGGTTACTCCATTCTTTCGAATGTGGCGCCCAGGATCGTCACCCACGCGGAGTCGGCGTCGGATGTAAATTTAATCAGGTCGCCGGCATAATAAACATCGTCGCCAAGGTAGATCAGAGGCGATATAGGGGTTGCTCCATGTAAGGCATAGAGCCTGACAAACGCGATCCCGTTAACATCTGTGCCCACTTCGACATGGCTGATTATGCTCACATAGTTCTCATTCTCAACGACGGCGATATACATTCCTTCCCATAGATAAAAGTCCTCATTCGCCGCGTAAAGCTCCGGATCGAGCAGGCCTCCCATCAGGTGAGACTTATAATCTCCGATATAAACCAGGGTATCTCCAAAGAAATCCTCAAACCATAAGCGGAATTCGAAATCCATACTAAAGAAGCTGCCGTCGGACAAGGGTATAAGCGCCAGCGGGTAGGGGATCGAGGAAAAATCAAACATATAGAGAAACCCGTCATCACCCGCGACAATACGGGTGAACTGGCTGTCCCCAGCCATGGTGTATATGCCTTCAAATGCCTGCAGTTCCTCTAAAGTCAACTCTATGGGTTCAGCCATGACCGGGGCCGGTACGTCTATCATTCCGGTTTTTTCAAAAATAGCGTTGGTGAGGATGATCGTGCACAGATCCCGGACCAGCGCCATACCGGTAATGCTGTTTGTTGACACAAAGACGCCCAGGCCGCTATCCGGGTCAAATGCCATATCCGAATGGAAATGGACCATATTCCCGCTGTGGCCCACATGGGTAAAGCCGTTAAAACCTGTACTGTATAACAAACCAAGTCCGGGTACCATGTTTGGGGCCAGAATGTTTGGCGCCAGCTCGAAATCATAATCCTGCTGCTCAAGCATCAGAGCTATCGAGTCTTCGGAAAGGAGCTGCTCACCCTCGTAAATGCCGCCGCTTAGTATCGTATGCATGAACCGCGCCATATCATGGGCGTTTGAGAATATCCCGCCGGCCGGCAGCGAGTTGAAGTATACCAGGTCTGCCATTATCCCCGTGCTGACGTATGACTGGGAAACGTATGGCATATGGAAGTCTTCCAGCTCGAAAGTGGTGAGTTCCATGCCTGCAATGTCGAAAATGTTTTCCTGCGTATAACTCACAAAACCATCAAAGTAGTCGTCATAACCCGACATAACAGCGACCAGTATACCCAACAGGTTAAAAGCATTATTAGAATACGTGAACACTGAAGCTTCAGGTGTGATCATGTTGTATTCGGCTATTGTGTCGAGGAAACCGTTCATATAATCGGGATTATACTCGTTTATTGTAGCTACTCCGGGTACCATAAGATCCGGGACGATGCCGGAAGCGTGGGACAGAAGCATCCTTACGGTTATATTATGGTAGTCGCCATCACCTCCCAGGTCAGGAAGCGTGTTGAACTCGGGCAGGTAGGTGACGAGAGGTTCATCAAGGTCTATTATTCCTTCTTCAACCAGTTGCATAACTGCTACAGCTGTGAATGTCTTGGATATAGAAGCAAGGTTGAATAGTGTTTGCTCGTTTATATAGCTGCCGGCGTCTGAATCGGCGAAACCAAAACCTTGAGTCCATGTGTACCCTGTCTCCGCGTCGACGAGAGCGACTGTTATACCGGGTATGGATAAAATATCCATATAATACATGGATGTAAGCACAGCCGTCATGATCGTCTCGCTGAAACTGCCGGATGAATCATCAAACAGGAACGCGACGTCAAAATAAGATATAAAGGATCTGTCGTCTTCAACATAGATTACAAAGTTAAGAGTCACTTCTTCTTCGTTGAATAAAGCATCGCTGCTGTGCAGGAAGAAAAAGAAAGTATCGTCGCCGTAGGTCGCAACTATGCGGAAGTTTTCCTCGTCCCATGAAGCGGTCCCTCCGGCAAAACCAAAAGCCCTGCCCAGGGGGATATAATATGGATCGTCCGGTTCTCCGTTGTCAGCACTGACAAATACGGCCCATGTCATCAGCATGGATATTACTATCAGTATAGTGGTAGCGGTTTTTAGTGATTTTCGCATTGAGTTCCCTCCTGTTAAATTAATTTTATATATCTTCGTTTTTTTCTTTTTTTACGAATCCTTCGCACTGGACGCCTGAGGAGTTAAACACAGTGACCGATGGCATCTGAACTGTTTTAAATCCAAACAGCTTGCAAGATCTCGGAAATCTTGGTTCCCATGTGACGGCAAAGTATTTGCACTGAAAACAATCTACCTTGTTAGTATTATTACTTTCCATTCAGGCGATTCTCCAACACACGCGATGATCCCGGCAGACCGGCCTTGAGCAGCTCACAGTGCAAACAGCCGGGCGCAGATAATTTAGCGAGCGGAAGTGCTGGTCTTACTTCCTTTTCTTCTTTTTGCTATTCTTCTTCACTTGTTTGTCTTCGGGTTTTTCACGAAGGTATACAAACCAGTAGACTATGCCCACCATACCCGTGCCTCCGATTATATTTCCGAGAGTCGACGGGATAAGATTTCGAAGGAACATAGCGCCCCATGTGAGCGAATCAAGCGATGCGGAGCCGTGATCTGAAATATACCTGAGAGTATAGTCTATGTTGTTTTTGGCAAATATCCCGGCCGGAATGAAATACATGTTTGCAATGCTATGCTCGTAACCGCTCACTACAAAGAGCATGATCGGGAAAAACAGAGCGATGACTCTGCCGCCTATGTCTTTGGCGGCAAATGAAATCCAGACTGCGACGCAGACAAGGAAGTTACAGAAGATGCCGCGCAAAAGCGCGTCGCTCCAGGGCATTGTGACTTTCATAACGGCTGTATCGATGACCGTCTGGGCTGCGGCTCCGCTGAACAGCGTAAACGTCCCGCCATATACGGCGATCGCGGCGACGATAATGCTTCCGATGAAGTTGCCTATGTATACGAACAACCAGTTCCTCAGCATCGCCTGGACTTTTACTTCTTTTTGCAGGACCGGAATGATAATCAGGCAGTTTCCGGTAAAAAGCTCGCTGCCGGCAAGAAGTACCATTACAAGCCCGGTAGGGAATACCATCGCGCCCAGCAGTTTGCCGATCGACGAAAGCGATGTACCATACACAGTCGACGGTACTATAGTTGCGCCGACTCCGGCAAGTCCGATGAACATACCGGCCAGAATCCCAAGCAGGAGCATTTTAGACACAGGGTACTTTGTCTTTGCGGTACCTGTAGCTATATAATTATGCGCTATCTCTTTCGGTGAATACATAAATCAGATCTTCCTCTCAGTTGTTTATAATCTTCCGCAGCGGGCCGGAGCCTGCGATATTTGCCGGGGTAATATAACGGAGCATTACAAATTTTACCATATACTTGAGTTATGTCAAGAAACAGTATGTAGAAAAATATGATGAAATGATCATGTTAATCAAACAACCGGTATTCCGCAGCGCATTAAACCGGCTGTCAGAGAAAGAGCGCGAACAGTTGGGTCCGGTTCCTGACTTTTGTCTTGGAGTATATATTGGAAAGGTGTTTGCTCAGCGTAGCGTGCGTAATATAGAGATGCCGGCACATCTCGTCGCTTCCTTTACCCGCGCATACCAGAGAGACGATCTCGGTTTCCCGCTTTGTAAGGCCGAAACTGACCGAGGCTTTCATTATCCTGTCGGCGCCCGCGTTTCCCGTCCGTTGACGATCTTCAAGCAGGCTGAAATACTTTCGCTCCAGCGGATCCCGCAGCGTGTTCATTATGTATATATCACGCTCGGTAAAGTCGCCTGTCTCCCTCTCGCGTTGTATGCCGAGCACGACAAGGGGCACGTCTTTGTGCACAAGGGAGATAAACAAACCCCAGAACACCCCTTTGGGGTGCCATACATCACGGTAGACCCTTGTCCGCTCCCATTTTCCGGGGGTAATGATATCAGACTGGCGAAAGACGGAACTGTATGGCAGCATAACAAACTCGTCCCAGTGTGGATATGCTCCTTTTATAAAAAAGTTATGATCCGACTTGTCGTCGATCTGCTCGGTCGATATCGGGCTGCTGAGAATGACCCGCCCGTCTTCGCGGCTTGCCTGGAAAACCACGCCTGAGCGATGGGGTATCAGCGTGCGAATCTGTTGAAAAAAAGTGTTGGATGTTTCGTTATATGACGTACAGTAGTTAAAGCGCGTGGTCATCTGAACGAGAAACTGCCATTCATAGTCAAAAAGAGTAGAACTCATGTATATCATCCTCTCCGTAAGATTATCTGTGAGCAACCGGTCGCATTGTCCGTATAAAAAGATGTAATACATAGGATTATGTATTACATCATAGTTAATTTAGCATAAAATATGAATGATATCAACAAAAAAGTATCAAAAATAATAACATTTCAACGAAAAAAACCACAATTTATACGTTTACCGGAATTTTCTTCAACCTGGCAAACCGGGGCAAGCCGTTCTCAAGTTCGCGTTTGGGTTCGCCCTGTATAAGCGGCAATGCATAATCGATGAACTCCTGCGTCACAAAAGTGCCGTCTTTATTTATCCATTCGCGTGGTATTTTTTTCTCATTATTTGCGCAGATGGACAGCGGCTGATGGACTATGCCGCAGTGGTACTTCCCGTTTACAGATTCCCTGGCAAAGGCGACCATTTTTCCTGATTCGCCGGAAACGGCGCTCTCTACTGCCGATTTACCCGCGAGAAAAGCTTCATTTATGTCTGTCTGTGAAGCAAGGTGTGCTGCGCAGCGTTGCAGCAGGCTGAGTTCTATGCCACGGACCTTTGCCCCTGTTTTACTGTTGACAGCGTCAGCTAGCATAGTAGCTGCGCCTCCCAGTTGAGCATGACCAAAACCGTCGGTAGCGGATACTTTCGCATCGGCGACAAAACTTCCATCCGAGAATCTCGCGCCCTCAGAAATAGTTACAAGGCAGTGGTTCCTCGCCTTATACACAGACTCGACCCTGCCAAGAAAGTCGTCCATA
>Ga0123353_10005298_pt1 | contig 16883 bp, 14 predicted proteins | sample TergutLab28metaG_3_FD_92763 | JGI IMG/M metagenome (GOLD analysis project Ga0123353, IMG submission 92763) | Labiotermes labralis P3 segment gut microbial communities from Petit-Saut dam, French Guiana - Lab288 P3 | ecosystem: Host-associated > Arthropoda: Insects > Digestive system > Gut ...
CCGAGCAGCGATTCCCTGTAAACCATAGCAAGTGCCCCGCCATTGCGCAAGCCGAAAAAGTATATCCGAGCAGCGATTCCCTGTAAACCATAGCAACACATTCGTTCCGTTCCGTCAAAGTTTCAGTATATCCGAGCAGCGATTCCCTGTAAACCATAGCCGTTCGCTGTGACATTAGGCACTCCGTTTAAGTATATCCGAGCAGCGATTCCCTGTAAACCATAGCCGCAGTAAGCACCATCCGTTTTTGACTTTAAGTATATCCGAGCAGCGATTCCCTGTAAACCATAGCGTGTGTTGATGGCGAGTAGGTTCCAGTTTAGTATATCCGAGCAGCGATTCCCTGTAAACCATAGCCTGCACAATCAAACAGGCAAAGAAGCATGAGTATATCCGAGCAGCGATTCCCTGTAAACCATAGCGAAAAACGAAAAGCAGTGTTGGCAGCCCGTAGTATATCCGAGCAGCGATTCCCTGTAAACCATAGCCGTCGTCAATCAAAATCGTTCCTCCGGCTAGTATATCCGAGCAGCGATTCCCTGTAAACCATAGCCTCGCCCAGCATGCCCTGTACCTGTATCAAGTATATCCGAGCAGCGATTCCCTGTAAACCATAGCACATCCATGGGCGATTCTCCTTCTGGGAATAGTATATCCGAGCAGCGATTCCCTGTAAACCATAGCAGGGTTTAGTTATTGATTGAAGGAGCTTTAGTATATCCGAGCAGCGATTCCCTGTAAACCATAGCGGGGGGAAGTTACGAGTGGGTCGTCACGAAAGTATATCCGAGCAGCGATTCCCTGTAAACCATAGCACAATAGGGGGTATCACCGAATCGGTGATAGTATATCCGAGCAGCGATTCCCTGTAAACCATAGCGGGAAAGTGGCGAGTGGCGAGTGGCGAGTGGCGAGTAAGTATATCCGAGCAGCGATTCCCTGTAAACCATAGCGGGAAAGTGGCGAGTGGCGAGTGGCGAGTAAGTATATCCGAGCAGCGATTCCTCGTAAACCATGGGGGAAATCCACACGTCCGGTGGGAAGAGGGGCGGGGAATACCCGCCTACTCGACCTTCAGTCTATTACTTCTTGATGGGGACAAGGCGTTCGTTACGGTTGATGTGATTCAAAGGGAGCCGCGATGGCTCTTGAGGCTTTCGCCAGAAATTAACATGCCATTTTCAGCCTTATCGCATTCCGTGGCGCAGCATACAGGAGTCAGGAGTCAGAATGGTGCTACCGCACCATTTGACTCTGGCAGTTCCTTACCGCATGCGACTTCTGACTCCTGACTCCTGACTTCTGACTTCTGACTTCTGACTACTTCCTTGCTCCAGAATGGGAAAGGGAAAAGTTGACCAATTATTTTCTGGCGAAAACCTGAATGTCCGAACAAAAGTGTGATATAATGTGCTGAAGCCGGTTGGAAATACCGGAAGCCGTTGTTTTAGCCCGGGGGCGGGGACCCGAAGCACCCCGAGGCGGCTGAACGAGAGGGCGCGGAACCGAAAAATGACCCGATTCGGGTCTCTCCAAATACAGAACCATGAAACAAAAACGATTTTTTTCCCTTCTTCCGTTTTATCTTTGCCTGATCATGCCGCTTGCCGCTGATGCGGATCCGCCTAAGCAGGCAGTGATACCGTTCGACTCCCCCGACCCGACTGCAATCATGGCACCAGACGGAAAAGGACTTTACGTCTTCGTCACGGGTCGTGGGATCCCCATTCTGTACAGCACCGATTTTCTCGACTGGAAGCGAGTGGACAGCATCTTCACTGAAGACCGATTTCCTGCTTTCAAGCCCGAATGGGCAAGACAGGCGATTCCTCCAGCCCGAGGACTCTGGGCACCAGACGTGGTCTTTCATAACAACCAATACTACGTTTACTATTCTGTCTCGATTGTCGGGAGCCAACGTTCCGCGATCGGATTGGCGACGAACAAAACGTTGGACAAAACAAGCCCTGACTATGAATGGAAGGACGAAGGAATGGTGTTGGAATCGCATCCCGATCATACAGATTACAATGCCATCGACTCGGCACTCCTCATCGACGATGACGGCAAAGCCTACCTGTTTTGGGGTTCGTATTGGACGGGTCTGAAAGCCGTCGAAATTGATCCGAAGACGGGTAAGCCGTTCCGTTACGTACCGGGCGAACTCAAAATTCCTGCGGATTATGTTGCCGTCGCCTCCCGACCAGACACGTCGATAGAGGCACCTTACGTTATTCGCCGTGAGAATTATTATTACCTTTTCGTGTCATGGGGGACGACGTTGGACGATGTCCGTAGTACCTACCGCATTGCCATAGGACGTTCGACAAACCCGTTGGGTCCCTATACCGATAAGGAGGGCAAACGTATGGATCGGGGAAACGGTACCGTCGTCTTTGCCAGTACAGAAAGATGGAGAGGCACCGGGCACAATGGTTTTTTCCGAACGACACAAGAGGGCAAGAACAAGGGGGACTGGCTCATTTTTCATGCGCATGATGCAAAAGACGGTGGTCGCACGGGACGTTTGACCCAAATTCGTCCTCTGTATTGGGACGAGTCGGACTGGCCCATTCTCGGTGAAATTCTTGATGTGCCATTGGGAGAATTCGATTTTTCGACGAAAAAGTGATGCCAGACGAATTGCAAGTTTCAGGCTTTCGCTGGAAAATAACGAGTACATCGTTTCTCAAATAGTATCGCTTTTGTTTCGCACAAAGGCACAAAGGACACGAAGAAGATGAACAAAAACCTTTGTGTCCTTTGTGCCTTTGTGCGAGAAAAATGCTGTCGATAGTCGATGATGACAAGGAAACGCATTGGGGAAACGGTGTACGAGAGTGTTGCAACAATGGAGCATATATCCGAGTCGTCATCCCTTGGCTGCATTTCTAAAAACGGCAACATGAAATGACCCATTTTACCAACCACCCTGTGAACGGGTGGAAATTTTGGAGAGAATTTTAAGGTGAAAAGGGTTATTCCTCGTGGCTCATTCGTGCGATCACGGAACTCACTCCTCACATATTCGTCTCGTCATCTTCGCTTCCTGCATGTGCCAGGGCATCGAGTGCTTTGGCGAGCGGATCAATCTGCGGGAGGTGTTGCGTGTAAACGCGGCAGATGCGGTAACTCTGCGGAATGTGCCGGTACAATTCCTCTTCTTCCAACTGCCGAACCCGGTGCGCTGCCGGATCGTACAAAAAGTTTTGCGTTGCTGACGGTTTGTGCGAATCGGGACGATGAAGGTGCCGGGCAATGTCCACCTCGAACGGGATTTGTCGCATCGATTCCGGCAAACGTTGAATGATTGCACGCCGGAGCGACTCCGCACTGGCAAAGACGCTTGCATGCTCTCGTTCCCCCGCGCGAAATAGCACCGTCGTTTCCGCCGCTAAATGCAGTGGAACTTGCCTGTGTAAAAAATCGTTCCACGCCGAAGCGAGATCACGCTTCTTGGGATCAGACGACTCGCTCCATCGCGCCACATCAATGAGCAGCGACCATTCCGTAAAGTGCAGGTACTCGCCCAAGTGATCCCACGGATTCATCGGGAAGAGCAAGTCCCGACTCTCGGCGAACAGTGCGCCGAGGGCAATGTCTATCGCCCGAACCGTGCGATGAAAATAGACAGACCGAAACAACTCCGCCCGCACCGACAAAAAACGAGTGAGCGTGGCAAAGCCCTTTTGATGCACCGTCAGCCCCTGCCGCGTGAAAAAGGAATAATGCAGCAGCCGGTCAATGTCAAACGCCCGCGCACTGAAACCGGTCATATACGCATCCCGAAGCACGAAGTCCATGTTGTCCACAGTGTAAAGTCCGCTGAAGAGCGAACGCAAAAGTCGCAACCACTGTGGCTCTGTGCCCGGTGTGTCCGCCGAAGGACGAACAATCAAGAAAGCGATCTGTTCGGGATCGAGTGTTTCGTCATCCGCAAAAGTGCCGAGGGGATTGCGCCGGATTTGCCGGAGCATCGGCGCAAGTTCGCGGCGAATGATTTCGGCTCCCAGTTTTTCGTGATTGAGATTGTAGTGGGACAAAAACCGGGCATCGAAAAAATGTCCAAAGGGACCATGCCCCACATCGTGCAGCAGTGCCGCCATCCGCACAAGCGATTCGAGATACGCCCGACTCGGCAATGTCTCGCCCAGTTCGGCACAAACATCGACGAGGCTTGGATAAAGCCTTGCGAGTGTCTTGGACGCAAGGTGCATCGCACCGAGCGAATGTTGAAATCGGGTATGTTCCGCCGTTGGATAGACGAGCCACGCCGTTTGCAGTTGGTGAATCTGCCGAAGACGCTGCACCCACGCGGAGTCAACGATGTCCCGTTCAGAGACTTCGCCATCTGTCGTTGCCGAGGAGAACGGAATGTATCCGTGAATGGGATCCTGCGACAGATTTTCGCCAGTGAAATAGTGGTGGTGGGGTTCTGTGGTCATCTTTTCGCACCTTTCGCATGATAAAAACGCAACGTTGATGCTACAGTTTCGTATCCGTCGATCAATTCATACTCGACTGGGCATTTTGATCGAGCAGTGCCAGGACGGGATGAATTCCCAGCGACGCGGGACAAATTCGTGTGCAGTTTCCGCAACCGGTACAAAGGATCATTCCGAATTTTTCCGGGTAAATATTGAACTTATGCTGAATGCGATTGCGTTGCCGCGCGGGTTGTTCCGTTCGCGGATTGTGTCCCGAAGCATGAAGCGTGAACATGGAAAATTGACACGTATCCCAATTTTTGACCCGCTTGCCTTTGTTCGCTCCGCCTTCATCGACAATATCGAAACAATGACACGTCGGACAAACGTAGGTGCAACCGCCACATCCCACGCAGCGCATGCTGGTATGCTCAAACGTCGGATCGGCAAAGTGTTCTCGCAAATAGTTTCCGACCTGCTTCGCATCGAATTTGACCTTCGGCGGCAGTGCGGCTTTGCCGATCTTGTCCGACTCCTCCGTTTGTCCGCGAAAGAGTGCCGTTCCTTTTTCCGTAAAAATCCGAACTTCAAAGACATCCGTACTGATTTGCAGCAACATGGCATCGGTGCCGGACGAAGTGTCCGGTACGAGCCCAACGGATGTGCAGAAACAGTCTTTGTCAGCTTCTTTACAGGCGAGCGAAACAACGGTCGTGTTGTTTCGTCGCTGCTGGTAAAAGCGGTCTTGATAATCCCAGGCAAACACTTTGTCGAGAATCGGCAGGCTGGCGGAATCGCAAGGACGCGACCCGATAATGACCTGCTCTTGGACAATCTGCTCGGCATCGGTGACAACGAGATTTTTTCCGTCGTGCCGATAAGTGCAGAGTGTTTCGCTTCGGGGAAAAACGAATTCCTTAATGGAATTCGACGGCATCATTGCCGAATCGAGAACCATCTCTTGGGGCGTATGGATACGCTGAAAAAAATAGCGACCATTGGCTTCGGTCAACCCCACCACGGACTTTCCCGTCGACAAGAGCCGAGCCATCAACTGATCCAAATGAGTGCGTGTAATCGTGTGGGACATACATCGAAATCTGTAAGAACGTCCCTTATTATACTGAAGCCGGTTGAAAATACCAGAAGCCGAATATTTTATACCGTACCCTGCCACAAATTGGTCGTTTTTTGCTCGTCTCCCTCGGCACAGTATTGGACAAAAATGCTCGGGGCAGGGTATCTTGCCCCTTTGCGGTATATTGGTTAAACTCTTGTTGTACGGAGAAACACAACGTGGCGCACGATGAACGCGAATCGATTTTCTTGGAGATACTCGACGAACAAGACGCACTTGTCGTTGATCTGGAAAAGGTGCGAACCGTTTGCGAGCAGATCCTTGCCGATGGTGGAATTCGCAGTGGCAAGATCAATGTGGTGCTGGTCGATAGCGACACGATCCAGCAGTTCAACAGGGATTTTCTCCAGCATGACTATCCGACGGATTCGATCAGTTTTCCGCTCGAAGATCGGCGAAGCGAAGAAGGGTATCTTGAAGGGGAGGTGCTGGCTTGCACCGAAATTGCAAAGACGCGCGCCGTCGAATTTTCCTGGACTGCCGAAGAAGAACTGATGCTGTACATTGTTCACGGCATGCTTCACCTCGTCGGCTTCGATGACACCACATCAGAACAACAGTCCCTCATGCAGGAAAAAGAGCGAAGTTACCTCGCAACGCTCGGCATCCAGGTTCCTCATTGGAACTGGGACGATTGGGATTGAGTGATGGCGGAGTAGGCTTATACCGTACCCCGCCACAAATTGGTCGTTTTTTGACACCGCCATGGAGATGGCTGTCTGAATCATGATTTTCAAGATTGTAGGATTATCAGGATGATTTCCGGGCTACGCCCGACTTCTTCATTCTATCAATCCTTATCCTGTCAATCCTTTAATTCTCTAATCCTGATTCAGACAATGGCAAACCGAAAAATGATCCGCTCCGGGTCTACTCCTGTTGCATTTGGCTCTGGGGCTACTGTATCACAAAACCATCCGCTCCAAGCAACTCCGCAGAGTAGCCGGGTCCCAGTTCGGAAATGTCCCGAATGCGGATAATTTTTGGCAATTTTCTCCCCTCCGCAGCGTCGAGCCACACTTCCAGTCGGGACACCGGCGACCGCTCATCAAAGCGACCAACCACCGTTGCCTTGAAGACCGCCCCCTGCGTACAGAAATAGGGTTCCAACTGTTTCATCGTCGCCAAGTCCGCCACAATTCCATGCGTGTAGGGCCAGAAGGGATAGTTCATTTCTGGATATTCGATCAACGCGGGATCGCTCACACGATAGGCGATCACCCCATCAATGATCTCCCAAACGTCCATTTGCGACAAGGCAGAATTCCCTCCCAAAAGTTCGCTGGCAGCGTCCGTGCCGATTCCCAAAAGGAGAGCGGTATCGGTCAGGTCGTCCTCCTGCGCCGCAAAAAATTCCAAGACCGTCCGCGAAGCCTGATTGATGTTAATGCGTCCGACGACCGGCGTGTCTTGAATCATTAAATTGTCGTACAAGATCGGCAGGTACTCATTCATTTCGTCCGGGTCGTCCACAAAGGGCGATCCCTGTGTACCGACAAGATCAAGCAGCGAATTGATTTTCGTCCCCTCGTTGGCGTTCCCGCCGCCGGTGTTTCCCCCACCGGTATTGCCTCCTAACAGCCCGCTGATGATGTCGCCAAGATTGGCGTTGCCGCCGCTTGGGGTTTGCTCCGAAGGGTTCGTCTGCCGGTAGGCAATGATGGCATCGGCATAACCGGGATAGTCTTCAAATCGTTCTTCCAAAAGCGACCGGAGTTCGGTCAAATCCTCCATATTGACATTGATTTTATCGAGACCGTCCGGTGTCATCACCGACTCCCGGCTGTCCAGTGTGAGATATGCAATCAACCCCAGATTGAGTGAGCCATCAAGCACGTCGTATTCTGCCAGCGAGGTCTCATCCGGTTCGCCGAGGTCAATGATCCCGTTGCGATTCCAATCAATCCCGTAGAGCAGTTTCGGCGTGACACCGCGCACGAGCAATAGTTCGTCGAGAAAATCGGGCATCCCGTTTCGGCAATAGATCGGTGGATCAAGGTTCATGTAATATTCGTCCTTCGCTCCGAACTCGCGGGGTTCGTCACTACTGTCGTCAATCCAATCGAGAATAGCATCGGCAATTTCTTCGGTGATGCCAGGCAATCGCATCAGGAACGTCCGTCCGCTGCCGGGCGACTGAAGGTCGGTCTGAAGCACCCAACGCAGATTGACTTTACACGATTCGTCTTCGAGACCATAGCGGATTTGCTCGCCGAATAACATCCCGTCTTCCGAGAGGGCGGGAGCAATGACCGTATACCGACCGACATCGCGGTCATCGATGTTGCCGAGCGAGGTTCGTGTTCCGGCACCGAAACCGGTCATGGAGATGGTTCCGTCGGTGACCGCGCGTCCGCAAAACTCATCGGGGTTATCGTACAACCCGCCGAGTTCGAGAATCGTCCATTGATCCTTGAGGAGCATCGCGCGCAAATGTTCCACGCCGGACTCGGCAAGCAATCGGGCTTGGGTTTGCCGAAGCGTCATATTGGTCGCCCGACGCTGTGCCCACATGAACTTATCAAACGTAACAACAGAGAGCGTCATCAGCACGATGACGACCAACACAACAATCAGAATGATACCGCGACGAGAAGACATGGACGTACATTATACACGATTTGGTCCCGAATGGGTCTATCGTTTCCGCCAAAGATTGTCCTCCGCAATGCCAAGTTTTTTCTGGGCAGCGGCGATGTCTTGCTTGAACCGTTTGGCGTCTTCGGGATAGCCTGCCGTCGGTGGCAAATCGGGAACGTGCGCTTGCCAAAAGGCGTTGAACTGTATCATTGCCAACTCTCGATGGTACTTCGAGAGCATCGATGCCAGCGCAATCGGTAACTGCGATTCCCCCTTCGCCAAAAACCGGAATTCCAACAGCCTCCCTTCAAACGACAATCGGTAAATGCTGCTCGCTCGACTTTCCTGTACGACGTGAATAAACTCTCCCGGGAAAAAAGCGGATAGCACATCGAGATAACGATTGCGTCCGCCATGTTTATCGCAAAGAACAAGCGTTGCTTTGTCCCGAGGAAGTGCTGCAATTTTATCGGCAATCAGGCGGAGTGTTACGTGGGAGAGCAATGTTCCTTTGGAATCGAAGCTGTCCAGGAGTCGATTGAACTCCTCCGGTTCGATGGAACGATGCTGCATGTCGAGGAGTTGAACTCGATGCTGTTGTAAGACCACCTCCCATTTTTGGGTGAGGTCGTCAAGATTTTTTCCGTCGTTGGCAATCGGCGACACAATTGTTTGTAGGGATCGGAGAGGGACAAGAACGCCCCGTTCCAACGCAGCAAGCGAACCGCCGTGGTAGATTTTTTTCGAGTCGCCGATCAAAATCCCTTCTTTTTTCAGAGGTTCAAACAGGGGAAACAGTTCTTCCGAATCGGCATGCCACGCAGTCAGCGAAACAACGAGAGGACCAAGATTGGGTCCGTATCCCGCTTCGTCTGTTCCTAAAATGATTGTCTCTTGTCTCCTCATAAGGCAAGATTATACCGTGAATGGCGAGAAAATAGACCCGCTCAGGGTCTATACTCAAAACGGGGTCAAATTGGTACTGTTGTGTTTTTTTCACAGGGGACAAGACGGCAGACGGCAGCAGACGCAAGCGGTGCGGTAGCACCTCTGTTGCTGTCTACCGTCTATACTGCGAACGGCATGAAAATGGTCTTTTTTGATCTCGACAGGATTTACAGGATAGACAGGATAAAATCATCCTGAAAATCCTGTCAATCCTGTCAAAAAACTGACCAATTTGTACCCGTTTGAAGTCTACAGTCTCCCAAAAATGGCGATTTGCCTCCGTTAATGGTATTGCCGAATTGCCTGAATTGTGGTAGAATCCTTCCACTTTTCAAGGAAGACCTTCTCAAGCAAGGAGTTTATGTATGTTCCGTTTTTGTTTTGTTCTGCTATTTTCAGCGGCACTGTTCTGCACTTCTCATTCTGTCCGCGCGGTACCCGCTGACCAAATTTTTCCCGATGTCACCAAGGGATTCGTTTCCATCCGAAACATCAAAGACTTCGGCGATCAATGGAAACAGACCCAATTCGGGCAACTCCTGGACGACCCTCTGATGGCGGCATTCAAACAGGAGGTCCAGACACAGATGACTGAACGTATGGAAAAAACTTTCGGGTTTACTCTCGATGGTATTTCCTCGCTTCCTTCCGGGGAAGTGGCTTTCGGCTTGATTGCCGTCCCCAATCAGGTTCCCGGGTACGTTCTCACGATGGATGTTTTCGGCAAACGTGCCGAGACCAATAACTATCTCGCCAAGTTGACACAGAAACTCGTTGCCGCTGGTGCCAAGAGAGGCGTAGAGACCTACAAAAGACAGCAGATCACGATGTTGGTCTTTCCCCCGTCGGAAACACCTCGCACGGGAACGCCCCGCCCATTGGGAAACACAAGAATAGAACTCAATGCCACGCCGAGGGAACGCAGGGCGTATTATATGTTCCAGCAAGATGTGTTGATCGCTTCAGACCAGTTGCCACTGCTGCGGCTCATTGCTGACCGCATTGCCGATCCGGGCGTGGGGGGGGGCGGGAGATCATTGGCACATGTGGAAGCCTATCAGGTTGTCATGAAACGTTGTCTCAGCGATGTGCCAGTCGGAACACCACCCATCGTTCGTTGGTACATTGACCCGCTCGACTATGGGGAGACGGTCAGGAGTATGCTCCAAGGACCGGTTGCCCAAAGCCTGCGGTCGAGTAAGCCCTCTGTTTTTTCGACGCTGAAACAGCAGGGCTTCGATGCGTTCCAGGGAATCGGCGGGGTGGCCAGCGTGAAATCCGAAGCACAGGAAACAGTCTACCGGACGTTTGTCTCTACAAAAAAACCGTATCGCCTGGCAATGCAGATGTTGAATCTTCCAGACACCACCAACTTTGCTCCGCCGACGTGGATGCCTGCCCACCTGGCACGATGCACGATGTTCTCCATTGATCCGCTGACCGTATTCGACAACTTCGGAGGGCTGTTCGATGGTCTCCTCACACCGGGTGAAGAGGGGGTCTGGAAAGATATTTTAGAGGGGCTTGAATATGATCCGCACGGTCCGAAGATCAACCTTCGCAACGAATTGATCGCTCATCTTGGCAACCGCGTTGTGGGATTGTCCTGGTATGAAAAGCCGATCACGGTCAAGAGCGAAAGTATTATCGTGGCGGTGGAATTGAAAGCAGGGCGTGAGGCGGCGATGCAGGCGTGTGCTCAAAAGCTTTTCGGTACCGACCCTGACATGCGGGGGATCAGGCATCGTTCGTACGTTATTTGGCAACGTGTTCCTTCACCGGATGATGAAGGAACACCCTTTTTTCCTGAGGGTGCCATTGCGATTGCGAAAGGAAATCTTTTCGTTTCTGCGAACGTAGATGCCCTCAAAACGATTTTAGACCGATTGGATGCACCGGATCCTTCGGTGCAATCGACGATTGGCAACGAAGCGGACTACCAGCAAGTGAATCAGATTTTTGCGAGTATGGGCTTGGCGAATCGTCCGCACACGTTCCAGTTTTTTGCCCGAACGCATGAGACATTGCGTCCAACGTATGAAATGATTCGGCAGGGTCAAATGGCACACTCGCAAGCGTTGCTGGGAAGGGTACTCCATGAAGTATTATTGCCAGATGAGGAACGACGGCAACGTTTCGATGGTTCCACGCTCCCGGAGTTTGAGAAGGTACAGCATTATTTCGGCAGGGTCGGCATTTACGGCATCTCCGAAGAGAACGGCTACTTCATCAAGGGATTTACCCTCGAACGGGCACGGTAAGAGAAGTTAGAAGTTAGAAGTTAGAATGGTGCTACCTCCTACCTCCTATATTCGACCGCCCGGAATGAGAGAAAGCGAAATTGGGCATAAAACTTTCCTGCGAAAGCCTTACTTCTTCTGAGCCGATTTTGATGTCGGCTTAAAGCCGCTGATTTTGCCGCCGAATGCACCGGAAGACTGGATCATGTCCCGAACGGCTTCATCGATTCGCACATTCGGTTTTCGCGGAGCAATTTTTTTCGCCATCACGCCCAACGAACGAAGATGCGCGTCACGAATGCGTCGGAGCGATTCGCCAAATTGCTCGGGATGCTGCGCCGCCGCACGATACGATTTCGCTTCCGAGTTGTCCGGCTGAACCGCGAGCCACTGCTCCAAAATTGCCGTCGCTGGCTGAAACTGCTGCAATGCCAAGAGCGTCAGCGCATACCAACGCAAGCACAACACATCCCGGCAGCCTTCCTCGTGAGCCTCTTTGAGCGGAGCAAGAGCAAGGTCCCAGCGTCCGGTCTTTGCTGCACACGCCCCTTGAATGACAAGGCGCATCCGGTCAAGATCGACATCCCCCCAGATTTCCGCTGCCAACGTCGATGCCTTTTCCCCCCCATTTTCAGCAATGTAAAGATCAAGCAAGTGCCGATTGTAGTCGGTTCGATCTTCGACCAACTCGGCATTGGCTTCGAGCACCTGAATGGCTCGGGCGTTTTTGTCCTGCAACCGGAGACAGAGAGCCAAACTCGTTGCGGCGATTTCACGAATTCGCAGACGATGCCAAACATCGAGCGAAACTTTCCCATGCTGAATGGCGGTCTCAAAGGTTCGGATTGCCAAGTCAAGTTTTCCCGTCCGCTGCAAATGCGAGCCGAGAAACGTGAGCAACTGCATATCCGTCGGAAAATGGTCTAACGCTTCGACCATCAACTTGGTGATCTCCGCATCGGGAATCGGGGCAAGAGCAAACGTTTCCCAAAGACTGTAATAAGCCATCAAACGAAGGTCGGAACGTTCCGTCGTTTTGATCAACTGCAACAACAACTTGCGAGAGTCGATGTAATCGCCAGTTGCCAGCAGGGCTTCGGCACGAGCCGCCAGGAGATCGTCCCTCAGCACTTCCCCTTCTTGCTCCATTTTTTCGAGGACTTTCAGAGTTTGCTTGGCTCGGTTCGCCGATTTTGCCGGATCGTTTTTTGCAGACGGCAGTAAAAATCGACCGGGAGCGGCACTGATTTGCGTCATCAAACTGGCACTCCTGGGAAGAAGCGAGGCTCTCACTCGTCCTTGGAACCGTACGCCTTTTCGCAGAGGCATCAATCGCGGCTCGATGGTCTCTTCATCGAAATCGTGCCTGACGCGGTCTTCCCGGAAAAGGCGATGCGCAACCATCATATAGAGAAAATCGCGATGAACGTCGTTTTCGAGAAAATGCAGGAACTCGTCCAGCGTTTTTTCATCGAACTCTTCGCCGGGGTTCATCCAGAGGAGCCAATCGGCAGCGTTGGCACTTTCGACGAAATCAATCAGCATATTTCGCGTGGCGGCTTCGTCATAAGCCCAACCGCCATACTGGACAGCAACGTTCGGTTCGGTCACTTCGCAATTGCTTCCCACAGCAAGAACAAAAATATGCTCAGAGGTTAAACATGCTTTGGCATTTTCAACGGTTTTGTGCAGAAGTGGGAGCGTCTCTTCATCGACGATGATACCGACGGCGATTCGATAATCTTGAGCGGTCATAGAATTCTCGGTGGGTTAGAGCCTCTTTGTACCGAAAAACAGGGAATTTCCGGCTAAAAATTCGGGAGTCTCGCCGCTCAAGATCGGCATTTTTGCCCCGAAAAATGAGGGAAAATCGGAAAGAACCACTGATTACCGCTTCCGGTCATTCTGGATTGGGGCGAATTGCCTCGAAGTACCGGCGGATCACCTGCCGATGTCCCAGCGGGATTGGTTCGGCATCGAGAACCGCTTCCGAAAGTTTTTGGTAACGCTGATACTGTTCCCGATACTCTCGCTGACTCTGCGCGGCGGTTATTTCGTGGGAGTCGACCGTCTCTTTCAGAGAGTCCCCTTCCTCACTCAATGTTCCGGTCAGCATCTGTTGTTGCCGCTGCCCTTGTAAGTCCGTTTCCTGTCCTGAAGTAGGGTCGCCCGCCGTTCCACTCCCCCAGGTTTCGCTGCCAGTCTTTGTTTTTTCCGTCCCCTTTCCGCCGCTCAAACTCATTCCGCTTTCCGCCTTCATCATTCCCAACTGCATCTGTTTCTTGCCGAGGTCTTTGCCAATCGCCTGTCGGATCCCATGTTTTTCCACTTCATCTGCCAGTGCATCGGCAGCCGATTTGCCTAACTCGCTATCATCGTCCTGAAGAGCATCAGACATTTTCTGTGCGGCTTCTTGCAGCGGTTTTTGGTTCTTCTCTTCCGCATTGTCCGCAATGTTTTGCATCTGCGCCGCCATGGCGGTTCGTTCGGGCTTCGACAGGGAATCGAGTGCGTCGGCATCCAGTTTTTTCAGTTCCAACGCGGCTTGACTATAGTCCCCTTTTTCGAGGGCTTTACTGATCGGCACCGTCCTTTCGGCAAGTTCCAATGTTTTTGCAAGTTCCTGAATCAAGTCATCCATCATTTCCAGTTGCAGTGCATCCATGGCGGCTTGGTGAGCCTCCTCCATTGCGGAAAGGATCATGAGGGTTTCTTTTGCATCCTTGGTTCCTTCGAGTTTTTCCATTAACTTTTCCAACCGTTCGGAAAGGTTCTTCAACGATTGTTCGCCAGCGTGTGCTTGTGCGAGTTCTTCAGCTTTGGCAACAATTTCGTCCCGCAGTACCTCATTTTCGATCGCCAGTGTTTGGACGACCAACTCGGCATTGTCGTCGGATCGAAAGAAGTTGCTGTGAATAAGAGCAACCGCAGCAAACTGGATGGCAAAGATAGCCGCCGCGATCCAAAACATTTTCGGCAGCCGTATCGGCAAGACCGCCCGAGGCTGAACGGCTTCGAGATGTTCGGCGGCATCGTCCACTTGGAGTTGTTCCATCGGCGTTCGGTTCGTGCGCCGCAGCAGGGAGAATGCCGTAAGGATTCGATCTTTGAGATGATAATGCTTGTCGATCAAGCGAGCGGATGCCGAAGTAGGATGCGACCGAAGCAACCCGATCACCATGCTCACGAAAAAACACAAAGCGGCAAGGTGCATCGAAAACAATACCACGAGAGCAGCGGCGCACACTCCCCAAGCCGCGTCGTCCAACATCTGTTGAACCCGTTGCCGAAAGCGCACGGCGTTGATGGGTCGGCGAAATTGACCATTCATAACAGTCAATATACAGGAAAAACCAAAACAAAAAAGAGCCGCTCGGCGGATGCGTGGCGGCACGGCGGCGCGGGCGTAACCGAAAAATGACCCGTTTTGGGGCTATTGTCGTCGTTTTTCAAAAAGCCTTTCTGCCCACGGACTTGCCAGTTTAACTTTTGTCGGGTCAATTCGACCAATCAACGCAAATGAATGTTCACCTTCGCTCTTGAACAAAAGCATTGATCGAACGGAACGCCGTCTCTCCAATGCTATACCATATCATTGTTCCTCCCGGGAGGAGTAAAAATTGGTGAAACGACTGTGTTTCCCCCAATTTGTGCATTTTTTTGCTCGTTTTGCAGCGAAAATGCCCCAAACTGCCGACAGCATGGAATCCAGTAAGGTGGGGAAACAATAATTAACCGGCTCCCATTTTTCGGCGAAACCTGTCGAATTTTGACAAAAAATCGCATAAACATGCCATTTTTTGACCAATTTACCTCAAAAATCGTTCGCCATACTTTGTTAAAAATAAGGAAGAGCAATTGAAAGAGGATGTACTAGACTACCCCATTTTATACCGTACCCTGCCACAAATTGGTCGTTTTTTGAAACCGGAATGGAGACGGCAGTTTGCAGCAGACGCTAGCAGTGAAGCATTTCCAACGGAATCTGTTGCCATCTGCCGTCTGCAAGCTACCGTCTATGCTCCGGTGGAAACTTTTTTGAGCAAAAACGACCAGATTGTGGCGGGGGAAAGTATAGGTAGAAATTTTCCCTCACGGAGTCCTCGTTAGGCATTCATGAAAGCATCCAGAGACAAAACGAACCATCCCTCACCCCGGCTCGGGTTGCCCGCTGACCCCGAAAAAAAATTGAAAAATTGCTATTGGTGATTTTTCAAAAGTGTGATAGGATGGGGGAAGAATGAACGCGGGTACGAGTTATTGGTCCACGTTTTAACCCCAACAAAGGAGTATTTCATGTCAAGGATGACAGTATTGGAGACGGATTGCGCCCTGCTGATCCCCCAAACACAGCCCCGTATCAACATTGAAGAAGTCATCACCCACCTCGGAGACGATGACCAACACGACGATCTCCGTTCCGCCGAATTTTTCGGCGACTTCGGAACCCGACGAAACCGACTTGTCGATGAGGACGATTGTTTTGCTGATTTTTTCTGTGCCACTTCCGAAATCGATCCCGATGCCGAAGAGGATGACGACGAAATCGGCATTGAGCGAGGCACCGACAAAACCGCTCTGTCGGTCTCGATGCTCCAGGAAGATGTCGAAGAAGACATTGAACAAATCTTATCTTTCGCTGCGGAGCCGGAAAAATGGAACAGCGATCCGATCCGGCTCTACTTTGCCCAAATGGCGGATATTCCGCTCTTGACCAAAGAGGAGGAAGTGGTCTATTCCAAGCGGATCGAAAAGTGGCGACGTGCTTTTCGTCGATGCGTTCTTGGTTCCCCATTCGGCTTGCAGGGTGCTTTCCGAACATTGACCGAAGTCTTTCACAAGGAACGTGCGTTCGAGCGGACGATCAGTGAAAAACTCTCCAAAACACAGGTGCTGCATCGCATTCCCCAGTGTTTGCGGACGCTGGGTCCAATGCTCAATTCGACTTCGGCGGACTTCAATCTCCTGGTACGGAAAAGCACCAAAAAGAAAACGAAGCCGCAGATTCGAGAGCGGATCAAGCAGCGGCACCATCGGGCGTTGATTCTCGTCGAGGAAATGAATCTACGTAACCGCCGGGTCTATGCGATCATGAAGCAACTCGAAGCGATGTCCGCCCGAATCGACGAAATCACCCGGCTGCTGGAGGATGCCAGCGTCAAGATGATGCCGGATCGCCGGGCGTTGCTGAACAAGGAGTTGCACCGACTCATCCGAACGGCACAGGAAAGCCCCGAGGCACTCCGCCGCCGCTGCAAAGCGATGAAGCGGTTGCTGCGTGAATACGAAGAAGCCAAGGGGGAAATGTGCCGGTGCAATTTGCGACTGGTGGTCTCCGTGGCAAAAAAATATCGGAATCGCGGCATCAGTTTTCTCGATTTGATTCAGGAAGGCAACACTGGTCTGATGCGTGCGGTCGATAAATTTGAGTACCGGCGCGGGTTCAAGTTTTCGACGTATGCCATCTGGTGGATTCGTCAGGCACTCACGCGAGCGATTGCGGAGCAATCCCGAACGATTCGAATACCTGTCCACATGATTGACACGCTC
>Ga0123353_10005299_pt1 | contig 16881 bp, 12 predicted proteins | sample TergutLab28metaG_3_FD_92763 | JGI IMG/M metagenome (GOLD analysis project Ga0123353, IMG submission 92763) | Labiotermes labralis P3 segment gut microbial communities from Petit-Saut dam, French Guiana - Lab288 P3 | ecosystem: Host-associated > Arthropoda: Insects > Digestive system > Gut ...
CGGAAGGCTTATGGCAGGTCAAAGCCGAAAAAGAGGGGTATAAAACGGGCTACAGCGCCTGGCTGCCCGTCCCCCCGCCGCAATTGGACGTAAACATCGGACTGGTGCCTGACAATATCCCCGACTACAAGCTTACCGTTGCCGCAGGCACGGGCGGGAAAATAACAGCAGGAACCACAGGCAATTATGAGGCGGGTGCCAAAATAAACATAACCGCCGTGCCGAACAGCAGCTACAAATTCAAAAACTGGACGGCTTCCAACGGCGGCACATTCGCGAACGCGAACAGCGCTTCGACAACATTCACAATGCCTTCAAAAGCGACCACCATAACCGCTGTTTTCGAGCTGATACCCGCGACCGTAACCCTGTCCCGCATCGAAATAGCTTCAAAGCCGACAAAAAGCTTGTATACCGTTGGCGACAAGCTCAACACCTCGGGATTGAAAATCAAAGCGGTCTACAGCGACGGGTCAAGCAATACCCTTGCAACAGGGTTTACAGCAAGCCCGGCGAATAACTCCGTATTGTCTGCGGTTGGCACAAAAACCGTTACCGTGACATATCAGGGCAAAACCGCGACGTTCACGGTTGAAGTTAAAAAAGTGGCCCCTCCAGCAAAAACGTTGACGGGAATAAGCATAGCGAGCAAGCCTTCAAAGATTGCTTATACCGTGGGAGACAAATTCGACGCTTCCGGCTTGACAATTAAAGCGGCTTACAGCGACGGCACTTTTGCGGCCTATACTACGGGATTTGCGACCAACCCCGCAAATGGTTCCGTATTGTCAACTGTTGGCACAAGAACCGTTGCCGTAACATATCAGGGCAAAACCGCGACGTTCGCAATAAATGTAAAAGCCGCCGAAATTACACCAAAGCCCGAACCGAAGCCCGAACCAAAACCCGAACCGAAGCCCGAACCGAAACCCGAACCCAATCCGGAACCTAAGCCGCCCGCACCCGTCAATATCGAAAGCGAAATATATGAAATAAAAGACGGCTTTATAACCGGCGTTGCGGCAGGCACTGCGCTTGAGGAGTTTTTGAATAATATCGAGCCGAAAACCGGGCTGGGCGTGTATAGCAGCGACGGCGGGGAGATAACGGACAAAACCCTCTTTGCCGCCACCGGGATGGTTGTAAAGCTCGCTGACGGCGACGCTGTGAAAGAGTGCACGGTTGTTGTAAGGGGCGACACGGACGGCGACGGCGAAATATCGGCGTCCGACGCCAGGGCGGTCCTGCGCCACGTCGCGAAGCTGGACGAATTAAAAGGCGCGTATTTCGCCGCCGCCGATTTTGACGGCGAAGGCGAGCTGTCGGCCTCATACGCCCGGACCATTTTACGCTTCGTCGCGAAATTAGAGGATAAAATTTAAAATTTGCCATTGCAAAAAATCCGCCGCTGGTTTATAATGGTCAGCGGTGGGTTTTTATTGTTTTGTCGGGGGTATTTGCTGCGGAAAAGGCAGCAAATGCTATGATATGCCGATAAAAATGGAAAAAAGCTGAATAATAAGGGGGTACCAATGACATATGAGATCAGTTAAAAGTGTTTTCGCGTCAATTTTCGCATACATTTATATGGCCGGGATGTTTTTGGGCGTCATCAACCCTTCCGTCGAACCTTTTGCCCCGGACGAGGCGGCATTTTCGGGATATGACGGCCCGGTTCTGACGATTGCGGGGACCGGCGCCGGCGATTATGTTATCATCAAAGGCGCAGACGCCTCGCCCTCCGAAAATGCGGCGGCGGAAAAGCTCCGTGGGTATCTGGAGCAAATCTGCGGCGTTTCGCTTGAGATTCGTGATGATTCGGGGACGCCGCAGGAAAAAGAGATAATTGTCGGAAAAACAAACCGGGAAGGCGATGATTTTACCGTTGACAGGGATGACTTGGGCGAGGAGGGCTTCATCATCAAAACCGTAGGCGATAAAATCGTCATAGCGGGCGGTGAGATGCGGGGTACGCTTTACGGCATATTTGACTTCCTCGAAAAATATCTGGGATGCCGCTGGCTTTCGGCGGAGCATATCATCATCCCCGAAAACGCCGAAATAAAAGTCCCCGCGCAAATTGACGAACGCGAGGTCCCTTATTACTATTACAGGGACTGCGCCATTGTGCGGCCCATGACCTCGATAAACACCGATTACGCCCTCGCCAACAGGATGAACGGGAGGCATTTCAAGCCCGACGACCTGTCGCTGCCGGAAAACGGCGGCTCGGTGGATTTTGACACGGGCCACTATTCGGGGATAATACTGCCTGTGGAAGAATATTACGACGAACACCCGGAATATTTCGCGATGGACGGGGACGGCAACAGGCGCAGCGGGTACACAAACCCCTGCATGTCGAATGAAGAGGTAATTCGGATTTTCTGCGACTACGCCGTGAACCGCGCCGCCGAGACGCCCGTATGCGTCGCAATCGGGCTTAACGACTGCGAGGACACCTGCCTGTGCGAAAAATGCGCCGAAATCTACAATGAGGAAAACGGCGCCACGACCGCGACCATAGCAAGGCTGCTGAACAGGGTCTGCGAAGCCGTCGCTGACGCGGGGTATGAGGACACGAGGGTCTCGATTTTCGCGTATAAAACGACGTTCCCGCCGCCTATGACGAAACTCCATAAAAACGCGCAGATATATTACTGCCCCATATATATGTGCTACGTCCACACGCCCGGGGAATGCACGCAGGAATATACTAATTGGGCCAAGGACGAGGTTTTGCAGGGGTGGCGCGAGGTCTGCGACAACATAGTGATTTACGACTACCCCCTAACATACGACCATTACGGCATAGCCTACCCCATCTGGAATTCTTTGCAGCCCTACCTTCAATATTATTATGAAAACGGCGCAATCGGCCTTATCACCTGCACGAATTCCGTAAACGACGTGAATTTCTATGTCATGCTTTCCTACCTTTACGCAAGGCTGCTCTGGAACCCCTATACGGATATCGAGGAGCTTTGCAGCAATTACATGCCTTATTATTACGGTGACGGCTGGCAGTATATCAGGGAGTATATGCGCGCCGCGTCGGAGGAATATTCGGGACGGACTATTTGCGGGAAACAGTTCCACACCCGCTACGACGACGGGGCGACCTCCACGGGCATGATGAGCCTGTCGAATAAAGAGATAGCCTACTGCGACGGGCTTTGGGCGAAGGCGAAATCAATGGCAACGGAGGATTGGCAGCTTGTCAATATAAGACGGGCCGAGCTTTCTTACAGGATTTGGAAATCCGGCAATATGAGGGGGGAATTCAGCCCGTTCAAGCTCCGCTCCAGGTTCAGGAACAACAAACTGCTTTTTGACGATATCTGGGAACTGGATTGCACCCAGCACAACCAGACGGAGTACGGCTATGTGACGCCCGAAGAATTCTACAGCCTGAAAATTTACCATATGCCGCCCCAATACTGGAACTGGCGGCAGCTAGGCAGGAACAATCAGGGAAAGGTCAGCAATTTCAGGGAAATGCTGTGGGGGACGATATTTGGGTGATTCAACATAAAACTTAAACAGCATGAAACGCGGTATTCGAAAAAAGTCCCGGAGGAAGTAACGTATATTGAACAGTTATTCGGGACTCTTCCGTTGTTTTAATTCATAGATGAAAGCTGACTATATCAGGCCCCCAGCGGCAGGCATCCATATCCACGCGGCCGTCGGGCAGGAAATGAACGCCTTCGGCTTCTAAAAGCTCTTTTCGCATATAGGCATAAGCGCCGCCCGTAACCTGCCCGTCCGCCATGACAACCCTTTGCCACGGCAGGCCGGGCGGGCAAATACGCATTGCCCTGCCAACCTCGCGCGCCGCGCGGGGTTTTCCAAGAATACGGGCGATTTGGCCGTATGACATCACCCTGCCGCATGGGATTTGGGCGGTTATTGCGTAGACTTGGGCGTAAAACGGATTCATGGCATTCATTTTAAAGTTGTTTACCCCCTTGACAAAACAAAACGTTTGTTCTATAATAGGCTGTATAAGCGATATGGACAAATTAGGCGAACGGAGAGTTATGTATGGATATTATGCAAAAACTGACTATTTTGGCAGACGGCGCCAAATACGACGCCGCCTGCACGTCCTCCGGCGTGGGCCGGGCAGGGGGGCAGGGGATAGGCAATACTGCGGCCGGAGGCATATGCCACTCGTTTTCGGCGGACGGGCGCTGCATATCCCTGCTGAAGGTTTTAATGACAAACTACTGCGTTTATGACTGCAAATACTGCCCGAACCGCAGCGGCAGCGATGTGCCGAGGACGGCCTTTACGCCGCAGGAGCTTGCTGACCTGACAATTGAATTTTACCGCCGCAATTATATTGAAGGGCTGTTTCTTTCCAGCGGCATTTTAAAAACGCCCGACTATACCACGGAGCAGATGATCAAGGCGCTGGAATTTTTGCGCTATAAGCATAATTTTTGGGGCTATATCCACGCGAAAACGATTCCCGGGACTTCGCCTGATCTGGTTTACCGCATGGGGCTTTTGGCCGACCGCATCAGCGTCAACATTGAGCTTCCCAGCGAGGCCAGCCTTCAAAAGCTTGCCCCCAACAAAACAAAACAATCCATCCTCGCGCCGATGGCCCAAATCGCTGGAGGGGTTGAGTCCGGCAAGGAGCTTGTCAGGTACAAAAACGCCCCGCGTTTCGCGGCGGCGGGGCAGGCGACCCAAATGATTATCGGCGCCAGCCCGGAAAGCGATTATCAGATCATCCGCCTTGCATCGGGCCTTTATAGGCGGTACAGCCTCAGAAGGGTTTTCTATTCCGCTTATATACCGGCGGTGGAGGACACGCTGCTCCCGTCCGTGGACACCAAGCCGCCGCTTTTGCGCGAACACCGCCTCTATCAGGCCGATTTTCTGATGAGGCAGTACCATTTTGACCCGGAAGAGATACTCAGCGAGGAAATGCCGAACTTTAACCCATATCTCGATCCGAAATGCAATTGGGCTATCAACAATATTGAGCGTTTCCCCATTGATGTCAACCGTGCGCCGCATGAGGAACTGCTGCGGGTTCCGGGGATCGGTCCCACAAGCGCCGGTCGGATCGTAACGGCGCGCAAAACAGGGAGCCTCGGGCTTGCGGAGCTGAAGCGGATCGGCGTCGTCCTCAAAAGGGCAAAATATTTTATCATCGCGAAAGATCAGCCGGCAGGCCTTCGCGCCGGGAAAGAATCGACGGTCAGAGCGCTGATTGACCCGGGCGTTTTCTCCTTCGGGACGGAGCAGATGTCGCTATTCGGCCCTGCGGGGGGAAGGCTTGCGCTGCCCGGGGCAAAGGACGTATCTTCAATAGCGGAAGCGGCGGAGGAGGCGGTGTTATGCCTGGCGGCAAACCTTTAGCGGAGCCTTGCGACGTTATATATATCTATGACGGCAGTTTTGAGGGGTTTTTATGCTGCGTCCATGAAAGCGTGTACAGCCGTGAACTGCCGCAATCCATTGTTCCGGAGGGCGAACTGGAGCCTACCCTGTTTGGGCAGAGGCGGATTGAAACGGACAGCGAAAAAGCGCGGAAGGTATATGCTTCCATCCCTGCCAAAATATCAAAAGAGGCGCTGGGGCTCGTCCGGAATATTTTCCTGAGCTGTTTGAAGGACAAGGAGCTGGCCACGCTGCGCTTTTTGCTGAAGGGGTACCGCATAGGCGCGGGAATCATGCAAATGCTCGGGGAAGCGGATGTGGCGGTTCTTTTGAAAGCGGAAAGGCATGTGATGCATGAAAGCCATCTGCTGAAGGGGTTTATCCGGTTTTCCGATTATGACGGATTTTTGGCTGCGGCCATTACGCCGAAGAATTTTGTATTGCCTTTTATTGCGAGCCATTTTATCGAGAGGTTTTCCGGCGAGAAATTTATGATTTATGACAAGGCCCATCAGGCAGCCCTCGTTTACCGGGACAGAAAATATGAGATTATACGGCCAGAACACATCGAATTCCCGCAGGCTTCCGAAACAGAGGAAAAATACCGGGAACTCTGGAAGCGGTTTTACGACACGATTGCCATTGACGCCCGCTATAACCCGAAATGCAGGATGTCGCATATGCCCAAGCGTTATTGGGAAAACATGACCGAGGTGAAGGAATTGCTGAAACAATAAAGCGGATTACGCCCCGGACCCCCTAAACGCCCTTGAAAGGTTGACCGTATGCGACTTGTCGCCGCAGGCAAAGGTATAGCTTTCGTCATTGCGTTCCCCTTTGCAGTAATGGCTGTCGTAACGCGGATAATTTAGATTCTGCACCCTGCCGTTAACAGCGAACATAAAGTTTTTGGACGGATTGGGCTTTTCAGGGTTTTTCGAGCCGAACTCAACCCTTAATTTTTTCCCTCCGCTTTTATAGTCAAGCACGCCGCTTTCGAAGGTTATTTTATTTGATTTTATTCTCTCTGCAAAACTTTCAAAATCACCGTCTTTTTCTTTCGAACCCATTTCCGTTATGCAATACAGCGCGTCCTCGTCTTCGGACGGCAGTCTCTGTATTAAATCAAAACGGCCTAAAAGTCTCGGCGCGTCTTCAGGCTTGTCGCCTGTTAACGTATCGGCCGAAGCCCTGTCATAAGGCGCGTATTCAAAGCGGTTCGCGCCTATAAGCGCCAAATAGGCGTCGTTCAGGCGCGCGAAAACATACCGCCCTTCTTCGCGTATTTCGCTGTACCTTTCTATCGGCAGGTAAGCGTGGATATACTTGGGCGGCGCGTAAAGCTCCAGCAGCCCCGCGTCTTTAGGCAGGCGGTAAACGGCCATGTTGATGTTTTCGTCCTGCGCGGTCATCGGCAAGCGTCCCGAACCTGTCCAATAGCCGGGCGTCAGCTCGTTTTTTCGGTCGTCGCGGGCGGGATGGTGATGGAAAAAGCTTAAATCCCTTGACAATACGACGCTGAAAATATTTTCCTGTGTGCAAAAGCCGCCGGGATTATAGCCTTGCGCCGTGGACATAATATAATGTTCAGTCCTGTAAGTATAAATAGCAGCTTTTTTAATAGATATGCCGTTAGTCATGGGGTTAAATTTTTTAATTAAAAAAGGTAAAACATTATGCAATTTAAATAAATATATGTTTAAATATCTGATATCTTTTACTAAATAATTCGCAAACATTTTCGTTTTTTTGAAATACTTCAAAGTGTTTTTTATTGTATCCGCATCCATCAGGGCTTCCGCGCCCAGCTGCGCCATTATCTGTTTCGGCTCCTGCCCCAGCAGCGAGAGGTTTTTTAATTCCCACGGGTCAAACCCGCTTGACGATTTGATGATTTTTTCGGATGTGTCGCCGCCGACCGCCTTTATCGCTTCGGGTACATAATACAGCCCGCTTTCAGCAAGGTATACGAACAGTTCTTCCATTTTGCCGTCCGCGTCCTTATATGAGCTTCCAAAAGAGTTTGTTTTATCGCTTAAATTGTAAATATAGGCAAAAGTCAGGGAAGGGCCGTTCCCGAACTTCCCGAGGGCGCGGTTGTTGGCGTAAGCCCTGGCGGACGCGGCGCAGAAAACGTTGTCAAAAGACTGCGACATTATGTCAAACAGCAGAAGGTCGAGGATGATTTTCATCCTTTCGCGCATCATGCCGTCATCCGCAAACCTGATAAATACGCTCATAGCCGCCAAATCCTCGGTATAATAGGTCGAACTGTTCCATTCGGAAAAACCGTAAGCGAACCGAAGCTCGATCCACGCGTTTATGCGCTCCCGCGCTTTTTCCCTGTGTTCCCGCCCCGTTTTCCCGTCGTTGGCAAAAATATCGTCAGGCCAGGTCATCCCTGCCAGATACTCCGAAACCGCGAATATTATCTGATGGTTTTCGGACCAATAGCACATGCTGTCAACGCCCGGCTCGTCCGGACGGTATTTAAAATTCAGAAGCTCGTTTTTGATGTATTCGGCTGATTCCTCAGGCAGCCGTTGCTTTTCGACGTAAAATTCACGGTAAAGCCAAATTATCGTGGGCAGGTCGAAATCAGAGCAGTCATACCTTGCCCGCATATAATCAAAAATATGCTTTAGGAAGCCGTTCACATAAGCGCCGTCCGAAAGCAGAACGTCTTTGCCGAAAAGCCTCTGCGCCTGCCTGTTATCCTTGCTTCTTATGTAATATTTCAAAATAAGCCCTGTTTTTTTGGGGATGTCAACTTCGGGCAGGTCCGGGGGCGATTTTTTTAAAACATTTCTCAAAACATCAAACGCAGTGTAAGCGATGAATATTATGAGAAATGACAAAATTAAATATTTAATCATTTTTACAACTTTACAACCTTTTTAAGACAGTGATATTCGATCCTCAAAAATAATTATAACATAACAAATATAAAAATTAATGCTTGTTAACGAAAATAAAAATGAACATTTTATTACGAAGCAACAACAAGGTGTGCGGGATTTTGGCCGCATGGACGCGAAACAGGGTTTTTAGAGGCTGCCTATGATTATCGGCTGCATCTGACGCCCCTCAATCGCCGCATTCACGGCATCTTCCGTCAGATCAAACCGCGCCGTCATTGAGTTGGGCTTCCCCGCGCTGTCGTCCTGCCCGTAAGGTATAAAATATATATTTTTCCTGTTCTGCAGCGCGCCGATATTTTTCGCGGCGGCGGAAAGGGCATCATTTGTCGATATCCCGATCAAAACAGGCCGCAGATTCCGCAAATGCGATTTTACCGCGAGTGTAACGGGCGTGTCGGCGATGCCCGCCGCAATTTTTGCCAGCGTATTCCCGGTACAGGGGGCGATTATCAGCATATCAAGCAATTTTTTCGGCCCGATAGGCTCCGCGCCGGTCAATGTATGTATAATTTTCTCCCCGCAGATACCTTCGACCTCTTTAATGATATCTTCGGCTCTCCCGAATCGCGTATCCGTCGAATACGCGTTATAGCTCATTATGGGTATAAGCCTGACGCCGGCTGACGCAAGCCTTTCCATTACGGGAAAAATCTTATCAAAAGTACAGAACGAGCCGCAAAGCGCGAAACCCGCCGTTATATTAGCCATCATTGATGCATCTCCTTTAAAATTATGTCGCAAATGATTTTTCCCGCCGTTTTCGGCGCAAATTTCCCCGGGAGCGACCCGGCTTTTACCACCTTCAGCCCGAATTCCATCGCCGCGCCAAAATCTATCCCGAAAGGCGCGGAGGCTATTTCTATTATCAAGGCGTTCTTGTTGATTGCCGCAAGGGTTTCCCTTGTAAAAACAGGCGCGGGTACAGTATTTATGGCCGCGTCGAAGCTCCCGCCGCTTTTCGGGATATCCTCAAAGCAAAATGCATTGTAGCCGCAGGCTTTCGCCGCATCGCGGGCTTCTTTTTTCCTCGCGGCGATATAAACCCTACCGCCCAGCGCCCCTACAAGCTTCGCTGTTTCCCTGCCGCAGTTGCCGAAGCCCGATATCAGAACATTGGAGCCGCTGACCGTTATGGGCATTTTATCGACGAGAATTCCTATAATCCCTTCCGCTGTGGGGATTGCGTTTTTTTCGGCAAACGCCTTAGAATAATAATAGTCGCAGACCTGTGCGCCCTTATTTTTCAATTTGATAGACCAATCCTCAGGCAGCATCCCCCCGAAAAATATTTGTCCTTCCGCAGCCTTTCTGCATACGCTTTCAAATGGGATTATCTTTTTGGAAAACGCGGCGTTTATATTCGCCCCGTCATGGGTGCAGGGAATGGGCAGAATCACGGCTTCGGCGTTTTTTATGGCGGTCAAAAGGCCTTTTTCGTTCTTTTCAGTCAATATGCCGTCAGCATTATCGACCCCGCAAATTTTTACGTGATGGCCCTTTGATTTTAAATGCTCAGGCATATATAATTGGCGGCTGTCCCCGCCTATTATCAAAATATCCATTAATACCAATCCGTTAAAATGTTATATTGCATTCTATGTAGCCCTTCCGTTTTTTGTGCAAAAATAAAAAAGCAAAATTTAAACAAAATATCAAAAAGGTGTTTATTTTTTCTTGAATGTATATTATAATATAGTGGTTATAACCCGTAGGGGCAGACACGAGGCCCGCTCCTGCGACAAGGGAGCGTTTTTATTGCATATTGAAAATCTGCTTGAAACCGTGAAAAGGGTGCATTTTATCGGCATAGGCGGCGCGGGTATGTGTCCTCTCGCGGAAATCCTGCACCGCGGCGGTTATGCCCTGTCAGGCTCCGACAACAACGAAAGCGACACGCTGCGGCATATAATGGATTTGGGAATCCCCGTAACCTTAGGCCATGCGCCGCAAAACACAGACGGCGCGGAAATGGTGGTGTATTCCGCCGCTATCCCAAAAAGCAACCATGAACTGGCGGACGCGCTTGAAAAGGGGATACCCTGTTTCAAACGCTCGGAGCTTTTCGGCGCGGTCAGCAGGATGCACAAAAACTGCGTAGGCATTTGCGGCACACACGGGAAAACCACGGCCACCGCAATGACAACGCAAATTTTAATTAAAGCGGGGATGTCCCCGAACGCCTTGATAGGCGGCAGGCTGCCCCTTACTAATTCATATTCCGTGGCAGGGGAGAGTGATGTTTTCGTATGCGAGGCCTGCGAGTACGCCGACACGTTTTTGGACCTTTCGCCCAAATGCTCCGTAATATTGAATGTCGATGCCGACCACCTCGAATACTTCAAGACCATCGAAAACCTTATCGCAAGCTTTACAAAATTCGCCGATATGTCAGACACGGTCATATATAACGCCGACGACGCGAACACAAAAACCGCCGTAAAAGGTTTAAAAGGCAAGGCTTTTGTCACTTTCGGCAAAAAAACCGAAAATAATTGGAGTTACGGCAATGTTTCGATGAAAAACGGCGCGTTCCCGTGCTTTGACGTGCTGCGGGACGGCAAATACGCCGGGCGGGCGGAGCTTAATATCCCCGGAGAGCATAATATTCTAAATGCTTTGGCCGCAATAGCAGCGTCGGTTTACGCGGGCGCGGCTGTTGAAGATAGCATTAAATATGCGGGGGGGTTCGCGGGTGCGGGAAGGCGATTTGAAAAACTGGCCGAAATAAACGGGATTACGGTCGCCGACGACTACGCCCACCATCCGGCGGAGCTGGAAGCGGTATTAAAAGCCGCGAAAAAGATGGATTACAGCCGCGTTATCGCCATATTCCAGCCGTTTACCTTTTCAAGGACCTCAAATCTTTTTAATGAATTTGTCAGCGCCCTTAAAATCCCCGATATCGTCATAATGACCGAAATAATGGGTTCAAGGGAAGTGAACACCTATAATATTTCAACCGCGAACCTGGCGGAAAAAATCGAAAACAGCGTATGGTTTGACGGTTTCGATAAAATAGCGGATTATACTGCTTCAATTGCAAAAAACGGCGATCTTATAATAACGCTCGGCTGTGGGGATGTGTATAAGATAGCGAAAATATTAATAGAAAGGATGTATAAAAAATGACCTTTATTCACCAAATCGACTGGGAAGTCTTTGAGCTTGTGCAAAACCTCTGGCACCCCGCCCTGGATTTTATAATGAAGGCGCTGAGCATTGTCGGCGAAGGGGGGATGATTTGGATAGCTTTGACCCTGATACTTTTCATACCGAAAAAAACGAGGAAAACCGCCGCTTACACCGCCGCCGCCCTTATTGTCATGCTTCTTTTGAACAATATCCTGCTAAAGAACCTTTTCCACCGCGTAAGGCCGTTCGATTATGACGGCTGGCCGAATTTTATCTACCCCGACATCATAAAAAGGCCGTCGAGCTATTCGTTCCCGTCGGGGCATACGTCGTCGTCCTTCGCTGCGGCTGCGGCTATAATGATAACAAACAAAAAAATAGGCGTACCCGCCCTGATTTTCGCCGCGGTTATGGGTTTTTCGCGGATATACCTGTTCGTTCATTACTTTTCCGACGTTCTGGCGGGCGCGGTTCTCGGCGTCGCTTACGGGTTTATCGGGTATCTGATACTTAACGCCATTATAAAATTTGTGGATAATAAAAGGGAAAATAAAATTTTATGATATTAATCGGGAGGATATAAAAAATGACCGCGAAAGAACACGAAAAACAATACGGCGGGGTATACGCCCTTATGCTTACGCCTTTTAAGGAAGATTTGAGCATCGACTACGGCTGCTACGCCGAATACGTCAAATGGCAGGTTTCCGAGGGGGCGCACCACCTGTTTTGCGTCTCAGGCAGCGCCGAGCTGTCGGAGCTGCGGCTGGACGAACGGGTGAAGCTGGCTGAAATCACGGTGAAAAACAAAGGCCCCGGCACGAAGGTTTTCGCCACGGCCAATTTTGAGCCGGGCTGGCTTGCCCAGCTTGATGAAATGAAAAGGATAGAAGCCGCAGGCGTGGACGGCTTTGTTTTCGTGACAAAAGGCTACGGGAACGACGACGTGAGGCAGGCGGCATACCTGTCCGAACTGTCCTCCCACACGGGGCTGCCCGTCGTCCTCTACGAGTCGCCCGTTTATTCCCCTTATCACCATATCAGCGCGGAAGCCTATGGCGCCCTTGTAAAAACCGGCCGCATCGCCGGCATAAAAGACACCACCTGCACTATGGAGGGTATCTGCGGCAAAATAGCCGTAAGCGGGGACAGCGCGGTCCTTCAGGCCAATGTCGCTCACCTCCTTGACGCCTATAAAGCCGGGGGCATGGGTGTGATGGCGACAATATCCACCTGCGGCACGCGCATTCTCAGAAATATGTGGGACAGCTTTCAAAACGGCGATATTGAAGCGGCGGAGGAGATGCATTTTTACTGCTCGTCCCTTTACGACGCGCTGTCGTCGGCCTTCCCCGCCACTTCAAAGTATCTGGTCCGCCTGCAAAGCGGCATCCCCATGAACACCTTGACAAGGGTAAACAAATCCCTGCCCGGGCATAAAATGCGCGGGCTGGAGGTATGGCACGGACACGCCGTGCGGCGGGGTATTTTAAAATAGAGGGAGAATATTATAATGCCAATCAAGAATTTTTATGAAACCGAATACATAACCGCGCCGAACCACGGCGGGGAAGGGCTGGCGCGGATGTCGAGCGTATACAGGCGGGCGGAGCTTGATTCCCCGCTTAGCTTCATAAACTACACCGTCCTACCGCCGGGGGCGTCAATAGGCATCCACACGCACCGCGACGACGAGGAGGTCTATGTTATCCTTGAAGGGACGGGAATAATGGAGGTTGACGGGGCGAAAATCCCTGTAAAAGCGGGGGATACCGTGCTTAACAAGCCCTTCGGCTCCCATGCGCTGTACAACGGCCCCGGCGGGGATATGCGGGTTTTGATTTTTGAGGCGGCGAAAAGGAATATATAAACGAAAAACGGCGGGGCTTATCCCCGCCGTTTATAATATTGCAACTGTTTGCTAATATTTTTAAATTATTGACATTATTATTACATCATTATTACATCGGTTTGTTCATGTTTTTAAATTATTTATAAACTATTGACATTTTCATGCGAAAGCTATATATTCCTAACTATGGATATTAATAAATAAATGGAGGAAATATCATGCGGAAACATACAAAACGGCGGTTCTCGATTCTTTTGGTCCTTGTTTTAATGGCGGCATACATACCTCTAGCTATTACAGCTTCAGCCGAAGCAGTTCTTGTCGATTCAGGAAGCTGCGGCGGAGGCCTGTCGTGGGAATTTTACGACGACGGCAATTTGACAATCACCGGCACAGGGATAATGCCGAATTGGACAACATCAGCGCCCGCCCCGTGGTATGATTACCATTCGATCATTGAAACGGTAAATTTACCGAGCGGGATCATAATTGTTGGCAATTGTGCGTTTTATAATTGCGAATCCCTTAAAAGCATAGCAATCCCCGAAGGTATTTGGGCTATTGGCCATGCCGCATTTTATCATTGTAGTTCCCTTAAAAGTATTACATTCTCCGATGATACTTATTTAATCGGAGATTCCGCGTTCGCGGGTTGCAGTTCCCTCGAAAAAATTGATATCCCATATGGCGCATACGGTATCGGCACTCAAACTTTTATAAATTGTACCGCTCTCGAAAGCGTAACAATCCCTAACAGCGTTAAATATATTGATGAAGCGGCGTTTTATCAGTGCAATTCCTTAAAAAATATTACAATTCCTAATAACGTTAATACGATTGGCGACAGAGCTTTTTGGCGTTGCGATTCTCTCGAAAGCATTATAATCCCTGAAAGCGTTACGAGCATAGGCGCTCATGCGTTTGCCAGCTGCGCGTCACTTAAAGATTTAACAATTAATGGCAATATTACAAGCCTTGGTAATTATGTGTTTGCGTATTGCAGGGCCTTAAAAAATTTAACGATCGGCGACGGTGTTACGATTATCGGCGATTCTATGTTTTATGAGTGCAACTCACTTGAAAACGTAACGATCGGCAGCGGTGTCAAGAGCATCGGCGACGGCGGGGCGTTTTATAATTGCACATCCCTCAAAAACATAGAAATCCCATGTAATATTACGAGCATCGGCAGAGGGGCTTTTGTGAGCTGCACCTCTTTGTTAAGCGCAACAATCCCCTGCAGCGTTACGAGCATAGGCCTTAATTTGTTTTCTTTATGCGACAAAGTCACTGTTTACGGCTATACCGGTTCATATATCGAAGAATATCTTGCCGATTATGATGTCCCCTTTGTCGCTTTAGACCCTGCCGCGTGCGGGCATATATGGAAGGCTGCCGATTGCACGGCAGCCAAAACATGCCTGGTATGCGGGACGGTTGAAGGCGCGGCTCTCGGTCATATTGCGAGCGATTGGATTATCCTTAGAGAAGCCGATATAAACGGTGCAGGTTATAAATATATTAGATGTACAGTCTGCGGGGCAGTACTTGAGGAAGAATTAACTCCCGCCCTGCCCCCAGTCGAACCGCCTGTTATATCCTTCTGGCAGCGTATCGTTGATTTTTTCAACATGATTATTAACTTCTTCCGAAATCTTTTTTCATAATATTCTCTTTTTCCCGCTAAACTTGAACCATTTTAAACTTTTTAAAATATTTTTATCTTCATAACGACTTGAAAAGCCGCCGAATTTTTGGCGGCTTTAAATTCGTTTATATAAGAAAAGATTGGAAAAACAAAGGTTTTTAGCGATTTGCGCAATGGCAACCGCGCTGAACAATCTGGAGCTTGTGAAAAACCACAGGTCTCTGAACTTTGTCTATTACCTCCTTGAAACCGTAAATACTATGATTACCCCCCTGTCGCAAAGCGGCCTGTGGCAGGGGGCTTTTGCTATATTTTTTTATTTTTTAGATTGCATTATCGGAATAAATGTGATACAATCAGAATTGTTGTATTCTATGCAAACGGAGGTATTTTATGAAACGCTCACTTATCTGTATATGTTCCATGGCCCTTGCCGCGCTGATCTGCGGCATGGCGGCCGTCCCGGCGCTGGCGGCGGGCGAAAACCCGCAAGGCCCGGCGAAAGGCAATGTTTTGTACGACATCGGCGATTCTGTTTTGCGTGGCCTCGCAAATATGCTCTGCCTTTTCATGCCTTCAAGGCATATCCCCTCGGAATACGGCGGCAGCCCGGATTTTTACCCCGGCATGGGCGAATTCATCGACGGGCCGCAGGGCGACGGCTGGAAACTCGGCTACGCGCGGGCTTCCATCATCCCGGACGGGCTTTTCGACCCCGAAACGGGTGAATATACCGGCGGGAACGACATATATGTGGGCGGCGGCCCCTTCGGCAAGGACCAGCGGCTGTTTATAGACCGCAAAATCCCCATCCGCCTGCTTGACGACCTCTGCGTGCGCGTCACGGCCCTTGACGACGGAAGCGGTCGCGGCACGGTCGTATTGGCGAGCATCGACAGCTACGCCCTGACCTCCTATGACGTGCGCGGGATCCGCGCGCTGCTGCGCCAGTTCGCCGTGGACAACAACGTGGTGAGTATCGACATCGGCGTGCTGCACCAGCATAGCGCCATCGACACCTTCGGCCTGAACGGCCCGATGCTGGGCGGCCTGTTTGTTAACCCCTGGGCCAATCTCCTGGGTCTCTCCCCGCCCTACACCGGGAAAAACCAGGCCTACATGGAGCACTTATATACAACTGTCTCAAATGCCATCAAGGAGGCTGTGGGGAACCTGGAGGAAGGCAAACTCTATTACGGCACGGCGGACGCCTCGGCCTTTATGCACGACAAACGCCCGCCCGAGGTGCTCGACCCAAACCTGCACCGCCTGCGCTTTGTGCCGGACGCCCCGGGCGGCAAAGAGACCTGGCTGGTGAACTATTCCGCCCACTGCACGACGCTGGGGGCAAATGATCGAATTGTCAGCGGGGACTACCCCTACTTCATGGAGGAGGCCGTCAACGCCGCGGGCGCGAATTTCCAGATGATCCAAGGCGCGCAGCTGGCCGTCGGCTATGACGGCACCCCCGTGGCCGCCGAGGGCAAGGGCGCCTACGACGTCACGCGGGACTATGGGCACGCCCTGGGGCGGCTGCTCGCCGGCATCGGTGCGGGCGACGCCGCGCTGCCCGCCCTGCTCAACGTGCGCCATGCGGAGTTCCGCATCCCCCTGGACAACCCCCTGCACCTGCTGCTGTGCCGTACCGGCATGGTGCGCTTCGAGAGCGTCCGGCGGCACCGCCTCGGCGCGGCCATGGATCTGATCACCGAGACAGGCTATATGGAGCTCGGTAACAGGCTCGCGGTGGTTTTCGCGCCCGGGGAAATGGAGCCTGCCCTGGCCTTCGGCGGGGGCTTAAGCGCGGCGGAGGCCTGTACCGGTAAGGAATTTGCCTTCACGCCCATCAAGGATATGGTGCGGGACGACCGCGAATTGCTGGTGTTCGGTATCATGAACGACCGCCCGGGCTATATCCTGCTGCCCAA
>Ga0123353_10005301_pt1 | contig 16879 bp, 21 predicted proteins | sample TergutLab28metaG_3_FD_92763 | JGI IMG/M metagenome (GOLD analysis project Ga0123353, IMG submission 92763) | Labiotermes labralis P3 segment gut microbial communities from Petit-Saut dam, French Guiana - Lab288 P3 | ecosystem: Host-associated > Arthropoda: Insects > Digestive system > Gut ...
TATGCATCGACCGTTTGCGTTGTTTAATTTTCAAGGTCCGGATGCGTCCTCATTTGGACGCTAGGCTATAATAGCAAATCTACCGCCATTTGTCAAGGGGTTTTGAGGGGTTTTTTGAGTTTTTTCGCGAAGATGTTTATTTCTCCCAGTTTTGGGTCATATTCATACCCGGAATTGGGCATGATTTCCCCCAGCGGAACCAGCACAAAATTGCGCTCCCTCATTCGCGGGTGCGGCAAAGTCAATTCCCCATCGTTAATGACAACTTCTGCATTCTGCATTATGCATTCTGCATTATAACAGAGTATATCTATGTCGATTGTGCGCGGCGCGTTCAAAAAACTTCGTCGGCGGTGCATCGCCGATTCGATCCCCAGACAGGCTCCCAGCAGCGCGTGCGGCGACAGCACCGTCTCCAGCTTGACCGCCGCGTTCAAAAAATACGGCTGGTCTGCGTAGCCCACCGGCTCGGTTTGGTATATATTGGAAAACGCGACGACCTTTGTGCCGGGGAGATTGTCCAGTGCTTCCACCGCCCGGTTCAGGTTATCAACCCTGTCGCCCAAATTCGAACCCAGCGACAGGTATGCTATGTTACTCAAAATCCCCGCGCCTCCTGCTCAACTGAACCGCCACATATTCGAACTCCGCTTTTATCGGAGCCTCGGGTTTTTTCAGGGTAATATCCACCTGCTCGATCTTCGGGAATTGCTCAAGCAGGCTTTCCGCCACCTCGGTCGCGGCCTTTTCAATAAGATCGTAATCGTTCACCCTGAAAGCGGCGGTGATTAACTTGACCGCCTTTGCGTAATTCACCGTGTCACTAAGCGCGTCGCTTTGTCCGGCGGCTTTAAGCGGCACATGCAGCTGCGCGTCCAGCACAAAATTCTGCCCGTTTTGCTTCTCCTCTGGGTTGACCCCGTGATAAGCGAACAACTTCAGGCCTTTGATTATTATTTTATCCATTATATTATACAACCTCGCTCATGATTTTCTTTTTCAATTTCATGCTGTCGCTCAAATGCAATATTTGATGGCGCGTGATCGGCATCAAAAGAAGCCCTGCGATATTTTTCCTCCCCCAAAAATCAAGCAGCCAAACGGAATCCTTGTGTTCGGTCACTCCGCCTTCCGCCAGTATTCTTTCGAGGTTTTCCCGTTTCACTTTCCTCTTCATGTCAGATTCTGAAAGTGCACTGAGAACGCTTTTTGTTTTTGTGCCGACAGCATTGCGGTACTCCCGCAGCGCATCCATATCAACGGCTCGGCTAAGTGAGATAATCTCGTCGTCGGTCATTGAGTTTCCCGTGTCCCGGACATCAACGCCCAGCCGTTTGAGCCATTCTTCGTTCAGCACCTGGTTATCTTCGCTTATCAATATATTGGACACGATATCTTCAATCCGGGTGATATGCCAGACATTCCAGGCTATGGTCACGTCCTTGGCGGTGGGCATGGTGACAAAGGCTTCCCCTGTTAATCCGCTCCATATTTCATCGAGAAACGAATTAGTTTTTTCCGGTGCGATTTGCGAGCAATGAACAATCGAATGCAGCTGCAAACACAGCGCAACCGCCTCGTCAAATTTGTCTTGTTTTAACACAATCTCTCTCAGGCGGGCTTGCTTCGGATTCCAGTCACTTGCAACCTGAAACATATAAAAACCTCATTTCTATCCCTACTCTATCCCTACGCTTTACATTCCAGCAACGCCTGCGCGACATTTGCCCCCTGCCTTGCCATCGCAACGTCGTGCGCTCTGATAATATTCGCCCCGGCCATAACCGCGGCAGTATGCGCCGCGACGGTTCCCGTGTCGCGCTTTGCCGGGTCAGGCTGATCGCCCGCAGTGCCGATAACCCGCTTGCGGGACGCACCCACCATCCAGGCGAACCCTTCTGGCCGCGCCGCGTTTGTGCTTATCAGCCTCAGATTCTGCTCATAGCTCTTGCCGAAACCGATTCCCGGGTCGAAGCAGATGCATTCGGGTTTGACGCCCGCCGCTAGCAGCTGCGCCGCTTTTTTCAGACACCAGCCGCGCACGCTTTGCCCGCAGTCCGGGTCATTTTCTATCGGCAGACTGTGCAGGGCAATGCACCCGCAGCCGTAAGCCGACACGGTCTCCCGCATTTCTTTTTGTTCAAATCCGGTCACATCGTTGATGATATGAACGCCCCATTCCAGCGCGAACCGGGCGACCTCGGGGTTGAACGTGTCTATCGAAACCGGCACACTCAGCCTGCCTTTCAATCGCTCCAGAACCGGAGTCAGCCGCGCCATCTCCTCATCAGGTGATATGGCAACCGCGCCGGGGCGGGTTGATTGCCCGCCGATATCTATAATATCAGCCCCCTGCCGCTCCATTTCCATCGCGGCCTCTACGGCATTTCCCGGGCAAAGATACCGCCCGCCGTCGGAAAACGAATCCGGCGTAATGTTCAATATGCCCATTATGTACACACGCCGCCCCAACTCGAACACCATGTCCCGGCACCTAAATATGTTGTTCATGATTAATCCCCAATTATTAACTATTAATTATTAATTGCAGTGCTTCCGCGCGGCTCTTGGCATCGGTTTTCATGATCCCTCTAAGCGCGGAGGTCTGGGTCTTGCTCCCCGCCGCCCGCGCGCCGCGCATGGTCATGCACAAATGCTCCGCTTCAATAACCACCGCAACACCGTGGGGGGTCAGCTCGTTTGCCAGAAAATCGGCGACCTGCGCGGTCAGCCGTTCCTGCAGCTGCGGGCGGCGTGCGAAGGTATTGACGATTCGTGCCAGCTTTGACAGCCCGATGATCCGGCCGTCCTTCGGGATGTACGCGATATGAGCGCAGCCGATAAACGGCAGCAGATGATGTTCGCAAACCGAATAAAGCGGGATATCCCGCACGATGACCATCTCGTCATTTCCGGCGTCCTGGAACATTTTCAGGTGAGCCGCCGGGTTTTCGCACAGCCCCGAAAATATCTCGCCGTACATGGCCGCGACCCGTTTCGGGGTTTCAACCAAGCCCTCCCGGTCGGGATCCTCGCCGATAGCCAGCAGAATCTCCCTGACTGCGTTTTCAATTCGTTGATTGTCCAATTGTCGCACTCCTCTCAATGCCGCAAACGTGCAATTCCCCTCCGTGGAGGGGTGGCCGGCACAGCCGGACGGGGTGGTAAATATTCCGCCATGGCCGGCACAGCCGGACGGGGTGGTACGGATTCAGTCGCCCATCACAATACTCAAATGCACCCGTCTCCCCATCCCGATCTGCTGTATCTGCGATATACGCTCGTCGAAAATACGGGTGTTGGCCTGTCTGGCGCATTCGGTCAGATTTTCCATCAGCTCCTGCTCGTCCAGCTGATCCATACCGATACCGCTGTCTTTTGAGAAGACAAAGAGGTATTCGGTCTTTCCCAGCGGCGCGTTTTGCTCGAGCTCCAGCGTCGCCGCGTCGTACAGCTCCTGCAAAGAATCGACTTCTGTGCCGTTTATTGCTGTATAGCTATAGGTTTCGCTGTCGCACTCCGGCAGATGGAAATTATAGTTTTCGCCGGGGACATATTCCCCCGTCACGGCGTAATCCTTGCCGATCACATGATCCGCCAGAATGTCATGGTCAGGCAGGTTGAAATAAATATGCATATTCCGCTCCTGATTTGCGCTGCTGTCCCAGGTGACATCGGCATGATACCATTCTCCGTTGACACGGACGACATTCCACGCGTGCCCGACGTCCATATCGCGGTACTCCTCGCGGTTGCTGGTTCCGTAGCATATCGTGCTTTGCATATCATTTTTCCGCAGCAGCAGCTGAAACGCCCGGGCATATCCCTCGCACACGGCGCTTTTCGACACCAGCGCACCGTAAATATTATAGGCTTCCGGGTGATCCTTCGGGTCGCTGACCGCCGCTTTGTTATATTCCGTCCGCTGCGCGAGCAGATTGTAAAGTGTCCGCTCAATTTCGTATTCGTCCATGTCCGGCGTTATATGGGAATTAAAATCCTCGATGGCCAGATTGACCTCGTCAAGCATATTGTCGCAGGTTTCCTTGTCGTATAAGTAATCTACGGAATCCGCCCCGGCGTCTAAGCTGAACGCGACCTTTACGCTGCCGGTAGAGCGTTGGGTATAGTGATAGTTGTTAGGCATCCAGAACAGCTCCGGATGGTCGTCCTTGAACACCTGATAGACCATATTCAGCTCGCTCAGCTCAATTTTGCCGACGGCGAACGCGCCTTCTTTCATATCAAAGGCGGCGTCCAGCATGGCGTTGTAGGCGTATTTTTGTCCGTCGGTCAAAAACTGATAGTTATACCGCCCCTCACCGGTTTTGGTAAAACTGTCGGCATTGGGAATCGGCTCAAAGATGCTTTCGCCGAAATCGTTGACCGCCTGGCAGGATATGAGGCTCAACATAAAAATCAGGCTTAACAGTATCGCGGCTGTCTTTTTCAAGCGGCAATCTTCCTTTTCAAAAACATGATGACACTAATTATAACACCCATAACATAAATTGTCCAGACAAATTGATATTTTTGTATCAATATCATCTGCGCGATTGTAGGTGCGGTCTGTGGCCTTTCGCACATCTCAAAAATTGTGAATATCATTCGAAAGATTCCCGCAGCTTATCCCAACCGCCCTCATCTATCTCAAAAAAGCTCTCGCCGTCCCGCTCAATATATTCCCCGGCAACGGCAATGGTAACCGCAGGCTGACCGGCAATTTCGGCCAGCACCGGAATCCACCGGTGAAAATCCGCTATATTTATATCGGTGTCGCAAATATTTACGCACAGCTGGAAATACCCCAACGCGTTGTCCTGACCTCCCGCGGCAAGCGCGCTCCCGATCATGGACGCGACCACCCGCGCCTGACCGTTTATCTGCCGCGCCCTGTCCATCTCCGGAGGGCGTGAAAACACCAAAACGCCCTCGTCGCCCGGCAGCGTCTGTTCACTCGTCGGGTTGCCCAGCAGCGCGGCGTGCTCCTCTTCCAAATTAAAGGTCAGCCCGCCAAGGCGGTTTATAAGCTCCGCCGTGCCCTCGGGCGAAAACAGTGCGCAGCGGTCAACAGCGATCTCCTGCCGCAATAGCTCCTGCCGAACCGCCAGAATCCCCCGGCTCAAAAAGATTTTTTTGAGGGTTTCGTTGCCGCCCCCGGCCACAACGGTTTCACCCGGCAGGGCGGCGACCGTGATACTTTTTTGCTCAGCGTTCAGATTCACAAGCAAAAACGCCGCGCGGTTCAACTCATCCCGCCCCGCAAGCAACACCAGCAGTCCCCCGTGCGACTCCTGCCGCCGGATTAAGGATTTAGCCGCGGACATAGGCTGAACGGCCAGCTTGACCGGAATCAGAACGCCGAGCAGCACATATAAGGTTCCGAAAAACGATACGAAAAATCCGAACAGGCTGATTCGCCTTCCGGTTTTGTCGATATGCTTTTTTTGTTTGGCTTTTTTCATAATTTTTATTTTCCCCATTTCCAACTTTTTTATTAAATAAAAAATCAGAAAACAGGGAAAATAAAAACAAAACAAATATGCAGGGGCGGCCTTTGGCCGTCCGCAATTATCGAAATTAAATTTCAGGAGGAACCAACAAAATGAACAAAATTATTAGAACAAAAAAAATCCAGCACATTTTACTCGTGCTTTGCGCCGTTATAATGCTGAGCGTCATGATACCCATGACGGTCTCGGCCGACGGCGAATTGCCGAACAATAACTCTTTGGAGCGTCTGCAGCGCGACCAGCCGGAGTTTGACAAAGATTCCGACGACGACACTACAAAAGCCGCCGGGGACACAACCACGCACGAAAACCAGCCCACAACAACCATAGCGGTCGAGCAGATCGATTCCAAAGCCGAAACAGGAGAAATCCCGAAAACCGGCGACACTTTCTATATAACGGCGTTATGGCTGATGCTCTGCGGAGCTACGGCTCTTGTTGTTGGTCTTTCGGCAAAGCAAAAATCAAATTAGCATTCGCGCCGGATTTACGCGCATTCGCGCCGGGACGTCGAGGACGACAGCGATAAACGCTGCCCTGCGGGCGTCCCCTACTTGCGCAACGCCATGGCCTGTGGTATAATACACTCGATCGAATGAAATGAAAAGAGTTGTTATGCCATGCGAAAAAGCGCGGTACAAAAACCGGATTTGGAATTTGAGGTAACGCAAGCAGGCGGCTTGCTGCCTTTTTTGCTGCGGAATTTAGAAAAATCCTCCCGCAACAATGTGAAATCTCTGCTCGGGCACGGGCAGGCATTTGTTGACGGAGCTTGCGTAACGCGTCATGATCACGGCCTGCTCCCCGGGCAGAAGGTATTGATCAAGCGCAATATCATTCGCGGCTCGGGCGACAAAGACACGCCCGACATCGTTTTCGAAGACCGCGATATAATAGTGATCAACAAGCCCGCCGGGCTGCTGTCCATGTCCTCCGGCAAAGAAAAGGAGCGCACGGCTTACCGTATGCTGACCGACTATATGCGCGAGCGCGACCCCGGCGGGCGCGTTTTTATCGTGCACCGTCTGGACAGGGACACCTCGGGGCTTATGCTTTTCGCTAAAAACGAAAACACAAAACGCGCCCTGCAGGACAATTGGGCGGACATTTTGCTTAGCCGGGGATATACCGCCGTCGTCGAGGGTTGCCCGGCGGCGCGGCGGGGCACCGTGACCTCCTGGCTGAAGGAAACAAAAACCCACCTGATGTATTCGAGCGGCATAAAAGGTGACGGCCAGCAAGCCGTAACCAATTACAGGGTCGTCGAATCATCTGGCGGGTTTTCCATTCTTGATATTCGCATCGAAACCGGGCGCAAAAATCAGATTCGCGTCCACATGAAGGATATCGGGCACAGCATTGTGGGCGACAGGCAGTACGGCACCGCCAAACGCACGCAAAATCGGCTTTTTCTGCACGCGCATTTGCTGGAGTTCAAACATCCGGAAACCGGTGTCGTGCTGCGTTTCGAAACCGAAATTCCCAAACAGTTCACGGCTTTGCTCAAACGGAATTAATCCTTCAACGGCACGCCGTTTCCATCGACTGCAACCGATCCGGAAAGAATCATGATGCCTTCAATAAGCCCCCAGACGCCGATCGCCGCCGGGAGAAATGCCGTAATACCGCAGGTAATGATGCTTAACAGCAGACCGCCCAGGCTCAGTGACAGCTGAAGAACCGCGCGTTGTTTAAATCCCAGGTAAAAATTATGCACTCCGTAGGAGCCGAGGAAAATGCCCAGCAGACCGGCCGCCATTTTCGACTTCTGCTCCTGGCCGTAGTACGGCATATTATAAGCGACTGCCTGCGTGGGAAATCCGCAGTTTGTGCAGATTGCCGCTTCAACAGGCGTCTCCCTGCCGCAATTCGCGCAATACCGCTGACCCGTTCCCGCAGCGAAACCGCAAGACATGCACACCGCCGCGAGGGGATCCAAAGCATTCGCGCAATTTTTACAATAAGCCATTGAAAAAACCTCCAATGTGTAATTTGTTTCAACAATTATAACCTATTTAATATATCAATACCACCCTTTTCGTCAAATATAGTCAACCAACTTGAAAAAGCGACTCCGAAAAAGATGACGTTGTGATCGCGGGATACAACAAAAAGCGCCCCACAAGCGTGAAGCGCGAATTTGCTCCGGCCTTGCCGGTGGTGGCACTATCAACTGCTGATTCAAACAATTACAATAAGATAAAAGAATATAAAATCAAGTCCTCTACCTCTATAAAAAATATCCCATGCGAAACCATAACCCCACCCACTATATAGATAGTCATGGCGAAACCGCCAAAAGCAAACTAACCCCAACCCAAAAACGCCTAACCGATTCGGAAATTGCCAGCATTGTTGAAGAATATCAGGGCGGTATAACCACCTATGCCTTAGCCGAAAAATATGATTGCAATAGAAAAACTATTAGCAATCATCTAAAAAGGCATAACGTTATAGTGAGTATAGAGAAAATCAAATCCGAACAAAGCGTAAAAGAGTTAATAAAATCATACAAAAGCGGATTAACCGCAGAAGAGGTGGCGGAGCAATTTGGCATCAGTGACACCACTGTAAACAAACTACTGCATAAAAATGATGTTGAAATGCGAACCCGGTGGGATTATTAGCAGAGAAAATCCCGCAAATACCATCTTAGGCATTCACGGGATTTTTTAATCATTCTACTTCCTAAACCCACTAAAATCAAAGTCGAATGGTGCTGAATCTGCGGGTTCCTCTTTGGCGTTCTCTTTGGTACGATTTCGCATAAGGTCATTAACCGCAGCGGTTATTCCTTCGATGTCCGGCTCGCTGTTAGTTTGTCTATCGACGATATAAGCCTGCTGCTGTTTCGGTTGTGGAGCCGGAATCGTATTAGGAAAATAAAAACTCTGCACTTCATATAAATCATCATCCTTAACGATGAATCTGCCTTTAACATTGGGCAGGGTGCTGGCCGCGTCACAGCTTAACATGATCCGGCTGGGTTCGCGATCCACGAAGCGGCCACAAACCCGGTATGAAACATTGTTCTTGATCTGACCACTAATAATCGTGCTGTCGGGGCGTTGGATGCCCATGATGATTATTATCGTTCAATGTGTTAAACTTGATATGTAAACAATAAATGAAAGGTGTGTATGCACTCAAGTGAAAAACCCAATAACTCAGAAGAATCCGAGAAAAGAGACGATGATGTTGAGAAATCGAAAGCAATGCTGGCTGCCTTTGAAGTCGATTTCACGGAAATAATACCAGAAAAACTTATAGACAAAATTCCGCTTTCGATTCTTGCCGGTCTTGGCGTAGATAGCGTTAATGATTTGCATTCAATGGGTACAGAGCTAACACATGATTTAGTGAAAACATATTTGCTATCGCAAAAAATTAGCAATGATATGTTGGCTAGAGATGTGAAAATTAGCAAAGGCATTGATATAAAAAACTTTGATATGAATGACGAAGAATATATGCGACATTATGATGAAGTGATGCAATTAAAAGATGATAATTTTGCCCATGCCATAGAGGAAGATCGTGTGTTGCGCGAAGGATTTCGCACAAGGAAACAGATTGCCGACGTTCCTAAAAAACTTAGACCCGCTTTATTAACAGTGTTAGCCAAACAAAATTAATCAGTGATACGACTCGCGACATTCAGTCATCAATATTTATTATTGAAAAATCCAATCGGGAACCTCGGTCGTATCGGCTGCGATGTTATCGGGAAGCAAATCCAATCCTTCTTCCGCTAAATCTTTCAGTATTTTTTCCCGGACTTCTTCGGCAAAATTATCTATTCTAAGGCTGATACTGTCCGCTAACCAATGTAAAAATTCGCCTATTCTCAAGCCGATAATAGTAATTTCTTTTATGCGATCTTGAGCTTCTGCGCTTGTTCCGGGGGGCAATGTTTGAACCTCCCGAACATAACGTTCACGTTGATCTTTCCAATATTTTATAAATTTTACCTGTCCAAGAGGCTCATATATTTCAGCCACAATATATGGTATTGTCCTTTTTTTGTAATCGTCTCTTTCAAGTAATTTCAGCACCTCAAGCATACAGTATCGAGAACGTAAAAAAGCGTTTGTTACGACAACACAAACATAATCCTCTTTTTTGACTCTTTTGGTAAATTCTCGTATGCTATCAAGGGCAACCAAACAGTTTTCATCGCGTATAATATTGTTCGGAAGAATAGCATCAAGGTCTTCATAAACCATGTCGGCAATGTTTCTGTCTTTATGACAATATGGAAAGAACATAGTTTTGGTAAGTAGCTTTTCATACAATAAGTCGTTTAAAATCTCATTCTTAGATTTTGAATCACTTAAAACAACATCTATAAATGATTGAAACTCGGCCTCTCTGTTGACTCGGAACATTAAGTCTTCCCGTTCTTTTGGCGAGAGTGATCCAATAATTATTTCTCTGTACTTTTCATATTTGGGCTGGCTAAGTATTTCTGTTGTATTTGCTCCTTTTGCTGTGAGTTCCTTGTATGCCTTAGTCCATTCCCTGCGAGCACGTGCCATATTTATTTTCAATATAATCGCCACCTTTGAACTACCTAATTATTCATGTGAAGATTATACCACTTCTCAGTGCTTTTTATATTTCGGTTTGGCAAATTATCATCTTAAATCATGCACCCAAAATCAACTCAACATCCAAACGCTTCACGGTATCTGTGACGGGCTGACCTTCGAAGAGGCGGCAGAGCCGCTTATAGTACGTCTCCGCTGTCTCCTGGCTGTATATCCCCAACAAATATTCCAGATACGCCTGTAACACATCATACAGCATCAGTGACACACGCCCTTTGACATAATATATAAATATATTATGTCAGTACCCTCTATTTCGTGAACCAAACCATGAAGCTTTATTTTTCAAGGCTTTTCGTGCTGTAACGGTGCTGTAATTGTCGTTTTTTGGTTTAGGTGGTGGTTACAGGGGGGTTACAGGTAAAAATCTTGCTGTTTTTTCCTGGTTCCGCTGCATGGACGTGACGTTATACAGCGTCCGGACACTGAATCCGCAAAGCCCGGCGGCCTGCTCATTGGTCAATTCTTTGTTGCGCCAACGGGCAAAAATAGCTTCAAAATCTTCTGGTAAAGAAACAGCGGCGCGCCCGAACACGACTCCTTTGGCTTTGGCGGCGGGGATTCCTTCTGCTTGCCGTTGCAAAATATTTTCGCGCTCCAACTGCGCCGAAAAAGACAGCACCTGCAAAACCAAGTCGGCTATAAAGGTGCCAAGCAGGTCTTTGCAATAGGTTGTGTCCAGCATCGGCATATCTAAAACTTTAATGTCCACGCCTTTTTTTCGGGTCAGCATCTGCCACTGATCGATAATTTCCTGATAATTCCGCCCCAGCCGGTCAATGGATTTGATGTATAACAAATCGCCGGGTTGTAACTTGCGCAACAGCTTTTTGTATTTGGGGCGGTTGAAATCTTTGCCGCTTTTCTTATCGATGAACAGATTTTCTGTTGGAATCTCATAAGGTTCCAGTGCGATAAGTTGGCGGTCTTCATTCTGGTCTTTCATCGACACCCGAATATAGCCGAACCGTTCGGCGGGGCGAATTACTGATTGCATTTTACTTTTTGACATAATCGTGTCCTCCTGTTAATGGTTTCTAACCATTGTAACGGGAGAAAGCACAAGGAAGCAGAATCGGCTGTGAAAGTTATTCTGTGATTTTAACAGATAAAAATGTGAAAATATTTTGTCGTTTGGGGTTGAAATGTGGAAATTGCGGTGGTATAATATGCTTTATTGAAGCATATTGGCTGTGCAATAAACTAAGATATTTTGCAAGAGGTAAAAACGATCTGAAACCAGGCAAAAACGCACAAAAAAGCCGTAAAACACGGCGTTTTACGGCTAAAAAAGGCTGTGCAACAAACCTTAGTTTTTTGCAAAACGGCTAGATGAATTGAATTGTTAAGGCCATTCTGTCAAGGAAATACCAACTAAGCAAATTTTGTGGCTCTTTGGCATATTTTAGTTCTCCAGATGAGTAGAAAAATAATAAGAATAACCGTTGTGATCTCCAAGCACAGCGCTACAAGTAAGGCCAGTGCAACGATCCTGTTTTTCTCCTTCTACGTTTGTACGAAAAATCACACCAGTATAACCGCCACCGACCAAGCCATTATCGGTGTCATTATATCCAAAACTGTGCACGTTTTTGCCAATCTCAAAAAACGAAGTGCCGGGAGCATCTTTTAATGTTCCTTTAAAATAAATGTATTTATCATTGACGTATTCGTAAGAAATTTCATCAATACCTTCCGGAACTTGAAATTTTACACCCCATTCTTTTATCGTGAGGTATCGCGTGTTATCTGGTTCAGTATTCGGCATTTGCTCTGGCACTGTTTCTGGGCGTTCTTCATTTTTTATGTTTTTCAAAGAAGAGATAGTGTTTTTCAGATCACTCTTTTCATCGTTGCTTTTTACGGCGAAAATAGTAACCGCACCGATGGTGCCGACAAGAATAACCGCTAATACAATCGCAGCTACTTTCCATCCACTATGCGTTTTTGTGTTTTGAGCCTTTGCCCCCGTGCTGATATTGTTTTGTTCCATTTGCCCTCCTTTGGCGGTTTAGCGGTCGTCTAATAAGAAAAAGGACAACCATGGGCGTTTGCGCATAAAACAGGTTGGGTTTCAGTGTACAAAAAAGCGGTCATCAGCAATTTATTCGCTAACGGCCGCTTTTAGTTTGCGATGGGATTTTTGCTTTTCATCTTTGTTAGATCCAGTTTACCAATTAAGCCTACAAAATTGAGGTGAATGTCTATATCCTGCGTGCGTTTGCCGTTGCTTCTGTCCGGGGCATGAATCTCAATCCGGTCAACCAGTTCATGCAAGGCTTCGGGGGTTAGCGCGGTCATACCGACATACTTGCGAACAAGAAGTAGGAATCGGTCAAGATTCAAGGCCTGTTCTTCCTGTGAGCTAACCTCAGCTTCAAGCGTAACGGTCTGCTTCTTCAGCTCTGTTTGCTCCTGTTCGTAATTCTGCGACATGGTCATAAACCGCTCATCGGAGATTTTACCGTCCACATTGTCCTCATATTTTTACTTGTACAAAACAGCAAGCAAAAGGCGCAGATAAACTCCCAAGCCGACATGAGTGATGTTTCCGATCAAACAGAAGATGACAACACCAATGTCGATAAAAACTCCGGCACAGATATAAGCGACAATTCTCAAACCAGCACGGACGGATATTTAGTAATTGAAGAATGGGGCATTAAGATAAAAATGCGTGACGCAGATAAAATTACTCCCAGCGTATATTTCCCCGAAGCACCTATTCAATTCTTTGGCAATAACGCTTATTGGGATTCACAAATTAGCTACACAATAAATGAAAATGCGTTGCATAACAAGGAATGTAGCGATAACGCAAACGGTGCTATTCTTCGGTTTGTCAGCACTGGAGGATCTACAAATTACCGGATCGTTGGCAATTATGCCTATTTTTCTATGCCTGCTCCGGGTGCTGGCCAATGTGGATCTAATGCCGAAGACCTTGCCTTACAACAGAGAATTCTTGAAGATTTTGTGCCTGCCAACATCTTTGCAAAAAACTAGGATATTTTGCAAGGGGCAAAAAGACCCTAAAACCGGGCAAAAACACGCAAAAAAGCCGTGAAAAACGGCTTTTCACGGCTGAAAATGGCTGTGCAATATATCCTAGTTTATTGCATTTCCCAGACTATTTAATTGTCTATAATATACCACAATATTTTCCACATTTCAACCCCAAACAACAAAATATTTTCACATCTTTATCTGTTAATATCGCAGATTAACTCTTGAGATTTATTATGCTCTCCCATGCCCTCTCCCGTTACAATGATTAAAACTAATCAACGGGAGGACATCTTCATGCCAAAAAGCAAACATCAACCAGCCAGCAAACACGAGCTAGCCATCAGACATCAGCAAGCCAATAACTACCAACCAATCAGCAACCACCAGCCCATTATCTCAAGCCACCCCCAAAACTTCGGCTACATCCGCATCTCCATGAAAGACCAAAACGAAGACAGACAGGTCATCGCACTCTCAGAGTATGACATCCCACCCCAAAACCTCTTCATCGACAAGAAATCCGGCAAAGACTTCAACCGCCCCAAGTACAAAAAGCTGCTCAGAAAATTACAACACGGTGACATGTTATACATTAAATCTATTGATCGTTTAGGGCGGAACTACCGAGAGATTATTGAGCAATGGCGGATACTTACACGCGAAAAGGGCGTAGATATTAAGATATTAGATATGCCCATGTTAGATACTACCTATTGTAAAGACTTGCTGGGTACATTCATCGCAGACTTAGTCTTGCAGGTGCTATCCTTTGCCGCCCAACTGGAGCGGGAGAACATCTTGCAACGGCAGGCGGAGGGGATTGCGGCCGCCAAAGCTAAAGGGGTTCAATTTGGCCGGAAGCTGGTGGATATACCGGAAGACTTTGCAACAATATACGCGCGGTGGCGGGAGAAGGAACTCTCCAATGAGCAGGCGGCTGAGTTGTGTGGGTTTAGTGTGCGGACGCTTTATGATAAGACATCTGAGTGGCGCGAACGCGACGGCGTCACCATGTCCACCCGCGCGGATTGCATCAAGAAAACCCCTTGCTACGCCGCAATTTCCACGCCATAATGCCACCAAATCTTTAGAAAGAGGTGGCACATTACAAATGGAAATCCAAATGAATCTAAACGGCGGCAAGCGCAAAGATTTGGCCGCGGCGGTGGGAGAGTTGTTGGGGGTGGACGCGGTCTACCAACGCCCGCCCAGCTATGCTTACCGGATTGGCAGGGTGGTGTTGGATCGGGGCGGCAAACTGGTTTTGGGTGAGGAGATGAGCGTGGAAGCTGTGCGACAATTGTTGGAGGGCTTACAGGCCAAAGGCTTTGTGGCGGCGGAATTGCCCGACAAATTGGTAATTCAAATGCCGTTGGACGGTTTTGACGAAGTCAAGCTGGATAATCTGCAAAAGATTATCTCCAGCAAAGCTACGCTGATCCAAACGGCGTTAGGGGTGGAGGCGTTGCCAGTGGAACAGATCGACGAAGCGATCTGCTTTCCGTGGTTTGCGCTGGATACCCCCGCCGAGGACGTGGCGGTTTACACGCAGTTTCTCTCCGCCCTGTGCGAGATGGCGAAAAAGCAAACGCGGGTGTTGGCTGTTGAGAAGCCGGTAGTCAACGAAAAGTACCAGTTCAGATGCTTTCTGTTGAGGCTGGGCTTTATTGGCGAAGCGGCTCCCGTCGAAAACGCGACCGAAGCTGCACCGCCTAGAAAAGGTCGGTTTTCTTTCTCCAAGCTGTTGGGGGTGTTGAAAATGTTGGCTTTGGATTGAACGTCCCGTATCTTAAATGCTCGCTTGAAATACAGCGGGCGTTTTTCCTGTGTTCTACTTTTCGCCTTGTCCTGAATAAGATGTAAGGCATATGTGTTGCGGACGCAAGAGCAAAGCAAGCGCAGGCAAAAAACGGGTAACAGCAACTTTTAGGCAAGGAATCACATGAAAACAACTTTTGAATTGGGTGAGGTATTTATAACAAGGAGCGCGGTCAGCGCACTCTCGTGCCAAGCGATATTTTCCGCGCTGGAGCGGCACGCTTCTGGCAATTGGGGGGATGTCTGTTGGGAGGATTGGAACCGCAACGGCATGGCGATGAGCCAAGGCCAGCGGATTATTTCAGTCTACCATGACCTAAACGGGCGGTTATTTTGGGTCGTTACCACTGCTAACCGCCGCAAAACCACAGTGCTTTTGCCGGAGGATTACCAGCCGTTTCATCCCCAAAAAACCAAAACTGCGAAACAAACACCAAACCATTAACCCGCTTTTTGCTCTGTCTTGCCTTTGTGCCGCGCAACCGCAGCATATATGCAAACCAGCGAAAATACCCGATTTAACCGTTTTTGTACGCGCCGCCAAAGTGTTCTAACCACAACCACCAGCGCATAAATTGTAATAAACTCGTCATGAAACATCATAAAGCCCGTCCAAACGCCTGAGCCGCCTACATTTTTCTAAACTTTTCGCACGTATTGTTAGTGGGGTCTCGGCTGGATTTCATCCGAGACCCCACTAACACCACGTGGAAGATAATAGTATATGTAGATATATATTATCTGTTTAGAAAAATGTAAGTAAATAAAATTAATAAATATATTAAATAAGTAAGTAAGTAAGAGTAGTAGTTAGTAGAGGGGAGAGTAGAGTTATTGAGGTTAGTGGAAAGGGATTACGCGCTGCTGCGGGAGCTTGACCGCTGGCGGTGGGCACTCAGCCGCCATATTCGGTATCTGGGCGAGTTTAGCGGGCAGCGGACTTGTGACCGCCGTTTGAAGCTGCTGATCGAGGCCGGATACATTGACCGCAAGCATGTGCTGTACGGGATTCCCGCCCTGTATTTTGTCACGCATAAAGGAAAAGTGCTGGAGGGATTGTCGCTTAAAGCGGATAAGTTCAAGGTGGAGCAGATCACCCATGACATTGCCGTGCTGGACACTGTGATATATTTCCTGTTGAAGCACCAAGTGCCGTTGGCGGCCATCACCACCGAAAAACAGTTGCACCAGCGGGACGGTTTTGGTATCCGTAAGCACCGACCGGATTTCGTGTTTTTGCTGGATGGGAAAAACCATTGCGTAGAAGTGGAGCTGACTCCCAAGGCCAAAACCCGCATGGGGAAAATCCTGCAAGATAATTTCATGGCTTATGATTACCAGAACTGGATAGTGCCGCATACGCAGATTAAAATCCGGCAGATGCTCAGTGACAACGCCGCCGTCTGCCCGAATATTGCGGTGCTGGATTTGGCCGAGGTGGTGGATTTTGTGAAACAATACGGCCAGCGCGGGGAGGGATGGGATGTTGTCAGATGAAAACCGCGCTACATATATAGGGCTGAACGGCAGCCGCAAAATCTACACGCCGGACAATGCCAAGCATATTTTTACTTGCGGCACGACCGGCAGCGGCAAAACGGTGGTGCTGAGCAATTACATTAAGCGGGCGGTGGAGATGGGTTATCCTCTGCTGTTGGTCGACGGCAAGGGGGATGTGTCTGGGGGCAGTATGCTGGATATTGTGCGGCGGCTGAACCCGCCCGAGCGCAAGCTGTATGTCGTAAACTTAACCGACCCAGAGCGGTCTGACCGCTATAATCCGTTTTTCAAGACCGCGCCGACTATCGCGAAGGATATGCTGGTGAACCTGACCAACTGGAACGAGGAATATTACAAGCTGAACACCGAGCGGTATTTGCAGCGGCTGGTTTTGTTGATGAATAAAGCGAATATCCCCCTGTCGCTGAA
>Ga0123353_10005303_pt1 | contig 16877 bp, 16 predicted proteins | sample TergutLab28metaG_3_FD_92763 | JGI IMG/M metagenome (GOLD analysis project Ga0123353, IMG submission 92763) | Labiotermes labralis P3 segment gut microbial communities from Petit-Saut dam, French Guiana - Lab288 P3 | ecosystem: Host-associated > Arthropoda: Insects > Digestive system > Gut ...
CGAAACGACGATTATTACTGGTGGTGGTGATTATTATACGGGCAATACGTTAGAGTTTGAGGAGACGACGATCGCGAATGTGGCGAGTAAGGTATCGCCGGCGGTGGTGTCGATTTTAACAGAGACGCAAGTGAGGAGCTACTTTGGACGTAGCCAAACGAGCACCAGTGCCGGGACAGGAATGATCGTGAGCAAGGATGGTTATGTTTTGACGAATAGCCATGTGGTGGATGGGGCGGATGCGGTGACGATAGTGACAGACGCGGGGGATACATATGAAAAGGTTGAGGTGGTGGGTGTGGACCCGTTGAATGACGTAGCGTATTTGAAGATTCCGGGAGTGTCGGATTTGCCGACGGTGACGCTGGGAGACAGCAAGACGATTGCGGTGGGGCAACCGGTGTTGGCAATCGGGAATGCATTGGGGGTGTATCAGAATTCGATTACGCAGGGCATCGTGAGTGGGACTGGGAGGAGTATTGTGGCGAGTGATTCTTCGGGTGGGACGGAAAATTTAACGGATATGATTCAGACGGACGCGGCGATTAACCCGGGGAATTCGGGTGGACCGCTGGTGAATGCGGCGGGAGAAGTAATTGGGATTAATACGGCGGTTTCAACGGATGCGCATGGTCTTGGTTTTGCGATCCCGATATCTTCGGTTAAGGGCATGCTAAAGAGTATTATGGAGAAAGGGAAGGCGGAGCGGGCGTATCTCGGATTGGTATACATAGCGATTACGGCAGATGTAGCGAAAGAATACGAATTGTCGGTCAAACGGGGGGCGTATGTTTTTAATAGTGCTGGCTCGAGCGCCATAGTGAAGGGTGGTCCAGCGGATAAAGCGGGCATAAAAGATAAAGACGTCGTGCTGAAAGTGAACGGTGTGGAAGTGGGGTCTAGAGGTTCGTTGCCGACGTTGGTGGGCGAGCATATGGTGGGTGAGACGGTAGTGATGACTGTTCTGCGGGACGGAAAAGAGATTGAGGTAGCAGTGACGTTGGGGGCATACGCCGATTAGCGACTGAAGCGGAGAATAAAATTGGTGGTGTCTTGGTATTGGAGCTGGTGTTTTGTTGCGAAGTCGATGATTTTTGAATGCTGGGAAGGGTCGGCTTCAAGCAGGAGTTGGCCATTTGGCACGAGATGGTCGTGAGCTTCGGCAAGAAGTTTTTTGATGATAGCGAGACCGTGATCTTTGGCGAAGAGAGCCTGTGCGGGCTCGTGAGACAGAGCTTTTTTGTTTAGCCAAGGCCAAGTTTTGTCCACGTAGGGGAGATTGGCGCAAATGAGATCGAAAGTTCGTTTTTTCAGGCTCTTACAGAGGTCAGAATGGAGAAAGTATATATACTTTTGCGTTAGATTTTGGGCGTTTTGCTTGGCGATAGTAAGGGCTTTTGGTGAGATGTCGGTGGCGGTAATGTGGGTATTTTTGAGTTCGAGAGCGAGGGTGATGGCAATGACTCCGGAGCCGGTGCCGAGATCTAGAATTCGCAAAGGATGTAGCTGGTATTTTTTTGAACGACCATTTGCTCGCGAATGTAAAAAAGTCTTTTTTGCGCCACGTTCGTCCAAAAACTCGTCCCTTTGGGACTCAAACAGTTTGGACTTGCTGGGCAAATCAGACTTTTTTACCGGAGAAATGATATGTTCTGAAAAAATATCAGCTACATCCTTTGCGATCTTGATGATATCTTCGGTTTCTGGGCGGGGGATGAGGACGTCGGGGGTGACGATGAATTTTCGGCCGTAGAAATAGGCGAAGCCTTCAAGATAGGCGAGGGGGGTGCCGGTTTGGTCGATGGTGGATTGGATTTCTTTAGGGGTCACGAGAGGATTATAGCAGACGTTTGTGCGTGAGATTATGTTCTGTTTCGCGCTTGGTACATGGCTATGCTGGCGGTTACTCCTAGATTGAGGCTGTCGATTTGATTGGTCTGCTCGATAAATACTGATGTGCCACTTTTGACTTCGCTTGGCAGGAGGCCGCTACCTTCGTTGCCGAACAGGAGGCTATGCTTTGGGCGGAAGCTGCAGCCGTTGAGTGGTTGGGCGTTTTTGTCGGGCACGAAGGGGTAAATGGCGTGATTTTTAAAGCTGGCTTGATAGGTTGCGAGTGAGTCAAAACAAGCGACGTTGCAGGAAAATATTGCGCCCATGGAGCTGCGGATGACTTTGGGATTGAAATAGTCTAGAGCTGGTTCGATGATGGCAAGGTCGGTGTAGCCGAAACCGATCATGGAGCGTAGGATTGTGCCGAGGTTGCCCATGTCGTCTGGGCGGGCGAGGATGATATGGGGAGCGTTAGCATTGAGGGAAGACTGGTATTTGGTAAAAACGCCGATAACTGAGGTGCTGGTGTTGCCGGATAATCTGGCAATGGTCTTGGTGGACGTTTCGGTTGGGGCATGACTGGCGGCACTTTTGACGATGGTGTTTTTTAGGTCGGAGTTTATTTTGTCGGAAAGGTAGACGATTTGTGCGTGATCGGGTTGGTTTTTGAGGAGTTCGATGGTGGGGTAGGCGCCAATGGCGTAAGAGTGGGAGAGACTTTTTTTGTAAGGGCGATATTTCATGGGCTTAAACTCTCGACGAGGGACAGGGAGCGTTCGTGGGTGGCGAGGGCCTCGATGAGGTCGTCGATGTCGCCGTTTAGGGCGGCGGGGATGTTGGAGCGGCTAAAATGGATGCGGTGGTCGGTGATGCGATCTTGGGGGAAGTTGTAAGTGCGGATTTTTTCGCTGCGGTCGCCGGTGCCAATGAGAGATTTGCGAGTTTGCGAGGCTTCGGCTTGCTCTTCTTCCTTTTGCTTCTCGAGGAGACGGGAGCGGAGGATGGTCATGGCGCGTTCGCGGTTTTGGAGCTGGGAGCGCTCGTCTTGGACGGCGACAACAATGTTGGTGGGGAGGTGGGTGATGCGAACGGCAGAGTCGGTGGTGTTGACGGATTGACCGCCGTGGCCGCCGGCGCGGTAAATGTCGATGCGGAGATCTTCGGGCTTGATTTCTAGGTCTTTTTCTGCGGCTTCGGGTAGGACGGCGACAGTGACGGTGCTGGTGTGAATGCGGCCTTGGCTTTCGGTGACCGGGATGCGCTGGACGCGATGGACGCCGCCTTCGAATTTGAGCTGAGCGTAGGGTTGGTTGCCGGTAATGCGAAAAATAACCTCCTTGTAACCGCCGGCGTCATTGATATTTTCGGACTGGAGCTCTGAGCTTAAGTTGTGAGTTTCGGCGTACCTTTGGTACATGCGGTAGAGTTCGGCGGCAAAGAGGGAGGCTTCGTCGCCGCCAGCGCCAGCGCGAATTTCGATGATGACCGGCTTGTCGTCGTCGGGGTCTTTGGGGGTCAACAGGGCTGCGAGCTTATGATTGAGAACTTTTAGTTCGGTTTCTAGTTCGGTTTTTAGGGGTTGCAGTTCGGGATCGTTGGCGGAAGCTTCAAGGTCGATCGCGAGGCGTTCGCGATGTTTGCCGAGGTCGATGAGCTCTGCAAGTTCGGCGAAGCGGCGGTTTTTGACTTGGAATGTTGGGTCGGAGTAGGCATTGGGCTCGCTCAAGAAGAGCTCGAGGGATTCGTATTCGGACTGGAGGGACGGTAGGTCTAGTTTGATTTCGTGCATCGATTATTTGTTGAGGCCTTTTTTGATGCCTTTGGCAACTTCTTCGGCGTAGACACCGGCTTGCTTAGCAGATGCGGTGGTAGCACCAGATTTGTTCATGGCACGGACGTGAGCTTTTTTGAGTTCGGCGGATTTTTCGGGGACTTTGTGTTTCTTTTGAGCATCGGCAGATTTGGCCATCATTTTGGCGCCAGTTTCGGCGATAATGTCGAGGGTGCCGTTGTCGTCGAGAGACTTCGTCAGTTTGCCGATACCTTCTGAAGCGACAGGTAAAGTGCCTTGGGCGCCGAAGGCGGCTATGTTGCGTTGGTGTGCCATGAGCAAAAGCATGAAGCCGATTGAGCCTAGCATCACTAAGGGGATTAAGGCTGGAATGATGACGGCGGGAAGTGACGAAGAGCTGAAAAATTCTGAATGTTTGGCGTCTGTTTCTAATTGTCGTAGCTTTTCGCTACCGTTTTTGTCGATTTCGAATTTTTCGGCCCTATTGAACGGGTCATGGATTTCGCACATGCTTGTTTCCCCACACCTGAAGTCCACGCCGAAGCCAAGATTACTAACTTCTTTTTGCATGGCTTTGATTTCTGATTGGTGTTTTTGGTCGACTCTTTTTAGTTCTAGCCTTTCGTCGCTACTGATTTGGGAGTATGACAACAAGTCGTAGTCAGCTACGATGGCGCGTTTTTCTTGGTCGATTTTTGTAGCTAGTGTTTCGGCGTCTGATTTGACTGTTTCGTAATTTGCCAAGAAGGCAGCTTCTTCTTCTTGCAGGAGCTGTTCAAAATCGGATCTTTTTCGGCCTGCGGTGTGTGCGTCGCTGTTGAGAAAGCCGATGATCCCTATGGTTAAGGATATGGCTACGCCGGCACCAATGAGGCAGAGAGCAATTGTCTTAAGTTTTTTCTTTTGTGCTTGGTATTTTTCTTCTGTGAGGACTTCTGTTGGAAGGTCATTTTGGATCATTGAGACTATCTCCTATATTTAATTTGGCGTTCTTCGGCAACGCCGTTAGAACTTATTTCAATGATAACACGAAATGAGAAAGTCGGCAGGGCTTTGCGGCGAGTCGCCCCTGTTTTTTTGTCATATAACGATAAGAGGGACAATTGTCTCGTCTGGCGTAGCGCCGGCGTGGTTGGATGGGTTGCGATGGGCGCGCGTGTCGTAGGCGATGGCCTTGTCAGATATGGAGATCGAGACAAAATCACCGATGACGGAATCAGCAAGCGGATGAGGAGTACCAGGGCCGAAAAGTTGGGAGTCTAAGACTTGTTGTTTGGTTAGAAGGACGAAATCTTGATCGCTGAAATGTTTTTTGAAAAGGAAAGGGAAAGTGTCTAGATATTCTGGTTGGACGGAAAATGAAGTAGCGCGTTTTTCGAGCGAGGTTTCGCGCTGGAGGATTTGGACGATGTCGGGATAGTCGGAAAGTAGAAAATAATTGGTCAAAATATGACCGTGATCGGCAGTGATGATGAGCAGAGTATCTTGGAGGTTTTTGACTAGCTTTGCGGTGAGGGATTCGAGGTCTTTTAGGACTTTTTGGGCTGGGGCGGAATCCGGGCCGTGGCGATGTGAAGCATCGTCAAAAACGTCTATATATGCGTAGATGAATTTTTGTCCTTTTGTTGAACAAAGCTTTTTCAGTTTTTTGGTAAAATCTGGAAGGCTGGCGGCTTTATATAGTAATGGCATGCTGCCATCGTTATCATATGGCGAGATGGCGACAGCGGCTATGTCGGTACGTTGGTTGATGAGATTGAGAATAGTTGTAGTAGGAAAGTATTTTTGAGCAACATTGAAGGATGCGGCTGGCTCGAGAGTATCCTTGATGACGTTGCGGAACATGGTAACGGTTTTATCAATGGGCGAGACGTATTGATCCCAGCCGATCCAGCCAGTTTCGATGGGGAATTTGCCAGTAAGGATGCTGCGAGTGGAGGCTATGGTGGTTGGCGGGAAGACGGCGGAAAGTTTGGAGATGGTATGGGTTCTTAAAATGGAAGATTGCGGTAGGTTGCGGTTTAATATGTTGTAGCCGACGCCGTCGTAGAGGACGAGAACGATGTTTTGATAGTTTTTGGCGGTTAGGATTTGATCAAGTTCGGGTAAGGTAGGGTGGAAGGGCTTGATGCCGAAATGTGCAAGGATGGAGTTGCTGAGATTGACGATGCAGTGGTTTGGGTTTAATGAAAATTTTTCCATGGTATTTATCATAGTACTATATAATATCTAGCATGGCGTTAGTGAAGATATATTCGTTGCCGGAGAATAGAGGTGTTTTGGTTGGGGGGGGGTTGCGGAGGATATAAAAAAGGTTGTAGCTGGGGCCCTAAATGTGCCCGAGCTTCCAACTGATGAAGGTAGTGTTGAGACTGTTTATGGTGAGGGAATAGACTTGATTGGGATTGATTATATTTTGGAAATCATTGCAGTTGAGCGGCCGGATTTGCAGGGGATTGCTGATGGTATTGTCAACGGGCTGAATGAGATATATCCGGACATAAAGTTTAGCGTATTTTTTAATTTGATTTCAGAGATTGGTATGGCGCATACGGTACGTGGTGGGTCGAGGGGCGACTTGTTGGGATAAGTATCGCCGCGATTGGTTGCTGTATCCGATTTGTGGTGTTCGGCAGGACATGATAAAGTATATTTGATGCGATGGCCGAGAATAGGCAGCGACCCGCAAAGTCGTTTACGGTAGAGTTATGTCTGCCTCGCATCTCCAAGGAAAACTATGAAGGCGCAAGATTTTATTAGTGAAAAGCTGCAAGAATTAAAGCAACCACTTGGCTTGCCAAAGTTTAGCGGTCAAGAGTTGGAGAACGAAATTGTGCGCTTGATTTTGTCCAAAAAGTTTCGTAAATATTCAATGGTCGAAGAAGAAATTGCAAAAATTAAAAATGCTGTGTGTGTGTGCGTTAGTGAAAACAAGCCTATAGAAATGGTTTTTTCGTTCGGTGGTTATAAACTGTGGCGGCTTAGCGAGGCGCCGGAAGTAGATTTTGCTGAATTATTTGCTCTAATGTATTTTTGCAAATGGCTGAAGCCAATTTGCGAAATTTATACACCAGGCATTCGTCTTGATTGTTTTTCTGGTGATGTATTTTTGCCGATAATCAACAATATCCCGGAGAGTGAAACTAGGAAATATAGAAAGAGTTTTGGCCGACTGATTACTTTTTTAGACAGATATAAGCCGCATAACTTGGGCATAACTTTTACTCGGGTTTTCGATCAATATAACAACGAGAAAGAATTTCTTGCTGATTTTGCTGAACGAAAGAAAGAGCTGATCGCTAGCTTGGGCGGTAAATTGCCAGAGTTGTCACGGGAAAGTAGGGCTACGGTTGACCTGAATGTCAAAACTACCCCCGAGCAATTAGAGGACGTTTTTTGGCGCGAGAAAGTCATGTTGGATCACGATGCTTTGATGGCCGTTAGCGGTTGTCGACCATATGTAAAGAGGCCGAATAAAGTCAATTTTCTTGTCGGCTGCGTTCCGGGGAGCGGACGTTTGACGGTCGGCTCAACTAAGAATTCAATTGTGAAGTTCTGGATTGGTGCTGGTGCTTTGCGGCCGAAGGGTAAAGGCTATGAAATGACAGTTTTATCGCCGAACCAGTTGGAAAAAATAAGTTTTGTTTTTGAACCGGTTGCCTTGAAGGGATTAACTGGCAAGAATTTTGGCGAAATTAGAGTGATTAAATAATTATCTAGATTATGGTGGATCTTGCTGGGCTCGAACCAGCGACCTTACGAATGTGAATCGTACGCTCTAGCCAACTGAGCTAAAGATCCTTGAGTACATTGTATCACCTACACCCTGTCAAAACCACTAAGACTCAGCTTCTGGTAGCGACCTTTTGCTCGCAAATGTCAAAAATACTACGCCCAGTCTGGTTCACCTCAGGGGGGTCCCACACCCTCCCTTCGGATTCACCAGTGGCTGTAGTGTTTTTGACTGGAGAAAAGCTATGCTACCATAAGCTAAGTTTTAGTGGTTCTGGTTGCAGTGTGGAAGGGGGTGGTGAGCAGCTTATGTTTTGAGGTGATGTTTGGTGTAGTATTTGGCGCGGAACATTTCGGTGAAGCCGAGGTGCTGATAGATTTTGTTGGGGGTGGAGCCGACTTCGGTGGCGAGGCAATGGGTTTGGTTGCCGTTTTGGACGGATAAATGCAGGAAATAATTCAGGAGGGCGCGGCTGTAGCCAAGTTTGCGTTTTTCGGGTATGGTTGCGAGGTTTGAAATGTAGCCGATGCTGTCATAGTTGGTTAGGCTGCCGACGCTGGCGGGTGCGTTGAGTTCGTCGAAAAGTACGTAATGGGATATGGCACTGTCGGGGCCGTGCAGGCTGAATGATTTGCGGATTTGATCTGGATACGATCCGAGTCCGCCGTAGGGGTTATCGGGGTCGTCGGCACCGTAGCCTTTGTCGATGGTAGCGATGAAGGTTTCTAGGTCTTTGGTGGTTCTGACTAGTTTGATTTGGTGGAATTTTGCGGTGTCGATCTGCGGATTTTTGATTTGTAGCCAGACTTCGTAATCGGTTTGGTGGTAGCCGGAGTTTGTCAGGAGTTGTTCGAATGGTTGGTTTTGGGGATTCTGGGCAAAGTAGAAAACGGGGTGACGATCGATGGATGAAAAGTAGGCTTCTACTTCAGAAACGGTTTGGAGTGACGGGGGGGGGGTATCGATAGTGGCATTATTCCACCAGACGGAATCGTCGAAATCGGCGGAAGCGATTTGGAGGTCTTTGATGGTTTTGAGGCTATCAAAATATGATAGGTCGAAGAGGGTTTTTTGAAAAAGTTTGAGAAATTGGTCGTTGGTCATTGCTTTAATGATAGCACGAAATTTGTGGTAAAATGAAGAGGTCTTAAAACCATGAATCCGCAATAGGGATTTTAGTAAAAACCGCAAGGTTTCTGCGCGAAAGCACTAAAAATTAGGGCATCGCGCGAAACGATAGGGCTTTCGCCTTGTTGCGGAAAAGCGTTTTAAGACACCGTCGCGGTGTCCTATTTTTAACGTTGGCCTGCGACAGAAAGGCTCTTATGATTTATTTTGTGCGTCATGGTGAAACGGATTGGACTGAGGCGAAAAAGCTGCAAGGCAGAACGGACATTCCGCTAAATGAGACTGGTATCAAGCAAGTGGAGACAATGCGTGATGAGCTGAAGGGTATTGATTTTGCGGTGATTTTTACTTCGCCGCTGGTGCGAGCTCGGCAAACTGCTGAGATTATTGCTGAGGCTCATGAAGATGCCCCTTTTGTGGTGGTGGACGAGCTGATGGAGCGGAGTTTTGGGAATTACGAAGGGCAGGATAGTCGAACGGAAGATGGTGATTATCCGCCCTATTATTATGATCTTTGGAATAAGAATTTCGTGGATACTTCTGATGCGGAAAAGATACCAGATTTGGAAAAGCGAGTATTTGGCTTTTTGAAGCGTTTGGGTGAGCAGTATCTGGGCGACGAAAATATTTTGGTGGCGGCGCATGGTGGGGTGGGTTTGGTGATAAATGAGTATTTCTATGGCGAACCAAAGGATGGGAACATGCTGCAATATTTGACCCACACTGGCAAAATGCAGATTTTTGAGAATAGACCGAAACGGAGCTAGCAAGAGTTGGTAGAGTCTAGAGATAAACCGTCCGAGACGGAGACGCTGTGACTTTCCTGGACATTACGTGTCAAACTTTTGCCATTCTGCATCGTCTATCTCGATGAAGCCTGCGGCTTCGAATTCTTCTTTCCGCTTTGAACCGTTGATACCGGGTACGCGCACTGGTTTCGTGGGGTCGGTTGGTTCAACTGCTAAAATATCATCGACCAATTTGGTGGTGGACTGTTTGAATTCTGCTAAGTCACCAAAGCTGGCAGGGTCAATCGTAATGATAAATGTGCCAATGTATCGTTGGGAATCTTCTGGCTGATCTAGGCCGCTACGGCCGCGCACCAGCGAACCGCTTAGTACGTCTATGAGCAGATTTATGGCCCAGCCTTTATAGCCGCCAAATGGCAATATGGCATAGGCAACGTTGGGATCCGTTGTGATGTTGCCGTTTTGGTCGAGATAGGCGTTGTCGGGTAATTTGCTACCACGCTCTTTGGCTTGGCGGATACGTCCGTAGGCATACTTGGCGGTTGCAGCGTCGAAAATAATGGGATATTTGTTGGTCGGAATGCCGTAAGCCAAGGGATTTGTGCCTGTGATATCTTTTTTACCGCCGAATGGCACTACGCCTTGCGGGCCGCCGTTTTCTACGATGATAGACACTAAATCTTGGTCGGCAAATCGGCGACAAAATATATCAAAGAAGTCATTATAGGTGCTATCGTAGATGCCAAAGGCATAGATGCCTTGTTGTTTGGTTTTTGCAACAATATGTGCCAGATAGTCAGCCGTGATTAGCGGTGCGAGGCGACCGTTGCCTTTTACGAGCATGGCGGATGGCTTGTCTACCACGACTTCGGCTTGTGCGTCGCCGGATTCTTTCGGTATTCTTGCGTTTTTGCCCCGCAATTTGCCTATTGGGCTGAATTGGTTGCCGACCATTTGTTGCTCAATTATCAAATTGGTAAAAGTTTTGGCGTCGCTTTCTGTCATTCCTGTTTGAGCTAAAAAATCTGCTATTTTTTGGCTAAGTTCCGCGATGCTTATTTTCATAACTTTATTATATGGTAATTTGATCTATTGCGGCGTATCGTTCGATGGGTTTTAGTGGGGTTATTTTTCGGCTTGGGCTTTGGCGGCTTTTTTCTTGGTCTGTAGGGTGGCTTTGCGGGTTTTGTTGCCGAGGTCTTTCTTGAGCTGTTCGGCTTTTTTGGCGCGAGATTTGAAGCGATCGACACGACCTTCGGTGTCGATGATTTTTTCTTCACCAGTGAAGAAAGGATGAGAGGCGGAGCTGATTTGGATTTTGACGAGGGGGTATTCTTTGCCATCGGTCCACTTGATGGTTTCTGTGGACTTGGCGGTGGACTTGGTCAGAAACGAAAAATTGGCTTGTTCGTCGGCGAAGACGACAGGACGATAGTCTTTGGGATGAATTGTTTCTTTCATACTTTCGGCATTATACCAGGCTTATTGGGGTACGTAAAGGGTGAAAATGTGTTAATATGTTGTTATGCGAACGGTCGTGCCTAAGAATGCTTGTTTGGTGCCAGAAAATGCCACGTGCGTGTTTCGGGGTAAGATTTTTGATGTTTATCAGTGGCAGCAAGAAATGTTTGATGGCAGTTTTGAGACTTTCGAGATGCTGAAACGACAGGATACGGTAAATGTTTTGGCGATTAAGGACGAAAAGCTGGTGATACTGAAGCAGCAGCAGCCTGGCAAGGCGGAATTTTATGGTATTCCAGGAGGGAGGCATGATGATCCGAGCGAGACTGAGCTGGAAGCGGCGAAGCGAGAGTTGCTGGAGGAGGCTGGTATGACGTTCCGGAATTGGCGGTTGATTTGGGTGTTGCAGCCCTTTGTCAAGATGGAGTGGTTTGTATATTTGTATTTGGCAACGGATTTTGTGGACCGGGTGCCGCAAAAATTGGATTCTGGCGAGAAGATTGAGGTGCAGTTGATGACGCTGAGGGAAGTAAGAAATTTGATGGAGAAACTTGATGATGGTAATTCGCGACTGGATTTTGAGCGGAAGATTTTTGATCGCATTGATACAATTGATGATTTGGTGAACTGGCCAGAGTATCAGGCTTAAGAACTGTTGGGGAGGGCGCCTATGACGCCAGGGCTATCGGTGGCGATGCGGTCAAGGCGAGCGGCAATTTCGGCGAAGGCGATTTCGAGAGTGCGAGTAAGGAAGGGATGGTTGAGTTTGGGGGTGAAGAAGGTTTTGAACTTGCCGAAATCCGTGGTGGTACGAATGGTGTTGCCAGCACAGCGGGGGTAGTCGATGATGGTTTTGTCTCCCTCAGCTTCTAGTAACCAGTCCCAGTTGGAGTAGAGCCAGTCGAGGGTGATTGGAGTAGCAGTGGGATTGCGGAGCAGACGGACGAAGAAGACGATGCGGTCACCGGGGCGGATGCTGCCGTCTTTGATGAGGGCGAGATGCGACTGGATAAGGCTGGGGTCTTTGATGGAGGCAAGTGCGAATAGGAGGTCGAGTTGGAGTTCGGGATTGGAGCTGTTTTGGTAGAGTTCAATAAGACACTGGGGAGAGAGCTGATCGTTGATGGGCTGAGTGGTATTTAGTCTTGTTAGTGTGGCGAGGATGCTGGCGCGGATGTTGGGGTTGACGTCTTCGATGGCGAGAGAGCCAAACTGTTCGATAACCGAGGCTTGAAAAGCGTTGTCTTCAGAGTAGGCCAGGAGGGCGAGGATGATGGGGCGGAGCTTGGTATCGTTGTAAGGCTCATTTTGGTTGGGCGTTAGGCCTAAGCGTGCGAATTGGGCTTTGGCGAGATCTCCTACGAAAGCCTTGAAATGGTTGTCGGGGGTGGAATGTGGGGTGAAGAAGATTTTGAGATCCGTGACGATGGAGGCTAAGGCTTCCCAGATGACATACTGTGTGGTGGGGGGAAAATTGACCAGCAAGCTTAGGAGGTCGGCGCTGACGACGGAGGGGGTCCCGGCCAGGAGTTGACGGTCAAAAAGGAGGCGAAGTTTTTGCTCGGTGGACTTGGAGTCGAAAGCTTGGAGGGCAGCTTGGAATTCATCGGTTCCTAAGTTGATGATGTAGTGACCAGAGAGATCGTCTTTGACCTCGTGGATGGGATAGACAAAGGAAGATTCGGTAGGATCTTCGGCGATAAGGAAACGCTGTTGATGTTCGTGACGGAGAACGGGATAGCCGGGCTGGATGAGCCAAGGGGTCATGAATTCGCGTACATCGAAGTTGGCATGAGTGGCTAGAGAGTCCCAAAGGTCGTCGGCAGTGGTGTTTTGATAGGCATATTTATTGAAATAGTCAGCAAGGCCGGCGAAGAAGGAAGATTCGCCCATGAGGCGCATGAGCATAAGCATGAGACGGGCGCCTTTAGCGTAGACGATGGCGCCGTCAAAGAGGGTGGCGATTTCGGCAGGATTTTGCACTTCGCATTTGACGGGCTGAACGCCAGGCAGGCAGTCGCGACGGAGTGCAGGCACAACGGTGCCGGAGTAGAAATCGCTCCAGGCGTCAAGCTGGGGGGCAATTTTGTCGACGGCGTAGGTTTCGATGAGTGTGGCGAAGGATTCGTTGAGCCAGAGATCGTTCCACCAGGCCATGGTGACAAGATTGCCAAACCATTGATGGCTGACTTCGTGGGCGATGACGAGAGAGACGTAGAGTTTTTGGTCGAGCGCGGAATTGTCATTGCAGAGCAGGGCTTGTTCGCGGTAAGTGATGAGGCCCCAGTTTTCCATGGCGCCGGCCTCAAAATCAGGGAGGGCGACTTGGTCAAGTTTGGGCAGAGGATAAGGGGTTTTGAAGAGCTCATCGTAGAAATCTAGGGTTTTGGCGGCAAAATCGGCGGAATATTCTAGTTGATTATTGGGTTGGGCAAGACTAGCGTAGGTGGTGACTTTGATGCCGTGAGCCGATACGGTTTCGTGTTTTTTGAATTGGCCGATGACGAAAGCCACAAGGTAAGTAGACATTTTGGGGGAGGTTTCGAAGATTGTGGTGCCGTTTTCTTGGGTTTTTATGGGCATGTTGGAGAGGACGGTATCAGCGGGATCGGTGGTGATGGTCAAATCGAAGGTGGCTTTGGCGGCGGGCTCATCGATACAAGGGAAGCACTCGCGGGCGTAGTGGGATTCGAATTGGGTGGCAACGATGGTTTGGGTTTGACCGTCATGTTCGTAGGTTGAGAGATAAGCGCCCTGCATATTGGTGGTGAGCTGGTGGGTGTAGGTGATTTTGATATTTAATTCGCCGGTCGAGGGAGTTTGAATAGAAATGACGTCGTCATCGGTGGTGAAGTCTGTCGGTTGATCGTTGATGGTGAGGGAGGAAATATCGAGATTCTTTGCATGAAGCTTGATGGTTGGCCGTAGGACAGTACCGGTGATGGAGGCGGTGCCGGTGAGGAGTTTTTGATGTTTGTCGATGTTGAACTCGAGTGCGTAATTATTAGGAGTAAAATAGTCGAGGAGTTTTTCCATAATTTTATTTTAGCATTTCGACAGAAAAATAGGGGCGCTTCGTGAGAGATCGAGGCGCCCTTTGGTTAAACGGGATCTCCCAGAGATTTTAGATAATGTTCGACTATCCAGGTTAGCATTTGGTCCCTATCGATCTCGGCTATTTTGACTCTGGCTCCGCCTTTTGCGGTAATGTACGTGGGGTCTTCGGTGATGAGGTACCCCGCAATTTGGGCTGTTGGGTTGTAGCCGGATTTTTTTAGCTGCTCGAATACGGACAGTAAGATTTTTTTTGACTCTTCTTCATCAGGGTCAAGAGGATTATTGACCCAAACTTGTGTAGATTGACTAGTATTACAATCCACACGTTACACCCCCGATCTTTAAAGCTTCTCTCCGAGCTTCTCTAATTATATAACGAATAATGAATCGTGCCTAATTGTTCTGGGGTTAGAATAGGCCATAATGGACTAGTACGTCGCTATTGACATTTTGGGTTAAGTATGCTAATATGGAGACATAATAGGATGGTCGTGTCTATGCTCTTGTTTTGGCCACTATGGTAATTTTACATAACAATTCAATCTGTAAAGTCTTCTGTCGCCATAGGACAAGAACGTATCTGGAGTTGATGCGTTGTTGTCTTATGGCGAAACTGAAAATGTCATCGCCATGGAAAAAATTAGAAGAAAGGAAGTGATTTTTTTGGATAAGTTTCTTGGACCCCTGATTGAGGCTGGAACCGGAAGCTACGTTTACGAGGGGGATTTGGCCTCGTGGGGGGTGAACGAGATACAGTTTGAAGTGGTGCCATCAGATGAAGGTGCCGAAGGGCTGTTGAACGTTCCCGTTGGGGCTGGGGTTGCGGTTGTGTACAAGAGAAATGTTTCCGGAGGCCGTGATTGCTCGAGTGGTGTCGGCATAGCAGCTGAGCTTAGCGTTACTTATGATGTTGTGCTGAAAATGACATTGAACTTCGCGAAGGGCGTTCCGGATGACGGGACATGCGGAGGCGCGGCAAAGTACCTAAGCTTTTCAATTAGGGCGTTCGGCGAAAAAGGTGCACGGCTCCGCGAGCTTGTTGCCAAAATTTACGGCGACGTGAAGGCGTGGTTTGAGCGTCGCGCTGTCGAGTTCGAGTCAATTGACAAGAGCAGCCATGGCGGTGTAAACCTTTATAATTACGGCTTTGATTTCGAAAGAAGCCTGCCGTAGTTGCGGAGAGATTGAATTGTTGTGAAAAAACTGTTGCTGTAAAAGGCAACAGTTTTTCTATGTCTGTCTTGTGGTGGGCGAGATGGGATTTGAACCCATAATCCGGTAAGGGAAGCGGATTTTAAGTCCACCGCGTATGCCAATTCCGCCACTCGCCCGCGTCGGCCCCAGGCCTAATGGAGGCACGGACGGGAGTTGCACCCGTCTACGCGGTTTTGCAGACCGCTGCGTAACTGCTCCGCCACCGTGCCAACGTGTTCATTTTAACATATAAAAGAGAGGAGATTGGCAAAGTATTGATGCTCATGCTTGTGGGATGGCGAAGCGTTCATTATGCTGTTCTATTAATCCAAAGATTACAGCGTAATTGTATGGGAAGGAGATTTTTATGCTTTTAACTGGAAAAATGAGTTTTTCTGAGGAGGCGGCAAACACGATGCGGAACGATTTGGACGGATACGTCTGGATGGTTTTGGATATAAAAAAGGGCATTGTGGTGGCGGGCGACGAGCTGGTGACAGAGATGAAAAAGACATTGTTTGAACAAAAGTGTTCAATTTATGATATTTATGGGGTGGGGTTAGATTTGCGGACTGGGGAGATAGATTATTCTTCGGAGGTGAACAAGAAGCTAATAGATAAGGAATCCACTAAGGAAGTGCCGGCGGAGAAGAAAAGGCGAGTAGAGGCTTTGGTAAAGTATTTTTTCTCGGAGTTGCCAGTTTTTAAATTGGAGAACAGGGGGTCGAGATACTCAAAGCGAGTGTAGCTTTGAAGTAATTTCTTCGAGTTTTTGGACGCCGTTTTCGAGCTGGTAATAGTGACGAACGTAGAAAAGGGTGACGGCGAAGAGAACAAAGGTGATAAAGGCGGAGGAAAGAGAGAAGATGTCGCCCCAGGAGGAGGAGGGCAGTGAGAGGAAAAGAACGGTCGTGAAGATGAAAAAGATGATCATAAAGAGGGCGAAAAACATAGTGACAATGAGGTGGATAAAGCGTTCGTGCTGGAAAGCGGCGAGCATTTCCTGGTGATACTTGATGAGCTGTGGCGTGGGATGGGCGGAAGCTTTTTTGATAAAATCGTGGTAGTTTTTTAATTTTTTCTCCATATGTTACTATAGTAGCATATGTTGGACATAAGCTTTATACGGGAAAACCGTACGGTAGTTGAAGCGGCGATAAAAAATAAAGGTTGTGAAGTTAATCTGGATGAGGTCTTGAAGCTGGATGCGGGACGCCGTGAGTTGGGACAGAAAATTGACGAGCTAAGACGAGAGAGGAATGAGATTGCGGGGAAGATGAAGGGGGGTAAGCCTGAGCAAGAGTTAGTTGATAGAGGGAAGCAGATAAAAGTGGAGCTTTTGGGGATGGAGGAGGATCTGGCGGGGATAGAGCGGGACTATTTGAAATTATTGAAGTTGGTGCCGAATGTGCCGTGGCCGGATGTGCCGGTGGGGCTCTCGGAAGAGGAAAACGTGGTGGCGGAGGTGGTGGGGGAGCCGACAAAATTCGGATTTGAGCCGAAGAATCATTATGAGATTGGTGTGGCGCGGGGTTGGATCGATAAAGAGCGGGCGGCGAAGGTGGCGGGGGCGAGATTTGCGTATATCAAGGGCGAGATGGTGAAGTTGCAGTTGGCAATTATGAATTTTGTGATTGATTCGTTGACGGATGAGAATGTTTTAGGGGAGATTTGTGAGAAATTTGGGGTAAAAGCATCGACCAAGCCGTTTGTGCCGGTGTTGCCGCCGTATATGATCCGGACCGAGCTGTATGACGCGATGGATCGGCTGGAGCCGCGGGAAGATCGTTACAAGATTGAAGGGGACGAGCTGTGGCTGGAGGGGAGCGCGGAGCATGTGTTGGGGAGCATGCATGCGGATGAGACTTTTGCGGAGGGAGATTTGCCGGTGCGGTATTTGGGCTATGCAACGAGTTTTCGGCAGGAGGCG
>Ga0123353_10005304_pt1 | contig 16876 bp, 7 predicted proteins | sample TergutLab28metaG_3_FD_92763 | JGI IMG/M metagenome (GOLD analysis project Ga0123353, IMG submission 92763) | Labiotermes labralis P3 segment gut microbial communities from Petit-Saut dam, French Guiana - Lab288 P3 | ecosystem: Host-associated > Arthropoda: Insects > Digestive system > Gut ...
CCAGACCCACTACTACTCAGAAAATCTGGTAGCGCCGGGGATCGAACCCGGGACCTCTGTATCTGCAGCCAGAAACTCTGACCACTAGACCACAGAGGCGGTCAACCTACATTGTATACCTTGTTGAAAGTCAACTATAGCATTACGTGCATGCTTGAGGGGCATGTGAAGTGTTCCCCACACGAACGCCTAGATTTTTTCCGGTTTAGATGAGAGGAGATGCACAAGGCTGTGATTTATCTTATGATGTAATCACATAAATTGGCTACGCATTGTCTAATTGTATATCATAAAGAAGAAATTCATGGAGACGTAACTAATGAGGCGGACCAATACTCGAATTTTGGTCTGATGGTGTTTGCTTGAGAGAAAAGGGGGAGTGACTGTGAAAATAAAGTGTTCTTTTTGCTACACTATGTTGCGTATTGCGGTTATACGAGTATAGGACCCTGAAGATGTTGTATCACTTGTAGGCTACACCATTTTAGGACAGTGGCCATAGTACACTGTTTCAGAAACACAGAGTAGGCTGCAAATGGCGTAATCCGTAATACGGTAATAGTCTTTACCAAGTCGTCAGTTACCTCTCTAATACTGTACCTGCAAATGTAATCTCATTTATGCCCATAGCAAAAGCACGGCCTTCCATGCACTAGTTTTCACGGAACCTGTAAACGCTGGAAAATATACTGCCTATGTATATCGGGAAAAAAATTGGGGAGTACAGTTAGAAATCCATTTACCTACACAAATGAAGTATGACTTTCATTGAACCCATTTGTACCAGATTCGTAATCACTTAGGCTTGTGGGAAGCTCCTGTGCCCAGTATTTTCCCAATCCGAAGACCAATGTAGAAAATACGTGAATAGTTAAATCGCCGTCAAACACAACTAAATTTTTTGCTTGGTCCGAAAAGGTCCGTCATTAGGCTTTATATAAATATAAAGCCCGATGATGACCCTTTTCGGCCGAAACATGTAGTTTATTGTTAAAAAGTATTTTACAATAAAATATTTTTGTTTAACTGTAATTTTATTAATTAGTCATTTGTAGGTGGTAAGGTGATCAATTGCCTCTACCTATTGCCGACGTTGAGAATAGGTGGAGTTGCACCTACACTACCGCATTTGTCTTGATGAGCTGATTCTCAATGAAGCATACTGATGGCTATTATTTTCAAATTTCACTTCATGCTGTTCATTACTTTCCGAGATGAAGTATGTGGACCTCTCAATTATGTGTTCCTTATATTCGCTTATGGAAATACCTCATAGTGCAAAAGACCGAGCGCTACTATTTAAAACAGACGTGATTATTTCTCTTGTTGACTTATGAGGAAGACCACGGAAAACTCAGTGAGCTAGCCGATATCCTGATAGTGATTTCAGAGTTAAAATGGAGTCTCATTGTAGGATATGCACATGCCTAGTTTAGAAAATGTACATTATAGCTTATTCTTCAGCAACATTCAGGTCTGCCCATAGTACAATATTCTTGCTTTTCTGGTATGTTCGCAACATATCGTTCACGGAACGGCAATTTGTCGTAACCCGCAATTCGTGAAACAGAATCCCGCCTTACTAAGACAGATAGGTTATCAACACACATAGACATAGTAACTTTTTAATAAGGTTAGCAACTGGATAAACGTAACCTCTACATGACATAACATGTTTATAGTAAGTAATATACAGTAATCATACCCGAAAAATTAATACATAAATTTTACTACTATGTGCTCATATTTATAGAATTGTATTTTAGTAATTTTAGACCACACACTTGTTTCAGTGTTATGATTCCAGATGCTGTATAATACAATTTTGACCTCCTGATGATGAGCACATAGTGCTCGAAACATGTAGAGGCATATAATAAACTTATTGTAAAACAAGAATTTGTGCATTAAGTTGGTTAATTACTAAGATTACACATCCTGTCAAAATATTTTGTGTACAAAAAACTGCTTTTCTTATATTTTCTTAAAAACTTAACATGCCTAAATGTTGGTCTATTGAGGATCGGTCAGATTTTTTCTGTCTCCTGTAAAGCTGTTTGTCGGCTGGTTACGAACAATCGCTGATTTATTAGCGATATACAATTCCACGAATTGTGTTTATTGGATTTTCTTGGAATGTAATTTTAGGGTCTTACTTCTTTTACCGTATCTTAAGTCATACATCACAGCCGTCTTTAACATCAAAGCAAATGTGTAATTCGTTAAATCAAATAGAATTCCTGAAAATGATAGCAACGTGGGAGTTGCTGAAGCCTGTCCGCTAAGCAGTCCTCAGTACAGAGGTGCTGTTTGGGTTGCATGACTTTCCGTCGCTGAGAATTTCCCGTAGCCATGAAGAGTGCTTGCTTATTGTCTTGTTTACCGAACTGACTGTAGAGTGTTTTACTTTTGTGCATGTTTCTAAATTTGGACTGCTCTAACTTTACTTTCCGAATTAAATTCCTTAGACTTTGAAATAATTTACTCGATTGCGTATTCTAAAATGAACGGCTGTCGAAACTGCAGAAATGTGCACATGCGCAACAAGTTTCAAGTGAGAAGAACGTATGCCAGAGTACACCGATTTTCGATATTATAGTAATATAATAATAATAATTTAATATGACAATTGAATGAATATCTTCAGTCTTTTAATACAGCTATACTTACGTCGCAAACGTTTGCAAATACAGTGCTGAACACACAAGTTTACGGTGATAATTTTGTGTTCGCAATTAACTGCGAAAAAGTCTGTACGTTATACGGAACCAGACAGCTTAATTCAATACTGGGGCATGAGAATTATTTTACGATAGAAATAGACACAGCTGAAATACTGTCCTGACAATATATCATATCGAATGGTACAGTAATTCATCATTAAATTGTACAACAACATTGACAATTCTTATAATAAAACCAACTAGAAGCACTAATTTCTCAAATTTATTTTGGAATAAATTCTACATGTTTCGGACAGTTCCTCTGTCCATCATCAGGAGTTTTTCACTGTACACACAGCAATGGTATATGTCATACAGGTTGCTGACAGCTTGCGAGCAGGATCAGGACGAAACTCAGTGGGTGCGTGGCTCGTGTGTACGGTTTGGATGGTGCCATGCGACGGCACCATCCAAACCGTACACACGAGCCACGCAGCGGCTCTCACGACCACCACCCATCTACAAACTCGGTGCAGAAAACCATACGCTGCAACTTAACATCCAGTGCTCCTGATGATGGGCGTATGCGCACGAAACATGTCGAGCTAAGGATACATCAATAAATTACCTTGTTACATCAAGTTGGCATTTCACATTATTTCATTAATAAATTGTGTGTTACGATACACTCTATTAAAATGTAAAATTTTCAGCAACTTTGTGTAACGAGATGCTTCTACACGTGGGAGATGTCTGCCAAAAACACATTTCTACTTATGTTGCTGCTTAGATAAGCAGATCAAGTGATTTACTCGACATTCAACCACTTGATACGCCTGCTAGCCCAACACTCTTTCCGTGTATCTAGATTAGGTTTTATTAGTTTTTAGGCTCCCGCTGAAAGGATATTCATAAAATTTGATATTTGAGTATTTTTCGAAAATCTATAGAGAAAATTAAAGTTTTATTAAAAAGGGAAAAAATAACGGGCACTGCACATGAAGACCATTAGACATTTATGATCATATGTCACTCATTTCTTCTTAGAACGAGAAATGTTTAAGATAAACTTTGTAGGGAGAATCAAAACACACGTATGTTCAATCACTTGTTTTTGGAAAATCGTGCCGTTTATGAGAAAATGTGGAAAAATATTGTAGAGCCGGACATGCCACAGATGACAATATGGCGCATACGCATTGCATGGTGGGTATCTAAAGCTACAAACACATATTCAGAATATGTAATACTTATTGTTTTTCTACGGCAACAATGGTTGCACATACGCGCCTCAGTGTTACGTTATACGTATGTTGCCTGTCTTGTTTGGCTATACATTTGAACAACTGCACAAGAAGCTACCAAATTTTTGGATCTCTGCAATCTTGTCTTTGGGAACAGCCATCCTTCTTGATAAATGCATACTAATTTCTCTGTTTTCCCTTTTCAGCTCATAATCCTGGCTTATCGCCATCATCTACGCACGGTTCAGAAAAGGCAGGCATACCACAGGACCCCACAGACGATGTTGCAGATTTGGTCAACCAACCAGAGAAAGAACCACTGGACGTGACAGATATACAAAACAAAGATGAAGTTAACCTGACAGAGAAGCCGAACGAATCCGCACCAGAGCTTAACGGCGCAGTGAAAACCGAAGATGGCGATGCTGGAAGGTTGATCGCCGTTGTCACCGGAACAGCAGCTGCCGTAGGCACTGCTGCCACTGTAGCTGCAGTGAACATTAACAGTGAAGAGATACAAGAGCTTTCGGAAGATGGTGAGGTTGTTACGCAGAGCGTAATTGCTAGTGATTCTGCTTCTCCAGCACCCGCACTCAGTGAGGCAGACACTGCAGATGTCACTGAAGTCGGCGATGTTAAGTCACCGCTGTCAGTGAAGTTGGAAGATGAAGCGGTTGTTGTCGAAGCTGCCAGTATAAGAAGTGATACCGCTCAGGGAGCAGAAGAAAAGAGGTCTGCCTCTATTCCTATTACACAAGACACCGCTAAATCAAATGAGGAAATTCCGAGAGAACCAGTGCCTGATGACAAAGTATTCACTGCCAGATCGGAAGACTTCCCAGAACAGGGTAGCAGACCAACAAGTGCCTCACAAATAGTAGTCAATGAGGAGGAAGGCGGCTCAGAGCCAACAGATGCCACCATTGATGGGACCATCCTTAACAGTGCCTCATCAGTCGAACAAGAATCAGTACCTGAACAAAAGCAAGACGCGGAAACTAGTAAGGAACCTTCCAGCAGCCGATCTCCAAGCTCTACGGAGCAAGACACAGAATCACAGAAAGATAACCGCCCTTTTAGTGTCAGTGCAACAAACAAAGAAACGAGCAGACCAACAAGTTCAGTATCTCTTTCAAAAGAGAATGCAGATACAGCCAAAGATGCCAATGAATTTGGAACAGTAAACAGTTCTCCATTGGCTACTGACAAAATTGTGGACGGACCAGTAAGTGCTAGTGACGGTACTGAGACACCTGGAAATGATACACTTTCTGTCAAGGAGGAAAAAGGAGAAGACACTATACCAGCTGGTTCTGAAGCACTTAACACTGAAGTTTCAGAAACCCAACCTGTTACCTTCTCAATTAGAGAAGAAGGCAGCCGACCAGTTAGTGCCGCAGAATTAACAACAGAGGAAGAGAGCAGGCCTGAAGTTTCGATAAAGGATTCCGTACAAGTCTCTGAAGATTGTGAAAGAAGTCTGCCAGTTAGCGACTTAACAGCAGATGAAGAAATAGAAAGGGTTACAGAAGAAGACACAGAGGTGTCCAAAGAGCCTGCGGGAAGTATGCAACTTAAAGATGATGAATCAGAAGATGATAGATTCAGACTCGAACTTTCACCAAATGTTTCTACCACTGTTAACTCTCAAGCATCTGAAGGAAACCGGCCTGTTAACGTTACGGAAACTACCAAAGACGGTGGAACTTTACAGTTCAACGCTACTGATGCAACAAAAGACGTCGAAGTATCACAAGAGCCTACAGGAAGTCCGCAACTTAAAGCTGATGAATCAGAAGATGATAGATTCAGACTCGAACTTTCACCAAATGTTTCTACCACTGTTAACTCTCAAGTATCTGAAGGAAGTCGGCCTGTTAACATTACGGAATCTACCAAAGACGGCGGAACTTCACAGTTCAGCGCTGCTGATGCAACAAAAGACGTAGAAATATCCAAAGAGCCTGCAGGAAGTCCGCCACCAAACGCTAATAACGTAGAAGCCGGTGAAAGCATTCCCAGAAATTCAGCAATTGATATCACAGAGAAATTTGAAGGTACAGCAGACAGTCCACCTGCTATTGTTACAGAATCTACTGAAGACGAAGAAAGGAAACTAAAAGAGGGAACAGAATCCGCTAAAAAAGAGGGAAGGGAGCCTATTGATTCTGGAGTAAGTAACGCTGAAGTTTCAGAAAACCCCGTAGGAAGTCTACCAGTTAGTGCCGTTGAATCAAAAACAGATGAAGGATGTCGACCAAATAGTGCTGCTGAAAAAATAACAGTGGTTGAAGAAAACCCAGTAAATATTACGTTATCTGAAAAATACGAAGAAAGCAGGGACATTCTTCTTGCACAGAATGAAGATTCAGATGAATCTGCACCAACCCAGGCAATTTCTGATTCAGTTGAAGAAGAGGGCGTTTATCCAGCTAGGGTAGTAGGACCTACAGAAGGAGTAGAAAGTAGAGCAGTAAGTGATTTAGAAGATGTGAAAAAGATGGGAATTGAATCAGTGACCTTAGAGAACATACAAGCCTCTGAATACAGATCAGATAGTGTTACCAGTAGCACAAAGGAAGAAGTAAGTCGACCCGTCGGCGCTGCAGTTCCAACAGAATCGACGAATCGACCAGCAAGTTCTACAGTAGAAGTAGTTACTGTAGAGCTGGGAGAAAGTAAAATATTAACCAACGAAGGTAACAAGAGTGAAAGCAGTACAGAAATTACCAAAGAAGGAAACTGCACAATTACTGATGTTGAACCCACGAAAGAGGTAGAAGTAAAGAGTTCTGTTACTGCGGCCGAATCGACCACAGAAGAGAAAGGAAGCAGGCCGCCTAGTGGGGTACGTTTCATGCAGGAGGAAGGAAATAGGCCACTTGGTGTAGCAAGTGTAACGATAGAGGAAGGAGGCGGAACATCTAATGTTTCAGAGTCAATCAAAGAAGAAGGCAGCGGGCCAGTAATTTCCGAACGTTCCTCGGAGGAGGAAAAACTAGAATCAACCAAAGAAGATAGCATTATACCAGGAAATGCTCTAAATGCCACAGAGGAAGATAGTAGTAGACCGAACGATCCTGAAGAATCAACCACAGACGGGAACAGACTAGTTGGTCCATCTGGTTCAGCCAAAGACCAGGAGAATAGACCATCCAGTATCGTGGCAGATGACTCAGGTCCTATAGAAACATCACAAAGTAGACAGGACAGTGTTTCTGGCTCAGTGACAGAAGAAGGTAATATATCAGCAAGTTATGCAACAGGAAATGTCGAAAATCCTGAAGAACAAACAGGCATCAGATCTGTAGGTTGTTCGGAGTTAACAAAAGAAGGATACAGACCCACGAGCTCTGTACCAGTTCAAGAATCTTCAGATGAAAAACAAACAGAGGCCGAAGTGGGAAAAGAAGATACAGAAGTTACTGCAGTATCAAAAGAAGACCTTCAGGCATCAAAGAGGCCGGAGAATCAACCATTTATTGAGGCCGCTACAGCCGACGTTCAGGAAGAAACAGAAAATGAAAAATCCATAGTTGAAGTTGAGAATAGCAGCACCCAGCCGAGTACTTTGCTGTCTGATGGGGCGAAAATGGAGGTCTCAAAGGAAGCTGGTGAACAAGAAGGTCTCTCGTCCAGTTCAGCAGCAGAGAAAACGGAAAGTGTGGCATCGCTTACGGCCTCAATGCAGAGCTGTACTGATGATATTTTTCCTTCTTTAGGTGCGACAGTGTCCCGTAACGATCCTGGGAATGACGAGAAAACGGATGTATCTGTAATGGAGGATAAACCACCAATGGACGAAGAGAAACCAGCGACAGAGAATGTGGATGTGGAAGAGCCAACTAAGGACAAGACTCAGGAGCTGAACACAGCTGCCACAATAATCCAGGCAACATTTAGAGGCTATCAGACTAGACAGGCTTTGAGTAAGACTACAGAGAAAGACAAGGTAAGTAGGATGCTTTATGACACACATTTGCTCTTGGACTGAAGCCATGTTAGCCCTTCTGGGAATCGAACCATTATGCCCCTGTCGTCCACTCCTTAGCCTCATGACTGTACTGCCTACTAATGTAATCACTGTTAGCGTTGTCTTTCCGAAAACTAAAAGGATCGTAGAGCAGCTGTCAGTAATATTGTATTTATGAAATTCTGGTCTGGTAGGTTTTTCACCAGTCTGCAGGCTTTGTGTTCTTGGATATACTTTTTATTGATATATAGATCAATTTGTAGTCCAAAAACCATAAAGTATACACAATTGTTGTTTGATCCAGTTCAATGTTTTGATTTACCAACTTACCGCCTGCACCATTTCTTAAGTATGATATTCCTCCTTAAGTAATTATGAGGTTACAACAAAAGTGCGTTCATTTTTATATTATACATGCATATTGTTTATAAGAGCTAGCAATATTTGGACTCGAAATTTATTATTTCAATAGAAGAATAAAGGCAAGTCATCAGTCGCGACATATATTATATCCTCTTTCAGAGTTACTGGCTACATATTCAGGCCCTTATACAAGACAAATAGCAGGCATAATGCAACGACATGGTGACATGCGATGCTGACATGACATTACATTATACCTGCTATTTGTCTTGTATAAGGGCCTGATAACGGATTATTTAATCCGATACATGTAACCAATGTCTCTGAAAGAGAATATAATTTTTGTTGCGACTGACGACTCACTTTTTTTCGCTACTGAGTTATAACACAACGGGATGTGTTCTGCTAAATTGCTGTGTCAATATTATTAATACAGAAGACCATTTCGGACATTAAGCTCCGTAAACACGGACGTTACGTCGCAACTTGCGAAGGTTGATCAGAAAATAAATTTACAGTACAGATATTTCGGGTTCTTTGTTTACGACTGTCATCAGAACAGTTCAGAAAAAAAATGCACTGCTAACCCACGCCATGTTCAAATATTCTGCGCCAGAACAGAGGCATTTATCGCATCGTGGTGCGTGCTTCTGTCCCCTGTTGATAGAAATCAGTGCGGTGTGTAATCAGTCGTCGACTTACAATTCTTCTCACCCCGCCATCCTCCTGAAATCTGTAGCAGACAAGATTTTTTTTTTCAGTGCTGGGAAGAGATCACAGTCGCTCGGCGACGAATTCTTTCCATAATATCATCAGGGTAGGTTAAATGCGAAGTTATGTGTCATGTGAAGTTATATTCTTAACTACACTTTTACTTTAAACGTAAGTGATGTAAGAGGTTCTGCTCAAAATACGTAGTAATGATAAAATAATAATTACCCGAAATCTGATAGACGTTATGTGGGAAAACTCTGTATTTAAACAAACCTGCAGTGGTGTCTGCTAACAGACTGAAGTGGTCTGAAACCTGCCTTGTATGACCAGTTCAAATATCGTACTGGTGTTCAAGAAGCTTTATATAAACCTGCCTAGCAATGCTTCACCAATTCCTGAACAAATATCTTCGCTAACCCTTAAATTCTCACCGTTACGGTAGTTACAATGCAGTAAACATAGAATGCATGTTTTCTTCACATCACAGATAATATGTTGGCGTAACTGGAATTTTTAGGAAGAAATTTGGTCCACATTGCTCATATAGCCTATAATGATCAGTTTTTAAAATACAAGTGAAGTGTATAATATAGTTGCATGATAATCATTTACAACTGGGTTTTCCTTCGTCTGTACGGAACAGGTGCCACAGTCAGTGACGTCACATGACTTCCTGTTTGGTCCTCCGGTTCAGCAGCCGGCTGTAAGTGAAGAGACGTCAGTCAGCAGGGTGGCCGCGATTCCAGAGACAGGGAAGAAACAACAAGAAGTTGAAAATAAGCTAGCCGAGTTGCAAAAGCCACAAGAGTGCGATGAAATCCGTGCAACACAAGACGGTGTCTGTGAAGACGTCTCGGATGCAGACTCTTCGCTGTCAACAGCAGCCACAAAGATTCAGGCTGGGGTACGAGGATTTCTGGCAAGGCGTCACGTCCATAACATGAAAACGAGCAATTCTACAACAGCTCCATCAATTGGCGAGAGCCAACAGTCCCTTGGAGACTCTCTTACTTCTCAGGAAGTGGAGGATGAAGGTGTTCGTACATCTGGTTCACTGGAGACAGAAATTCAGAAACAGCATCAAGTTACCATAGACGATGAAATTTACCAGCCTCAGGAACAATCGTTAGAAATCGAAAAAACTGAGTTACAGAACAGATTGTCTTTAGACAGTCAGCTGGAAGAGAAAGCTCAGAAGCCCACGGTGGCGAGGTCCGCTATTTCTCTCCAGTTGGACAGGTTGGCCAACGAAGAAGAAGACCAAAGTGTGTGGGAGACCTTACACCAACAGGAGTTGGATGACGCAGCTACTAAGATACAGTCCAACTATCGCGGGTACCGAATGAGACGGAGCCTGAAGCGCGAGGACGCTGTGCAGATGCCTACTACTAGCAGCAGCACGCTCACAGCGTCCAGTGACGTCATTCCATATCCCATCAGGCACTCCGGAGAGTTTCATGATATGATAGTACTCCCTCCTTCACCAGAAGAGGATGCTGCTGACACAAGTACGTCACTTTCAAGGCCCGTACAATAAATTTATCTCAAACAAATTATTCTTTCCTGTCCAATGGAATGTCAGGCACAATGAAATTTATATTCTGGGTTACTCTAATAGGATTATGCATAACAAAATCGCCAGAATTGACTTCGAGATGGGTAAGTGGAGGATGAAAATTCTTGTTATATTGAGTGAGGCACGCAAGTTTGTGGTTCGTAAACTATTTCCAAATTGCCGTTCGTTTATACGGTGAATATGTTAAAAATCAAAGTGCTTTGTACTAATAATCTATGGCATGCGAGAAAAATTGTTGCAGTTATTTTCCTAATACCTCTGAAATTGGCCATCGCCATTAACATAACCTCTGCAGTGGATTACCACAAATTCAATGCAGCTATCCTGAAGACAAAGACAGGTCTGCCAAATTTCCGGCGGCGTTACCAGAGAACGCTAAGGTTTAAAAAATAGTCTTACGTCCAAGGCGTTCTATTATTATTTGTTCGTTTCGATTGTATATGGCTAAGCGAAGGTTGTTTGTTTTACTCTTCAAACTGCTGAAGGAAACTCCGTGTGAAATTATTTAGCTGATTACTGGTGATCTAACTGCGTTTGGCTTGAGAGACCACCTCCACCGAATCAAGTATCTGTTCTCTTCTGCATTACATTTATAAACAAATAATCTAGGCACCAAACAACGCAGAATGACCTGTGCATTCCTTCAACATTTATGTGTGATTTAGGTAAGCTTTTGCTTTTATGCGGATCGCAGTTACAAGTTTTGGCAGCATGTTTTGGACATTGGGCTTTTCTGCTGACTCCACAGATTCTGTCTCTCAGTTGAGCAACTGAAGTACAGAGAATATCGACAACTAACTTGTGTAAACAACGCCTTAGTCAGATAATCCTTCTACATTTTTATTTGCAGTGCGTTTCCACTAACATTAAATTAACACACACATATCTTGCTTGAAGGAGCTATCCTGAAAGAGCCTGGTGTTAAATCTTAAAATTGATTATTTAGCCGAAAATTCTGCCGTTTGTGTAGATGACAGTAATTATGCGCAACAATTTTAAATAAGCCTTCAGCTCAGTCACTTAATGAAATCTACAAGAGAACGCCCCCGGCTTATAACTCACTTTCACTCACCGTCGCCTTTATTAGACAACACGAGAACATGATGCACATACACTGTGTACCATACAACAAGATAACATGATTCACATGCACTCTGCACCAAGCAGCAAGAGAACATGCCGCACATACACTGTGTACCAGGCAGCAAGATAACATGACTCACATACACTGTGCACCAAGCAGCAAGAGAACATGATGCATATACACTGTGTACCATACAACAAGATAACATGATTCACATGCACTCTGCACCAAGCAGCAAGAGAACATGATGCACATACACTGTGTACCAGACACACGTAAATATTTCTCTAGTAAGTAGATATACAGGGTGATTTATAAGTCTCTGTACATAAGGTGTAGTATCTGCGTGCTCCGTTGGTTAGATCGGCAGTTTACAGGTCATTGGATTGGTCACCGCGGTCCCGTGGACTGGCCTCCGAGTTCTCCAGACCTCACCCTACTTGATTTTTACCTGTGGGGGCATTTGAAGGCCATAGTGTACCAGGTGAAAATACAAAACCTGGACGCATTAGAGATGCTTGTGCACATGGCACTAGATGTGTGAGAGCGAGTTGGCTATAAGTGGGAGAGATGCATCCGTGTGTGCTATCAGTTTAATGGTGCCCATATGTAGCACGTTTTGTAGACAAAGAGACAGTTTTCCCCATGTGTGGAGACTTTTGAATCACGCTGTGCATGTTTCATACATCAAGCACTGCCGACCGAACTGTCCAACGGTACGACAGACAGCTGGTTGATTCCAAACGGCAGTCTATCAAGCTGCCCCAAACCCAGTGAACGGAAACATTTCCTCGCTTTCTATCAGAGTAGTCTTGACGCCTGTCACAATGTCAACATCAGACAACTGCCTTTAAGAACTGAAACGTGGAGTAAGGTAGAAGACTGCCCATTTTATATCCCCTAGTGTCTTGTCCCGCATTTCATGTCAAAAGGAGCGATGGGGAGTAGATTATAAATACATTTTTCTTCGAATATACCTGTGGGAATACTGGGTTCGAACTCTTAGGCAGCCATTCTAGCTAAATTATGTCATGTGATTGTATAGGTACAGGCGAGGCAGCATTGCCCTCATTCACTGCACTGATCGAAAGCAATTCCCTGAAAATTCCATGATTTCTCGCCTTCCAAAACAGCCATTACACTCAAATTCTTGTCTCGAAACAAAACGTATTTTCGTACACAAGTTAGTTCTTAACATTCCAGGCTCAAGAATGTGCAAAGCACGTACGTCTGTCAGTAAATTGCTAATAATATTATCAGTTTCTGCATTCTTTCTCAGTTTCTCGAGGCAAATACGGGAATGTTGACTAGAAGTAAACGAAGACATACTGCTCCCCAGTTCGTAAGCAAACGCTACGCATCTGACACTGTGTAACACTTTAAACTGAGACATTACGGTTACATAACCTAAAAGTCAACAAATCTCAGAACTGAGTGGAAACATACAGGACGTACAAATAATGAACAGTGGTTTTAAGAGTTAAATCGTGTCCTCATGAAGCCGGATCACGTGACAGAATAATTCCCCTTTAATTACATAATTTCTATGAATTGTTGCAGTAGTGTTTGAACAATGATAAAGCACGCTTTCTTCCTAAGCCGAATTTATACAACTCTCTTCACCTTTAGACTCTAAATTTAAGGACGCACTGAAGTAAACAGAAATTGGAGATGAAAATCCGGTTATCAGTGGCTGCAAACGCTGTAGGTTCTTTGAAGGTAGTCTCACTGTAAGATCCTGTTCAGTAACATGATTAACTTGTTACCTTTATCATGACTGTGACGTATGAATATTAGTTGGAAAAGTCCCAGAGCTGATTGTGCTGCCTTCCATATCGCAGTAGCCGATAGCTGCCTCTGGTACACCAGACAACATCCAGCGTCTTATAATTCTGTTTATCAACACGACATAGAATGACGTTCTAAAAAGGTATGAATTTAGTAGTTCTTCGTTATGGAGTTGACTTAAATACGACAGGTAGATGCTTCACAGTCTTTTAATTTTCAGCGAAAATTTTATGCGATTGAGACTTCAGATAATTACATATTTGTGATAAATGTGGTTTCCGGTTTTTATGTCACACACAGTATTTTACAAAGTTATTATTCATACGTTCTTGGGACCTGTTTTATTTATTGTCTGTCACAGTACCATAAAACGATTTTTATTAAATCTGACGCAGGTGTGGGGCCATGGATTAGGATCAGTTTGGGTTGTCAGAGAGTGGTGGGCTGTGTTAGACCTGTCGGCCGCCTTCATCCTTAAAAATATTTGATGCAAGAATGTTCTAAGGAAGTGCCTCTAATGTAGGTTATTTGCCATTATGGAAGTGTCTGTAAAAAATTGCATTCATACTGATATTCGAAGTTGACGGTAATCAGCAATAAGAGTAGCAAGCCAATAAATGAGTACAACATAGTAATTATGGAGGATTCGATCACTTTAGATTATCTAAGGGAAACAAGTGTAATGAACATCAAATATCTTTTTCTTTTATCCAAAACAGTCTTTGTATGTGGCGAGTTACACTCGAGATGCGGGCAGAAAAGCGTGTGATTCTTCAAATAAATCTCGTAAATAAAGCCAACTCGGTGCACAATTTATTCTTAGTATATTTATTCTTAGTATTCGCAGTAAACTTCACCCTGCCTACCAGACAGTCATCTACACAGTATAACAAGTACCAAGTGTCGCATAAGCACAGTTATTTCTCCTGATGATGGGCACATAGTCGCCCGAAACATGTAGAGAATATATACTAAGAATAAATTGTGCACTGAATTGGCTTTATTTGCAAGATTATACAGGGATGCACGGTCAACAAAAAATAAAATCTTCAAATAAAAACCATTAGTTTTGTCCGTTTTGAGGCAAAAGTGGAAAGTGGCACTTCCTAATTACAGTCATTAAATTTTAAACCAACGTGTTGGAAACACAACAATTAAAGAAGTTGGGTGGACCCAAAAGCAGCTGCTTTTAATTTTCCTGGTTGTTGAAGGTTGTGCAATTCCCAGTACCAATTTTCATGAGAATCCACTCAGCAGTTCTCAAATAGTTACATGCACACAGACGGATATATCGAAGCCAATAGGCACATTTTTTACATTTTTCATTTTGAACGCACCAAATTCCACAGTGTCTATGATTAAGAAAACAAAAAAAAAAGTTCTCACTATGGGAGTTTCCACTTTCATTTTGTATGTTTTAATGTGCCTTCATAGCGTGGTGCATAATAAAACACAGGGAAAACTTTACATACCGGGATTTTTATTTGTGGGCTTTGTAGTGAGATGGAAGTTGTACCTTAAAACCTACGCCACAAATAAAAATCCCAAACCCCCCCCCCCCCCAAATTCCGAAGGCCCTCCAAAAACGTCCCAAACTCAACCCGATTGTGAAGACTGTTAAAAACTGCTGAATTTAGGACGCCAACACCCCATGATGTTCGGGAAAAGGCAGTAAAATTCTAAAAATACCTAGGTTCGCAATTGTTTTACATTAGCAATGACAAATAAATTGGTTGTCATCATAAATAGTCTTAAAGTCCCAAAAATTAAGAAAATTTTACTATATTAAATGAAATTTCTTGTACCAAATTACAGCTGCCTCCAGAACCCCTGACTAGGGGGCTACCGCCCCCAGATCCCCGTTCTCCCTGTCCTCAACTGAATTTGTTGAACCCCCCCCCCCCGAACAAAATTCCTGGGTAGGCCACTGGGCTCTCCTGAGGTTTTTCGTGTTTTTGCTGAGCCTGCCCAGGCAGATGCTGGGCAGGTGTCTCAGATCAGGCCGCAACCTCACCGTTCCACATCGGTGCGTTTCGTTGCTACATCTTTGCACCTACCATTCAACGCTTCGCCGAGCTTAAAGTGCCTCTAAATACACCGTGATTAAGTAAAGTGGCTACAAAGCAGTAATGGAAAGTTGCGTGCAGTGTCTCTGACGTAACGTGCTGCACACGTGTTTCTGTAACAGCTCTAGTTAATGTCGACGTCGACCACGAAACCTGTCCTATAGATCTGTATGTTTCTTACTGTGCTTTAAACCTTCGAAGACCGGAAAAAAAAAGTAATTACCGTGGCGTGGTCAGGATACGGACTTTGAACTTGACACCTTGGCATTGGTTCCGCAGGGAGGGGAATCGACCGGCACGTGATCATTACAAGTGACCGATGTATTCCAGGTAAAATATATTAGGCTTAAGTACGATCGTATCTTGTATGTGCGACTTAATCCCATTATGCGATACCGAATTTTCTGTTATGTTCTGTTTACAGCTGCTTTTAAATTGTCCCTAGGCGTATTATGTGCTGAACACATAGCAAATCGCGAGGTAAAGGATCTCGTCGACGATGTCAAGGCCAAATCTTTTCTCCCGAGTAACGATCAGTATTTTCTTGATTCATCATTTGTTACAAGGTCCCCCGGCTGTTTCCGTCTGTCTCTCTGTTAATAATAGCGTTGGAAATAACCATGAAGCAGCGGTCGTGTGGGAAAGCCGCAGTGCCCGGAGAAACACGTGTCCGAGTGCCACTTTACCCAACACAGATTCCACGTGAATTGGTCCGGGCTCGAACCCCGGCTGTGTTACGGTGACAGCCGTTCATGTAAATGGTATATAACAATTAACTTCCTACCACTGGCCTCTTACAGCAGAGCAACTGGTGAGTTAATGCTGCTTGGTGAAACAGTGGCTGTTTATTGTGGGTATCACAACAAACAGCGCTGTGTGGAAGATTGCAGGTCTTAATATTAATAGCGGATGGTACATATAGTTACCACCGGGCTATAGAAGGTTAATTAAGCTTTATACACTTTTAACGTGTGGAGGGATTTAGGCAAAGCTTCAGGCAAAATTAACCTGGCGAGTAACCTTCACGCCCCCCCCCCCCAGGCTTACTGGGAAGGCAGTTTGACATGCCGCAGAGCTGTTGGGACGCTGTGATGAAAGGAAATCTTTTGGGCTGGAGATAGCGCAGCATAGTTACTGTGATCCCTTTTGTGCTGGAGGTAACGCAGCATAGTTACTGTGATCCCTTTTGTGCTGGAGGTAACGCAGGATAGTTACTGTGATCCCTTTTGTGCTGGAGGTAACGCAGGATAGTTACTGTGATCACTTTTGTGCTGGAGGTAACGCAGGATAGTTACTGTGATCACTTTTGTGCTTGAGGTAACGCAGGATAGTTACTGTGATCACTTTTGTGCTGGAGGTAACGCAGGATAGTTACTGTGATCACTTTTGTGCTTGAGGTAACGCA
>Ga0123353_10005305_pt1 | contig 16874 bp, 15 predicted proteins | sample TergutLab28metaG_3_FD_92763 | JGI IMG/M metagenome (GOLD analysis project Ga0123353, IMG submission 92763) | Labiotermes labralis P3 segment gut microbial communities from Petit-Saut dam, French Guiana - Lab288 P3 | ecosystem: Host-associated > Arthropoda: Insects > Digestive system > Gut ...
AAAACCCACCCCTGAGGGCAGCCCCTGGACACCGCGACACTCCTGGAGACACCCCCGAAAGCCCCCATGACCAGCTGACCCTCCAGGGTGGCTCTAATCCATCGTACGATGGTTTGATGTATCCTGTGTCTGGTCAATGCTGAGCACATGGAGACATAGGAGGTGTTGTCAAATGCCCCCTCTATATCTAGAAAGACACCTAAGGCAATCTCCTTTAACTTTAACACAGCGCTGTTCCGTCGGTGCTGCACATATTTTGCAGGGAGCACTATTCACTTCCTTGTTCCATTATGACGCAACAGCGTCACTTGCCTTAGCACAAACTGTCTCACGGCAGATGCTGTAGATGGTGCCAAGTCGCAAATTTTGCGAAAGGCCGTGGTAAGGTTCTGCCTCGCCTGCACAGCAGTGTACCGTTCGCCAGAGCTCCGTTTGATTGTGTGTCCAGAAACAGCATAACAATGACGATGCGGTGTGAATAACGTATAACTGACAGACGGTTTTGGTGATATAAAGTTTGAACCCAATGAAACGAGAGTTGTTCGACTAGATCGGCCATCGAATCGAAACACTCGCCGATCTCATCAGAATGTGGTTTCACATTTCAATTTTCGTCTGAAACGTTTAGGTCATGAAATCTTTCTAGTTGACGCTTTCCGCGATAGCAAGTGGTATGTGTTGCTTGGCTGGCACTCTTGCATTGTGCTGGAGATGGAGTATCAGTTTTTTTTATCCATGGGATAGATGAATCCTTATATTGCTTATACTGTTTTCTGAGCGAGTTGGTTTTTTATTGCTTGGAAGTGAAATTTTCTTGAAGTGGTATTCGTTGCAGCGTAACATTTATACGTAAGAATATATAGTAAACTGGTAGGCACAGGTAAAAATTGTCACTATTGAAATTTCGTTATTCCCCTTTTCGTTAAAAAGACATTTCACAGTATTGTACAGGAATAACCTATGTACATTGATATTATGATCCTCATCCTTTCTTTGGATGGGCTTGTCTGCTCAGCACGACCCCGAGTCATGCACTCCTGGTGGTGAAGATGGCAACTTCATCATGTTTGCGCGCGCAACATCGGGGGATAAGAGGAACAACAACAAGTTCTCCCCGTGCAGTCTCAACAGTATCAACCCTGTATTGAATGCAAAGGCCCGGAGCCCAAAGGGTTGCTTTACAGGTTAGTAAATAAGCATTGATTATGAAGTTAGGGGAGATGGTCATTGTTTGTTGTGAGAATCAAAGCATAATATGCAGGCAAAGGGCCAACTTTTAATTACCGCCACTGCACGTTTGTATGGATATGGTAGGCCTAATGATGCTAATCTTTGGAGAGTCTCTGAATATTCATATGAGATAGGGCACTGTATTGCTGATTCCTACCAAACATCTCACTACTGCAACACTTTCAGTAGTTGTGGGCTCAGTCGTTGGCCTGAAAACAGGCTATCTGAAATGGTAGGCTGTACCATACTGACACAAACACAAGGTGATTCACACCCCACCCCCCACCCCTTTCACATACAGCAGTTTTCAAGCAAATGCTCCTGTTGAATGCGGTTATCTTTGTGCGCGATTGTAAGGAAACCCCCACTTTTCAGAAGATAAATTTGGAACAATTGTCAACTATAATTAGAGGAGTATGATGTTTCATTTTATTTCTTCGTTCCTCCAGGCAACTGCTGTAACAATTCCTTCCACTTGCTCCCCCAAACCATCACTTGGAGTCATGCATTGCTACGCAACCTCACAGCTTAGGAACTGTCATTCAATAAGATAAGGAATAACAGTTTTTTAAATCCTTTAAAGCAGACATTGAGAACATAGACCTTGTCTTTTACAATTCATGATAGAGAACTTGTATAAAGCCTGTTGAACTGTTCACATAAATTTTGACAGTCCCTTTGTCTGTCTGTGATTTCCGGGATTCCATAGATACACCATGGGTTTAACTGCTTGTGTGTATGATAGCTCTCGACATATGTTCTGAAATCGCAATTTTACTGGCTATTCATACCATTAATTTGAAAAATGTTTAAGCAACAGCCAGCTAAATGTTCGTGCACCAATGCTGAGTGAAGAATGGTTACTCCGATTTTACTTATATTTGGCGTAACACATCCCATAATCATCCTGAAACCACCATAAAAATTTAAAGTTTCTATCTTTATAGGCTGCTGAATTACAGTTGCAACAGTCAAATAAACAGGCACCTTTTTTAGGTACACAGATGATCAAGTCGTTTCATTCTGACATTATTTTTGCAATGTGTGCAGCTTGGCTGAATAACTCACAAATAATGGATCAGAATATTGATAACTTCAGAGAGTACTGTATTTGATACAAATGTTAATGGAATCCCTGGGGTTGCAGAACCACAGTCAGCCATCTGCGGGAATGGTGTGGTGGAGGTTGGAGAGGAGTGTGATTGTGGTTGGGAAGAGGACTGCCGGGACGAATGTTGTTTCCCGCAGCGCAGATACCCACCTCCTGAAGAACTGCCCTGTAGACTGACTCCACGCAGTGTCTGCAGCCCATCACAAGTATGTAATACTCACATTACAGAATTAGTATATGTGAAAAATAAAAGGCTGTATATGCATTTGGTTGTCACATCTGACATTAATAGAAATACATATTTATTGACCAAGAAATTTTGCGGTCATTACTGCGTTGTTGCTGCAGATTCAAGTCTTCTGGGATGTGATGCTTATCAGGAGAGTAGATCTGAACATTTCAGAGATCTGTAGTCCTTTTCCTTCATCTCAGTCCTTTGAAACATCAGGAACTACTTGCCAAAGCACACAGCATCACCTTGCAGAAGACCTCTATCTACAACTAATTCCTTTGTTGTGTCTTACTGAACTGGTAGATAAGGAGAATGAGAGGTCATATAAATGAATTCATCACAGGCCAGTCATCTCTTGTTTCAGTTCTGTTTTATCACGCAGCTCCACTGATGAAAGTACTTTTGAAGCCGATAGTTGCACAGATTGTTGAGAAGTTTTCTACCTCATATGGAACCACACAGTTCACTATCAGCTCCTACATGTTTCAGCACTATTTTCCCTCCATCTTTAGGGAGGTGGCCTAAAAATTTCTTTAAAACTTACAGGTTCTGCACTGTTGATACCACAACATATGTATGTTTATTATGATCCATTTTATTGCTGCACATTTTAAAGAAATTCTGTGTTGGTTCCCTAAAGATGACGGGATAATAGTGCCAAAACATGTAGGAGCTACGTAAGAGTAGAGTTTATAAGCATCACTTATAGAATATCGCATTTGTTGGTGCTACGTGAGTTACTTGGTAGCACAGTAGTTAAGGTGTTGTGCTACAAATCGGAAGGTCGCTGGTTCGATCCCAGCTAGTGTCAGTGGATTTTTCATTGACATAAAATCCTTTCGATCACACTATGGCCCTGGAGTCAACTCAGCCTCTAATAGAAATGAGTACCAGGAGCCTTTCCTGGGGGTAAAGGCAGCCGGTGCATAAGGCCGACAACCTTACCACCATCCTGTGCCGTTGCCATGAAATCTGGGAACCTTAACTTCGTGGAACCCTCTGGGCCACTCCAGGCCAATAACAGGACTGCTTTACCATTACCTTCATATGAGTTACTTCTTCATAAGGCACTGAATGAACAGTGTAAAATTGCACTACTGTGCTCACAAGAGGGCAGCACCAGACTCCGTTCTGATGCATGTGAATTGAGTCCACATCCTCTTATCCTATTTCTGTGGTTCAGTTCAGTATATGCTTAGCTCCTTGAAGTGCTTTCTTCTGTTTGTGCTTTCAAATTGTAATTCTATACATTTAAAATGTCTAGCATTTAAACTAGTAGCATTTGTCACCAGTCTGTTATGTGATCAAGAGGTCAATTTTCTCTGCTTCATTGCTTTTGTCATCATTGTAGAATTTAGTCTGAGACACAGCAATGAGGGGAGCTTTTATAATGAACACCTGAAACAACTGTGAACAAGACTAGACTTGCCTTTCAAGTGAGTATGTGGTATAAGATTGGGAATGTTTTGTAGTGTGTTCTTTTCATCAGAACTGTAGCAGTGATCAGCTTCTTACATTAAACAGAGCACAGCAAGTAAAACAAGTAGTAAGTGAATGCAGACAAACTTTATTTATTTCGGTAAATACTAAGAGGAGGTCACCACATTATGGATGGAATGATGAGCAGAGAACAGTAATTACACATTGTAGCTAACTGACTGACCGACCAACTGACCAATCGACTGACTGACTGACTCCATGAAACATAATCCTTCTTGCGAAGTACATAATTCCTCGGCTAATCGAGAAATTCGCCAGTTTGCGTGCAGAATATTCATTGTCATGTTCACAAGAGCCTGCGAATTGTCCATCTGAAGCCAGAGGAGGACAACCCGGACCCTTACATCCTGTTTCTTTAAGATCCATTCTTTATTATCCCCCCATCTGCACCTAAGTTAACTCACAGGTTCATGTCCTCTCTCCTTGTAAACATATTCTCCCTTTCTTGCTCTTGACCCATGGGTTACATTAAATGTTTCTGTCATCCCTCTGCATAATCACCTTTCCTTTCCTTTCCTTTCCTCTCACATGGCTCCTGAGTTTTATTCCATGTTTTGGACAGGCCTCTGTATAAACATGAGTAAACACAGTGTCCCTGTGTGCTTTCAGGATTCCACTGCAATATAAATGAGGGTGTGGTGGTATAGGTATGAATTACCTGACACGTACAATACACGCACAAAATTGTATGTGCACGCAACACAACTTCTCTGCGTACATACAAGGTCTGCAGCCAGCCGCTTGCTTGCTGCTACACCGAAATTGTGTCACACGCTGACTCCACTTTTCAGTTCCCACTTACATTCACGACCCTGTCTCAACATTTTTAAGGTTGTGGTGTATGGATGGTAAAATATTCTGGCTACGCGGGTGGGCTAGCCAGTGGAGTCTACCACACCACCGCCACCACTGAGACCACTGCACCCCCAGGTAATCCAGAAAGCGTACCCGCCATGCGGAGCGAGTCGTGATACTGGAAGGAATGGCCAGAGGTGAAGAGGATTCTCTCTTAACATGGAGGACATACGCCAGCTTCAGGCAGTCAATGGAGACTCTCTTCGCAGCACCCTGAACCTCAGTGGAATAGGTTTCATTGCCCCTGTAGAGGACCCAGTATGGTCCGACATACGGGGCATGGAGGGCTCCCCAGAAGGCACCATGCCATAAAAATATATGCAAGGGAGTGGCCAGGCCCTTGAAAATGAAAGTGGATTGCACGGCATGCCGGGATGCTTGTATGGGCCGAAGCTTTCCAATGTGGACCCTCAGCTGGGACGCAAAGTCAGTGATGTCAGTGCATTCAGTGGGGGAAGGGGTGAAGAATTCCCATGGTAACCACAGGGGAGAACCGTACACTAGTTTGATGAGGCTTTCAAGTCCTCCTTCCATGCACTGCGAATCCCCAGCAGGACCAACGGTAGAGCTTCGGCCCAATGTTCATCAGCTGGCACATGAGGGCGGCCTTCAGCTGACAGCGTAGCCTCTTGATCATTCCATTGGAGGTGGAATGCCATGCAGTAGTCCCAGTTAGAGAGGATCTGGTGATGGTAGCCAGAGTCTTGAAAAAGCAGGCCTCGAATTGCCTGCCCTGGTCTGTTGTGATTTGCTGGGGACGGCCGAAATGAGCAACCCAGACGCAGACGAAGGCTTTAGCAACTGCTTTGGTGGTGATGTCAGACAGAGGGAGTGCCTCAGGCCAACGGGTGTATCTGTCGATGGCAGTGAGACAGTACTGGTAGCCAGAAGAGACAGGCAGCGGCCCCACCAGGTCAATGTGCACGAGAGAAACATGCTGACAGGAGGTTGAAACTCCCGAGGGGCATTTACGTGCTGCCTTACCTTGGGTTGTTGACAGTGGTGTACACGTGCGTGTTCATGCGTGGCAGTCTTTCCCCACTCCCGGCAACACAAACCACACAAACCGCTGGGACACCAACTTGACGGTGGTGTTGGCCCCGGGGTAGCTAAGGCCATGGCGTCTGAAAGGTGTGGTTATGAATGGCCGCGGTTGTGGAGTGGATGTGTCACAGTAAGGTTGACGTCTGTCCCAGGACTGTGCACCCGTTCTAACCAATGCGCCGAACCATTTTTTAGGATGTCTTGCAGGTCCACCTCCTGATCCTAGGAACTTGCAAGAGCATGGTAATCAAGAGGTGTCATGACAGAGTTTGCTTTCGATAAGGCGTCTGCTGCAACCTTCTCTAGCCCTGAGACATGTCTGAAGTCAGTGGAGAATTGTCCAATAAACTCCAGGTGACAGAATTGTTGTGGTGAGCATTTATATCTGCATTGCAGGAAAGCATAAGTGAGAGGCTTGTGATCCGTAAGTATGACAAAGGGGCGGCCTTTGACCATATGTCGGAAGTACTTGATGGCCTCACACTGCCAGGAGCTCGCGGTCTTACGGACTGTACTTTTGTTGAGCGGGGCTGAGCATATGGGACTAGAGAGCCAGGGGTTGCCAAGCATCATAGACACGCTGCTGCAAGGCGGTGCCAATAACAATATCAGAAGCGTCTGTAAATAAGGTCAATGTAGCAGATGGGTCCGGGTGAGCCAGAAGTGTGACACGGGAGAGGCTAGCCTTGCAGTCCACGAAAGCTTGAACCGTAGTGGGTGTCCAGTCCACCAGTTGTGATCCTTTGACCTTGAGACCAGCTAATGCAGAGTGAAGTGGCACTTGTATGCTGGCGGCTTGTGTTATGAACCGCCGGTAAAAATTAAGTGTGCCAAGGAAATGTCTGAGGTCTTTGACCAAGACAGGCTGTTGGAAACGATTTATTGCCGCGACTTTCTCATCCAGGGGCCAAGTACCTTCAGCTGAAACTGTGTAGCCGAGGAAAGCCAATTCCATCGCGCCAAAACACATTTGGCTGGATTCGGCAAGATGCCATACTCGCTGAAGTGCTGAAACAATGTACGCAGGTGCTGCTTATGCTCATCCTCCGAGGTAGAGGTGACCAGCACATCATCTGTATATGAGTAACAGAAATCAAGGTCTCTGAGAACCTCATTGATGAACCACTAAAATGTCTGGATGAACTGGAATCTGATAGTATGATTTCACCAAATCTATTGTGGAGAAGACTTTCCAGCCAGCAAGTTGTTGTGCAAAGTCGGCAATGTGCTGAATGGGATATCAGCCAGGGATGGTCTCAGCGTTCAGAGCACGATAGTCGCCACAGGGTCTCCAGCTGTCTTGCTTGGGGACGAGGTGGAGGGGCGAAGCCCTGGGGCCATCGGGACGCCAAGCTGTGCCGTTTTGGAGCATCTCCTTGAACTCGGATTTCATGATTCAGAGGCAGTCCTGTGCTAGCCACCGTGGGCACGAAGTTACATGTGGTCCAGGCATGGTGCGAATGTGATGGAATGTAGAATGCTGGGGTTCCCGGGGAATACCTGCAGGACGAATTATATCTGGAAAATCCTGGAGCATGGCGTGGTAGCGAGAGCTCCAGGCAAGGACTTTAATGTGGCTGCTGTACGTTCCCGCCGAGGCGCCATTGACAGTAAGGTTAGTGATGTTATCAATGAGGCGTCGGTGTCTTATGTCGACGAGTGAGTTGTAGAAGCAGAGAAAGCCTGAACCGATGATGGGTCCCGTTACGTCTGCGATGACAAAACACCATGAAAACTCCCATCATAAACTCAAATCCAAATGCAGGGTTATGCAACCATAGGTATGTACAATAGTGCCATTTGGTGCGAACAACTCATAACTACTCTATGTCCAGCGTTCTCGAAGATGGCAACAGGGGTAGATGCAGAGATCGGCACCGGTTGCAACCAAGAAGCTCATCTTCGTGAACTGATCGTCACATAGAGGCGGCTGGCTGAGTTGTTGCAGTTGCTCGCCGCCACTAGCGACTGCCTTCCATATTTCCCTGCTGGCATGGTGCATCTCTTTGCACGCTCTTTTAAACCGGTGGTACCAGGAGATGTCGGGCTGGTGACCATTCACCAGAGCGTGATGAACGTCTTGCTTGTTGTCGTGTCTGCGATGGTGAACGTGGATGAGAGGGGCTCGCAGAAAGTGCAGCTTCTTGCCAAGCCAGCTTATCAGTACTGGCAGTTAAAGTACGGATGTCATCACCAAATGAAGATACACGGGCAACACAGGGAGGAGGTGTGACTTCCGCTATTTTATCCACCAGCTGATCCACATCGTCTAATGCAGCCTGTGCTTGCGTGGCAATTATGGCCTGAATATTTGGCAGCAGGCGATTCGTCCACAAAGTATGGAGAAAGTCTGATGGTACTGACAGGCCGGTGAGTGTCCGGAGGTGGCGGAGGAATTGAGTCAGTCTCCAGTCACCCATCTCGTCGTGCATCAGGAGCTGGCAGACATGCTGCTGCTCTTCGGAGAATGAAAGACGTCTAATCCATCATGCTTTAATTCTGTCATAATGGCCTGTGGGTGGTGGGGTTGGTCATTACATCCTCTACCTACCTCCATCACATATTTCTTGTCCAGTTGTGAGATGATGTAGTAAAACTTTGTTGCGTCCTGTGTGATGTTTGACAAAGCAAACTGACCCTCGAGCTGTGCGAACCACACAGTTGGCTTTTCGGGCCAGAAAGGTGGGACACAAATACCGAAGCTGTTGATAGTGAAAGTTGAATCAGGCAGTTACTCCGGCCGTGTTGATGGGTCAGCATCATGTTGCATGATGTGTTCGCGGGGTCACCAATGTGGTGGTATAGGTATGAATTACGTTATACACACAATACGCACCCACACGCACAATTATATGTGCACGCAACACTACTTCTCCGCGTACGTACAATGTCAGCAGCCGGCTGCTTGCTGCACTGAAATCGCGTCACACACTGACTCCACTTTTCAGTTCTCACTTACACTCGTGACTCTGTCTCAGTGTTTATAAGGTTGTGGTGTATGGACGGCAAAATATCCTGGTCACGTGGGTGGGCTAGCCAGTGGCGTCCACCACAAGGACATCGCTCTTCTGGGATATTATGCATTGTTGATTGGTAATTGGTTAGCCACATTTTGGGACAGCCTATCTATCCCATCTTCAAGTGTCAAACAGTCCTGACCGTGAATATGGGACCAATATACTGTCCCGATATGTTGGTGACTAACCACCAGTTAGTGCTGCATAACATTCCAGAAGGGCAAAGACCATGCTGTCTGTCCCTGTCTTTCGCATTGTCCTAGGTGTAGGTAGTTCTTATGGTCACCTCTCTATTTCAGTGCCTTTTTCCTATCTGATATGACGCAGTGTTTACATTATATGTTTGTCTTTTCTGTGTATCCATCCTTATTTATTACTCTCCGCATTCACATGTCACGTTGAACTGAACCTTTCTGTTCCTATATCCTTTTCCACCACTGCCTTTGTGTATGCAGCACTCACATCCAGCTATTATCTTTGCCTACCTCATTCCTGCTTATTGCACAGGTCTTACCTGCTTTGTCACTAAATATATTTGCCACGCTGTTGTTCACTTAATCTAATATATGCATTCCACTGAAGTACTCCACTTCTGTCTTACCTAGACTTTTTATCACTGAATTTCTTTCAGGGTCCATGCTGCACCACTGCATGTGAGCTGAAGTTCGGAGACAAATGCCGCGATGACAATGGTTGTCGAGATGCTAGTTTCTGTGATGGACGGGGACCACAGTGCCCCCCCTCTATCAATAAGCCAAACAAGACAATTTGCAATGAAGAATTTGTCTGTTTCATGGGTGTAAGTAGGGACATTATTATAAGTCCTGAGTGGAGAATTTTAGAAGGTTTTCTACATTTCATCACAAAATTGTTGTAAGAGAAATAGAACAAATGGCAGAATAATCCCAACAAGTCAGTACAGTATATTTCCATACGTTTTGTGTGTGTGTTGGAGGGGGGATTCTTTTAAGGGCTATTTTTTTTATGCTCATCCATCTTGCTGAGTTCCTAAGTTCTTCCTATGTCTAGCTGTCAATTGGCCATTAATTCCACAATTTCTCTTTGTCCATGTATCATATTCCATAACATGATGTACGTATGTGTATAGGTTTGTGCAGGCAGTTGCAGTGTTATTTGTTGGCAGATGCTGTGGCATCATGTTATTTAATTTGATGTCTGACATTAAGTTCCTGTTGAGGTCTCCATCGCAGTGTGCAAAATATGCTTAACATTTGGACATTTGTAGAGCCTAGTAATACAGACAGCAAGATTACCTTTACAGGGATGTGCAGTGCCACATCAAGATGGTTGTGCTATTTGAATGTGTATTTATACTCGTATATGAGTAAGCTCTAAATGTGATAAAATCAAACCAAATTCATTGCTGGAGTTCCATGTACATATGTGTGCATGTGACTGGTAACACCAGGTTTTTGCCCGTACACAATATTCTTATTGCTGATGGCTGAAGTTTATCTGTGCTCTTGAGTATGTTCTGACATGTTCTTATCTCATCTAAGTGTTTTATATAATAAATTATTTCTATATGCAGTTTCTCCTCTCTCATTCCCTCTAAACCTTGCTCCACTTTTTTCCCACTTAATTTTCATGCCTTCATTTTATTTTGTATAAAAATTAACCTTAACTTCTAACTCTCTAATCTTGTTACATTTGATTATTTTCATGTATGTTATTTCTTCATTTATGAGTTGCCATTTATTATTAAAAAAATTGTTTTCCCCATCTCTATGTGTCTTTACATTATAGACATACATGTGCCTCATTCTGTTCATCTTTACAGAGGAGGAATCTTCCTTTTTATGCACCTCTCATTATACCTCTCAGTTTCCAAACTCCCAGTTGAAGCCATGCTAACCCAGTTCATTCATTCAAATTACATTTATCTGTATGAATTTCTGTCCCCATTCTTATTTCATATTCTTGCATGAGACTAGAGATTTATTTTCCTTCATTTTTTCTCCTCTGGATTCTCTTGAAATATTGTTACACTTAGTTTACATATCTGACATATATCTTTTAAATCCCTCATCTCTCCGCCTAATCAAATGTATCCGAACCCAGTTTTGTAAAATTCACCCCTTAGGCTTATTACACAACTTCCACATTTCAAGTTCCTTAATCTGACACATGTAAGAGCATTTTAACAATTCATCTTGTTCCATTAACAAATCCTCTACCAGCAATTTACTACACTACAAGCCATCTTGCCTCTACTGCTTCCTTTATCATGTTCCCATTCTGCTGCTCTGTTTGTTGTGCTCCTTGGACTTCTTACATAATCCTCCCCTAATTTCATCAATAATTTTGCATCCCTATATCACACTCCATACTTCAACTCCATGTAGGTGTAACATCCTTGACTCACAAATCATCTCTCGTATATATTTTACAGTAATTTTACATTGATATTAGACATTGTTATTAAACATTTGCCAGTTGCTGTCAATATTTGTTTCTCTCATCACTTAAATACTTCAATTTTATTACAATTCCAATTTTTACAACATTTCACTATCGGTATGTTCCTCTTTGTAAACTGCTAATGATAAACGATCCAATTGCAAAGTCTTCAGCAAACAATAACGTAGGTATCCTTTTATTTCCCACTACTGGTGTTTATGCATTTTCTTCAATAATAAGAGGCGTAATATTGTGTAAAAATATATTAAATGGTATGGGCTATGACTACAGCATTGTCTTGCACCATTCATCTTTTTCACTGGTTCAGTCACTTCCCCATAGCTCCATATTATACAGAATTGCATTTCATCACACATTCTTTTTTCTACATTTCACAGCTTTCCTGCTAACCCCTCTCTTTAACATTTTGTACCATGGAACTTCTCTGTCTAAGGAATTCATCGCTGTTTCTAAAACTGTAAAAGGCATTATATACATCCCGTTTTGTCTTTAATACCTGTCTTATGGTTTGATTACAAAAATGTTGCCTGTGATTGTCTTTTAATTTTTTAACAAATCCTGCATGAAACCTCAGCAGTGTCTTACTATTCACCAAGCAGCCACTCTCTCTGGTGGCCAGAATACTGGGAAAAAACTTTCCTGCTACTGATAGTAATGAAACTATAATTTTTAGACTCTCCTACTTTTCCTTTATTTTTATGGACTGCACACACTGTAGCCTTTGTCCATGCGTTACAGTAAGTTTTAACTGCCAATGTTTTATTAAACTTGTCTATCAAGATTCCCATTCCTTTCTTATTTTTACTGAACTTTTCCCATGTTTCTGCCGGTATTCCATTGCAACCTGGACACTTATTCTTCATTTTCATTGGGTTCTCTTGAATTGGAACTGTAAAATAACTATCTAATTCCACCAAACAGTGGTCCCCCATCATTTCTGGTTCTGCATCTAGGTTTTCTTCTTCATCTTTTGTAAACAGTTTCAAAAATAATTAAACCAATTTCCACATTCCACCTCGCATCTCTTTTTCTCCTTCACTGCTTGTATAATGGCTTTCCACAACTCCTTTAGTTCCTTTCTGCTTCAACATGTGGTTTAATCTCTCTTCCTGTTTGTTTTGCCATTCCTTTTTTTGTACATTTGCTAAATTGCGAAAAGCGACTAGTAGCTTCGTCATGTCTGTCCATCTGTCCACGTGGAACAAGTTGGCTCCCACTGGATGGATTTTCATTAAATTTGATATTTGAATATTTTGCTACAATCTGTCGAGAAAATTCAAGTTTCATTACAATCAGACAAGAATAGAGGATACTTGACATGAAGACCAATATACATTTTCGATCATATCTCGCTCAGTTCTTCTTAGAATGAAAAGTGTTTCAAACAAACTTTGTAGGGAAACTCAGATTACACATTTTATGTTCCATAACATTTTCTTGAAAATCATGCCATTTATGAGATAAAGTGGAAAAATGTTGTAGGGTGGGGCAGGCCACAGATAACAATGTCACATTCACAATACATGCTGGATACCTAAGGCTACAAACACACTCAGATTTTGTAATACTTATTACTTCTCCGCTGCTACAGTGGTTGCACTAACGTGCCTCATTAGTACATTATATGTGTATTGCCTGTCTTGTTTAATCTTCCAGTCATCTACCATATCTCATCCTACTTTCCCAGTCCTTCATTCTGCATTTATCATTCCTACTGCTGAAAGCTCATAAAGCTCCTTGTATTAATTTTCTTTCCTGTCCATGCTGATCATCGAAACAACAGACCCATTCTTTTGTATTGTTTCTTGGTGGCTCTTGCCATTTCCACAGGATTTAGAATTGTTGCCACATGATTCATTTTATTATTCTGTATCATCATTTTTATTCCTAAACACCATATTTCACTCTCAACCATGTCTAATCTGCCCATACAATCATCCTGCATTTCTTCTCTTCATACATACAATATTTACCGTTCAGCATTTCTATCGTATTTCTTTCACAAAATTTTGCTAGTTCTGACCTTCGCAGTCAAAATTTTGTCTTTACTATTTTTACTGTCATAGCCTCTGTCATTTCTCCCATTCATCCTATCAAAACTGTCCCATATGTGTGCCAAGTTTATTTGCAAGCTACCAGCCGTAGCATTCCAGACACCCATTATTACAAGTTTGGTTCTTCATGTCTTCTTCCAAATCATTCATAAAATTAGGGCTGTAGCGATTCAGAGATCTTGGCAGGTTATGTAAAACAGCAGTGTACCACTGTATTTGAAATTGTCACTTTGTTTCACTACTAACCACATCATGTCTTTCATAATGTTGGGTTATCAATAACGTTTTTTTAATTTCTCCACCTGATGTGTACTGCAAAGTGTCTCGGATTCCTACCAAATGCTACTGATCTTCTGTTTTCCATGACAAAATTCTTAAATTCCTCAGTTCTGTATATTTCACACCCTGCCCAATTTTCTGCCACTCCAGATATGTCCTGTTCGCTTAAACAGTTAATAAAATCCTTAATTCCTACTGCGCATATTAGACTTTCTTCAGTAAACTAGCCATTTTACCATGAAACTGTGTGGAGCTGCTACTGTCCATTCTTCCCTCTCATGTGTCATTGGCCTTACTGAGCCAGCTGCATGGGTTAGGCCATATTTTTGCCTAGGTTCTGCTTGTATAATTGATCCAGCAGTTGAGAGAGCACTTCTAGATAATTCTGCACATTTTTTCTAGTCATATTGCTTGTGCTCTTCTTTCCACTTTTCTCCCCTTTACTTGCACCTGTTTGCTCTTTTTTCTGCAGTCCCACCTATCCTTATTCTTTTGTCTTTCCTTTCTTCCATATTTCTCTCACCCTCTGTCTTATGGTCTCTACTCCCCTTGGATGTTATGTTTGTTCTTTTGATGCGTTTTTCCTGTCTTGTCTTCCATTTGTATGTAATAAAGGGATGTCTGTTTCATTGTTTGTATCATAACACTGGATATTTTTTTAACAAATAATACAGATTATAAGTTTTTGCCATTAACCACAACTTGTTCATTTTCATAAAAGCCTGATGTCCTTTCCTTTGGGCATCTTTCAACCACAACATAAGTGTCATTCTGATTTTTCTTGTTTCTATGCTCAAGTCTTCCTCCACACTGATGTTTGTATCTGCCAGTATTTTGGTATTCTGAAAGACTGTCGTTCTCTTTCCAAAGTGGTGAACTTTACCAATATAGGTCTCCTGTTTGTTCCTCTCCCCAGTGTTACTACATAATCAGTGTTGTGTTTTGTTATTTCCAACTCAGTTACCAGTTTAAAAAGTCCACCACTGTTTCCGGGGTATCCAGATAATTCTCATACTAATCTATTTCAAACCAAATACTACAATGCAGTTTTTCTTATAGTTTTCTTCTATCCACTTCACTTTATTCTCTTATTTTCTGTTTTCCCATTTCTTCCATTTTCTTATACTCCTGTTATCACTGTCTCCATTGTTTCATTGTCCCAAATGTATGGCTGTCTTTCCCATACTGCTGATTTCTTGATGGTAGCTTTCCTTGTTTCTGTAAGGTTTTACTTACTCTTTCTTAATGTTTCACCTGTTGTGACCAGATTAGTTTCCACTCCTCCTCTTACCACTAGTATTATGAATATTAATAAAAAGCACGTCTCTTCGTTCTCCCCACTGTACCATTTTCTTGCTAGTTGGGAAAAACAGGCTTTTTGTGTTTGTACATGTTGCTGTGTCCTCCTTCCCCCTCTGCACTCTGCTGTGTGGCTTGAATTCAACTCAAGTAGAAAGTAAGGGACATGAAAACCTGCATGATATAAATATTTGTATTTTTCTGACAACTGAAGCTGGTGAATTGGGGTCATCTTACTTGTAGGGTTTTCTTGCATTTGATTATATATGATAGTTAACATTGAGCACTTTTGTTATAAGAAGTGGCAACACACTCAGTTGTGTATGTAAGTTTTGTATGCTTCCTTGTCTGGGTACCAGCTCTCCTGTGAGGACTTTTTAATTTTTATGTGTATGTTTCAACTAAATACCGAGATTTTATCTGCAAATAGGCCTTTATCACTTCTGTGGCTTCCCTCTCCTTCACCATAATTTTCTATGTATAATCTAACACTACACAAATTTTACAGATGTTTTCTGTGATGTGTGTGAATCTGTTATCTGTTTTTTTCATGAACAGGAGTGCACAGGTTCCATCTGCCTTGCGTATGGACTGGAATCGTGTCAGTGTATTCCTGGACCACATGATTCCAAGATAAAGGCCTGTGAGCTGTGCTGTAAGATCCCTGGAGATGACCAGCCTTGTCTGTGAGTCTGCACGATGCCCGCTTATAATTTCTCTTCTCATTTTGCATTTTTAAACTGTCAAATGATTTTGTTTTACTAAAGCAACACATTTAAAATAATATTACATGTCTTCAATTTGTGCATGAGAACTGTACTTGCTTCTGAAGACACTAAGAGCATCATATTTAGATTTGGTAAAAGGGAAGACTGAACATAAGTGTTGTAGGTGGTTTAGGGAAAGAAGTTCAGGTTTCAATCATCTTGCCACATTGTGACTGCCTAACAGTATCAGAATGGAGGCTGTTATTCCACCAACTATGGTTGTGATCACAGACAAAATATGCTATTATGATTAATTTTACATGTTGTAGAAAGGTGAGGCTGTCTCATGGTTACCTAGAATGCTAATACAGTTTGCTGCTGTTGTGTTTACATACACATACACATCAGTGATTGTTGCAGGTCATCATTTGATTGGAACACAGCTCCATATGACATGCCTAACCTATTCTCCAAGCCAGGTACACCATGCAATGACTACAATGGATACTGTGATGTCTTTCAGAAGTGCAGAGAGGTATGGAAAGTTCAGAGTGAAAATTATCAATGGAAGTTATGAGTATAATCTTAAATCCTTTAGATATCTGTAGGACTCATTGAGTGAGAGCATTAGCACATCAGAAAGCATATGCCTACACAGAAAAACACAGCACACATACCAGCAGCACATGCGTTCCTAATCTACAACCTGGTATTACAGCAGTGTGCTTCCACAGGACAACACAATACACATACAAACACTGAGTGTGATCCTAATATACATCTGTGTGTTGACACATTGTGCTTACACAGGGCAACACAAAGCAGCAACAAGTGTGACCTGAATTGCAGCCACCATTGCAGCAGTTTTCCTTAGAACATGTAGTCACTGCAGACTATACATTTAATATATCTGTCTGAGTGACAACAGCAGAGTCAGCAGAGACCAAGAATAGCATTTGACGCAAGCTGAATGGTTTTGGATTTAGTGGCCTGTTTTATTTTCTCTTTCTGAGTTGCCTCAACAAATTGTTTATAAGGTGAACTCGCTATTTTATTTGCTGTTCCACCATGAGGATTTGGCTTTAGGTTCAGGCTTGGCACAGG
>Ga0123353_10005307_pt1 | contig 16869 bp, 12 predicted proteins | sample TergutLab28metaG_3_FD_92763 | JGI IMG/M metagenome (GOLD analysis project Ga0123353, IMG submission 92763) | Labiotermes labralis P3 segment gut microbial communities from Petit-Saut dam, French Guiana - Lab288 P3 | ecosystem: Host-associated > Arthropoda: Insects > Digestive system > Gut ...
CAAGGGCGGTCGGCAAGTAAGAACGAGGGCCTACCGCCTATAATGCAAGAGGCTTGGCTGGCCAAGCCGACCTAAGACCTACACATACTGACTGTATGCGAGCTGGTCCACTCACCTGAGTCAAGGGTCGCTCCCCAAGGATGGAGCGGCCCTTGACTGCAAAAATGAGCAAAAGAACCACCCGCGACCACCCGCGGGATAGGACAGAAGTGGCAGAAACGGGCATAGTGGCAGAAACGGGCATTTAGGATAACGTCGTGAAAAGAACCCTCATTATCATACTGATCTTACTGCTTGGGATAGGAGTGCTCTCTTACCCTATGGTCAGTAACTATCTGTCCGCAAGAAACAGCTCGAAGGTGATCGAGAGGTATGCGGACAGTGTAGCCGCATACGATGAGGACTTGCTCAATGCCGCGTGGGCAGAAGCTGAGGCCTATAACGAGAGTCTGACCGGACAACCGGTGCACGACCCCTTCATAGAGGGCTCGGGCATGGCAATACCTGAGGATTACGCGAACATCTTAAACATCGAAGGAATAATGGGGCATGTAAAAATCCCAAAGATATCGGTAGACCTGCCCATCTATCATGGCACAGGCGAGGATGTGCTCAGAAAAGGCGTGGGACACCTGGAAGGCTCCACACTGCCCATTGGAGGAGAGAGCCGCCATAGTGTATTGACTGGACACTCGGGGCTCGTGCACGCAAGGCTGTTCACGGACTTGGTCGAACTCAAGCAAGGGGACCTGTTTCTCGTTTATGTGCTTGGAAAGACCCTTGCTTACGAGGTGGATCAGATCAAGGTGGTCGAACCACAAACAACAGAAGACCTGGAGCGTATCGAAGGACAAGACTACTGCACACTTTTGACCTGCACGCCATACGGGGTAAACTCCCACCGGCTCCTCGTGCGCGGAGTGCGCGTGGACTACGCACCCGAGATGGAAAAGGCGGCCACGCCGATCGCATCGCGCTTAAACAATAAAGTGATCCTGGCCGCAGTCATCACCTCAACGGTCATGTTGGTGCTCATTGTCATCGCCCTCGTCAGATCTAAAAAACGATCGGAACACCTGTGAGACCTAAAAACACCGTGCGTAAAGGCGACACTCGCAACCAGGGCCTTGGTTCGCGCGTATGAAAAACCCTAAGAGCAAGAAAACAGATATCCGCATTTTTATCGCAAGTGTCATCGCCCTTGCAGGTATTGCTGTATTGCTTTACCCCGTGATTGATAACCTCTTGTATGAGAACCAGGTCGCCTCTCAAAAACAGAGGTTCTTTAACGCCGAGGATTCAGGGCATGCAAACGCGGAGCAGTCCTACGAGGATCTCTACCAGTTCCTTAAGGTGGAAAACGAGCGGCTGTACCAGACAGAGCAATCCGGGCTGGTGGATGCGTTCTCGTACCAAACGGCAGGAATAGACCTGTCCAGGTACGGGATCGAAGACGACTGCATCGGGTACATAAAGATCCCGTCCATCGGTGTTGAGCTGCCTATCTATTTAGGCGCGAACACCGAGAACATGCGCAAAGGTTCCGCGCACCTGACACAAACAAGCTACCCGATCGGGGGGGAGAACACCAATGCGGTGATCGCAGCACACCGAGGCAGGACCCGCAAGATGTTCCGGAACATCCACAACATCGCAATAGGCGATACAATCGTCATCAAGAACTTCAAAGAAGAGCTCGTCTACCGAGCAGTAGAGATCAAAATCATACGCCCCACCGATGTCGCAGAGATCAAGATACAGGATGATCGTGACCTGATCACACTGATCACCTGCCACCCACTTGGGAAGAACTACCAGCGATATGTGCTCTACTGCGAAAGGGTGCCGTAACGTCCTCCGTGCGATAATGTCCTTTTCTGCCCTCCCACTGCCTCGTAAAGTCGCTCAAAGTCGCCGATACGCACTTTCCAGTCGTACCTAAGGGCATGGGCAGCAATAGCATCCCGGTCCCACGTACGGTCAAGGGCATTTGCAACTGCATCAGCAAGTGACATACCTGACCGCACGAAGCTCCCAGCAAACGGAGGGACCACCTCTGGCAGCACGTCGGGTGTGCCGACGACCGGACAGCCGACAAGCATCGCCTCGACCGCAACAAGCCCAAAGCTCTCCTGCAGGCTCGGCAGGACAAAGATGTCTGCGGCTGCATAGTACGCGGCCAGCTCGTCTTGGGTCTTTTGCCCTGCAAGCGTGATAGCCTCACCAAGGCCGAGTTCCTGGATGAGCGCCTCGGTTGCAGCGCGTTCCGGCCCATCCCCCACCAGCACACCGTGGACAGCACGCCCATCTGCGCGCAGCTCACCGACAGCGCGGACAAACGCCTGCGGGGCCTTGCGCAAAATAAGGTTGCCCACAAACAACAGCATCCTGCCATCACCAGGCAGTCCTAGCTGATGCCACGCTTCGGCACGCGAGAACGCTGGTCGCGCCGTGCCACCGCCTCCGCTGCCACTCCCGCACCCGCCATCTCCCTCGCCGCCCGCATATCCGCCGACGGCACCGTCGGACTCGGCGGCCTCTCTCCCCGCACGATAGCGCTTCGCGTCAATCGGATTAGGCAGCACATGGCCACGGATGCGTGCGAACTCGGCAGGGAACAGCCCCTTGAACCGATCCTCCAGATACCCGCTCACAAACAGCACGTCCCTTGCCTTGCCGAGGCTGCGGGCGACGAGTGCGCGATGGCGCTCGCTCAGCTCAGGCGTGGCAGCATGTTCGAAATAGTGTGTCGAATGCGCCGTCGCCAGCAGGGGCACACTTTGAGAGAGCATCGCGTTCGCAAACGCAAAGCGCCCTTCCAGGCTGTGGGCATGGACAACGCTTGGGGCAAAGTCTGCGATCACGCTTGAGTACGCCTGCGCAACGTTGAGCACGTGCCTCCATGTCCAGCCCTCGCCAAGATGCGTGTGCGCACGGTGCGCCTGCGCAAGAAACCGCGGGTTGGCAAGTGACAAGGGTCCTCGGCGAATGGAGTACCCGCGGATCCCATACACCAAGACACCGGCGATCCGCTCGGCACCAGAAGCAACCGGCCCCTCGGCAGCGACGGGTCGGTTGTCGGCAAGCACCGCCACCTCGTGGCCGCGCTCGGCGAGGTGCGTCGCGAGCCCCCATGCGTGCGTCGCGATGCCGCCAGCATCAACCCCCCCGACCTCGGGGGGGACGGGAGCGATCTGGAGGATCCGCATGTCTAAAGGATCCGCATGTCAGTAGGCGTAACCTGCAAGTGCCGATGCGCACGGATCCGTGATCGCACCGGGGCCGCCGACTATCGTAACGGTGTTGATCGCAGCCCGGTTCGCCGAGAAGAACGCCGCCGTGGGGCCAGAGGGTGTCTTGTTGTTCGTGAGCACCATCGGGTTCTTGTTCTTCCCCGCAAGAGAGCTGCCGGTGACAGCGTCCACAAACGTCTCCCCGGACGAGACATACACGTTCGACATGCGGTAGCCAAGGTCGGACACGCACCACTTCGCAGCCTCAGCAGCCGTGTTATAACGGTTGCCGCCCTCGCCAAACACCTTCACCGGTGCCGTCCCTCCGGCAATCGAGGTCAGTCTATGCCGCATTGCCGCCGAGATGACCGCCGACCCGCCAAACACCACCATCCGGGGGCTCGTAAGGCTTGTCAGCGCCTCGATAGTGGCCGCCGGGACCTCGTCCTTGCGGACAAGCAGGAGCGGTCGCCCCGTCCCAGCCGAGACCGCCGCTGCGATCGCAGCATCCGGCCAGTTCTCGCCCGAGGCGATGAGCACGTCGTCGGTCACAGCACCGAGCGAGCGCATCTTGTGCGCGACCGCAGCCCCGGTCCCATAGCGATCCACACCGGCAACCCGCTCGGTATCAGGCACGATCCCTGCAAGGCTGCTTAAAACCGACTCGGAGACTGCAGGCTCGCCGCCCACCACATAGAGCTTGGAGACCTGAAGGCGCCGGATCTCCTCGGCAACCACCTGGGGCACCGAGCCCCCCTGCACGAGAAGCACCGGCCCCTCGGCAACACCGGCCAGGCCAGCAGCGGTCAGGGCATCCGGGAAGCGTTCATCGGCACCGTTCACGATCACAGCTGCCTTGGCATCGCCGACACTCGGGAACGCGGCCTGCGACACCTTCACCGCCGTCTCATAGCGGTTGGGTGCCGACACACGTGTGTAGTGGCCTCCGTTAAGGAAGAACTTGGTGCTGCGTAGGCCGAGCGCGCTCCGCACGGTATCCCCGGTCACGCCACGGCTCACGGCATTGTTCGACCAAGTGATATCTACCGTGCGGGCAAACCCTGACGGCCAGACGCGGTCGATGTTCATCGATCTCACATAGATGCTCGATCCGGCCCCCGTTGGCGCACTGTTGACCTTGGGGGCGATCTTTTGCGCAAGCTGCATCCCATCAAGCGTGACGGGGGACGGCCACGGGTCATAGGGCCCCACGCAGTACGGGTCGTCCACGCCCTTGCGGTACGGGTACAGAGACGAAGGCTCGCTCGTCCCCGACCATACCGTCTCAATGTCTGCGGTGTGGCCCCCGGACGAGCTATGGAAGAACGTCTGGACCACTTTGCCGCCATACATGACGTACTGGGCGTTTGTCTCATCGACCGCAGTATTCGAGTTGGGGTGCTCATGCATATCGAGGGCATCCCGGTCGCTTCCCTTCGAGTGCCCGTTGTACACCTGGCTCGAGGTCGTGCAGTAAAGCTCACCGGTCGAGTTATACGCATACGAGCGCGCAGCGATCGCCTGGGCCTTGAGCGCCTCGATATGCCACGATGCCGGGCTCTCACGCGGCACGACACCTTTGAGATAGTCCTGCATCGACAGCCGGTTGACCAGCTTGACCCCCGATCCGTTGGCGCTCAAAATAAACCAGCCCCGGTATTTGACATACGCGTGGTCATAGGGGCCGCTCTTATCGACCACCTGTAGCAACGCCTGGTAGTTGTTCTCGTACGCGACGGTAATATCCCCTGTGTAGGAGCCGACCTGGGTCCCCGCGGAGTTCTTCACCACCACCGCCGAGCCAGACCGCGTGAAGGTGTACGTGCTGTCTGGAAGGACCTCCCCGTTGATTTTAAGCTTCGCACCGGTATAGCCGGGACGGATCTGCCAAGAGGAACGTGCGTTCTTTGCTTTGTCGAGGTTGATGTTCAGCGGATTCGAGGTGAGCGTACGCTCGCTCGGCGCTTGGCCGATCGCCGTCCCCGGGAAATAGTAGGCCGCAATCCACTGGCCGGTCCTGCCGCGCTCGGCAAAGCCCTTGGCACCGTATTGCGAAAGCCCGATGCCGTGCCCGTAACCTGCGCCTTTGAACGCAAAAGAGGGGTACGCCTGAATCGTATCGGCACCGACCGGAGTGATCGGCAAGACCGTCGCTGGAAAAAGCATGAGCGCGGCAACCGCTGCCCGCGCAACGCGCCTGATCTTGGCCCTGATGGTGTGGTTCATGCTTAAAAACTCCCTATCAACTGCCATAAGCCATTAGTTGTCCGATGTACCGTCGCCATGAGCCGCCGGCTGCCTCGCGTCACAGCCGCATCCAATTGCCTCAATTACCTCAATTGCCCATAAGCCATTTGTTGTGCGCTGCCGAGAAGTATGCGCTCACCGCCACAGGACCGCCAACGGGGCTGGGCGCGAACGTCTCGCTGCGATTGGCATATACCCACGGCCTAAGCTCTTCTGAAACGCGGTTCTTGCCTGAAAGCAAAAGCGGTCTTCCCTGCCTGGCTGCATACGGGCCGATCACCAGCGCATCCGGGAACGCCTCTCCGGAGACCACGTAGGGACACATCATGTCGTATTCGGAATACCGTGCATTAAGGATCGCCCAGTTGGTCTCGTAGCGGTCAGGGCCGGCAAGGCGGGTAAAAGGCAAACCGTCGAGGGCTGCGGCATCGACTACCACCTGGCTTCCCACCACCGTGATCTCAAGCGCCTCCCCCTGGCTGGAGCCGCGCAGGTACGCAAGGGTCTCCTGCCTGAGCCCGGTCGGGCCACAGAGCAGGATCGGCTCGCCTTTTGCCGAGGCCGCAGCACTAACGCTCACCGCATCGGGCCACGAGGTGCCGGAGGCCACAACGACCCCGTTCGCCGCGTCGGGCGACACCCGCTTGGCAACGCTAAGCGCCACATCGTACCGAGTGGCACCGTCGATCCTTTCTACAGCACCGACATCAATACCCGCTGCCGAGGCAGCAGCCGTTGCAACCGAGGGTGCCACTGCAGCAGGCCCCCCGATGATGGTGATGCGGCTTGGCAAAAGGCGTCCCAGCTCGGCGGCTGTCGCTTCGGGCAGCACCCCCATCCGCGTGAGGAGGATCGGCGCATCCAGCTGATACGCAAGCGGACCGGCAACCAGTGAGTCAGGGAACTGCTCGCCCGAGGCAAGCAGGACCTCGCTCGCGCCATAGGGATACGCAGCAGCAGAGACGGCAGCGGCAGTCGCATAGCGGTCCGGGCCTGCCAGGCGGTCGTACGGCTCATCAACGCTGCGCTCGGCATAGGCCGCAATCCCATCCGCAATCCCTTTTGCGATCTTTTTTTGGTAAGTGTTGGTCGCAAGCTGCGCGCGCTCGGCCGGATTGCTCATAAACCCGCATTCCACAAGCACGGAGGGCATGTTCGTCCACCTGTTCACGTAGAACGCCTGCTGATGGGTCCCACGGTCTACCGCGCCCGTCTGCGCGATCACGCCGGCAAGCACGTCTTTGGCGTACTGCGCAGCCGCTTGATCGTTCACCGAGTACCAGATCTCGGCTCCCTGGGCGGTAGTGGAGCTGGCCGCATTGTTGTGGATGGACACGAACAGGTCGGCTCCCACGCGGTTGGCCACATCGCATCTGGCCTGCAAGTCCTCCCGGAGCCGATCACTTGCAGCGTTCTCTGGGAACCTCTCGTACAGATAACTGTCTGCCAAAGACGACCACAGCCAGGTCCTTGTGCCGCCATCGCGGCGCACAAAGTCGTCGCCCGTGCGGGTCATGAACACCTCATGCCCCTGCCGAGTGAGTTCAGCGGTCAGCTCACGGGCTATCGCAAGATTCAGGTCCTTTTCGAGGATCCCCCCGTATGAGGCACCTGAATAACCGCCCCCATGCCCCGCATCCACGCAGATGCGCAGCTTTGCGGGCGGCTGCACGGGAGCCGCTTGCACCCGAGCGGGAGCAGCAGCGACCATCGACCAAGCCAGCACCATCGCAAGCGAGAAGCGAAGAGGCGCGAGTGCTCGGCTACGTCTGAACTGCATTTTGAACCTCGCGTATTTAAGGTTGTCGGTGTTATGTCGGTGTTAGCCAGTGTTTGACTGTTGGTGTCTAGTATACCGCAGCGCAACCGATAACGCTGTGGCGCAGCAGCTCACATGCCGCAGCCACTCACGGCCTCCGTGCTCGGCATCCTCGGCAGCTACTCGCGTGTCACTACCATTGTCCCTAGAGGGACCTCGGGGAAGAGCTTCAGCACATCCGCGTTGTACATGCGGATACAGCCGTGGCTTGCCTTGGTGCCGATCACCCAAGGCTCGTTCGTCCCGTGGATCAGGTAGTTCGTGTGGACATAGTTCGAGCCCGATTGACGATAGAGCCTCATCTTCCGCGGGCCGTAGACCCCACGGGGATCGGTATAGTATTTGGCGAGGATCTTCCAGGTACCGACCGGGGTCTCCATGCCCCTACGGCCAGTCGCGACCGGATAGCTTGCAGCAAGCCTGTTGTCCTTTACCCAATAGAGCCGGAAGTCCGACTTGTCCACCACGATACACGTCGGGTATGGGTAGATCAGCCGCTCTATATGCGTTGAGACCGCGCAACTGCCGCCCTCCGGGTTGACCGCCCGCACCTCGATGGTCGACCCTCCCGAGGGGGTGCTCACCGAGTTGAAGCTGTACGCCCCATACGGGCTTACCGCCACGCTCCCTACACGGTTGCCGCCCATATACAGCTCGACCGCAGTCGTGTTGGAGTTGACGTTGCCTGAGACGGCAACGGTCGCACCCACCCATTTCACATTGGGCGTGCTGATCGTCGGGCGTCCTGGATGCCCCTGCAGCTCACGGTACTCGTCATCGACGATTGCAGCGGAGCTGCCGAGCACCACACACTGTGAGACCGGTACCGCGGGATACATAAGGTAATCGAAGATGCCGCGAGGCAGACGGACCTTGTCGGTGGGAAGCACCAACCCCTTGATGCTGCCCATCCAAGAGGCTCCGGACAGGCCATCGGGGACGCTTGATGCCAGCGCAACAACAGAGCCATCGCTCCAGCCCCGTGCGATGGCGTTTTTCGCCACCGCCACTCCGGTGAGGTACCGGTTCGCTCCTTCCCAGCGGCTTGACGCGGCACTTGATGCGGCAAGCGCGGAGTACACGTCTGCTCCCACCGCCGCGGGGCCGCCAACCACGATGACCTCGGGGAACCCCGCCGCCACAAGCGCAGACTGCGTCGCTGGCGGGACGGCATTCTGCCGCGCCAGCAGCACGGGAATGCCGATCGAGCGCGAGACAGCCGAGGCGACAAGCGCATCGCAGAAACGCGCAGACTCGGCCCCGTTGGCGATAAACGCCGCATCGGGAACGGACTTGCCCTTCTCGGCAGCGACCGCCCTTGCCCGCTCAGCAACCGAGGCCGCTGTGGAGTACCGGTCGCCGCCTGTCCACGGCTGCTCCACGCTACCCGCGCCCCCCGCGGCGACGATTGCCCAGACCTCATCGACCCGGGCTGCGGGAACCGCCGCTACCCCACCGACCACATGGACGGTGACCGTAGTGTTCGCCGAGACGATCTCGGTGAGCGCGGCCCGTGTGGCGTTTGGCATCTGGTTCTTCGACATGAGGAGCAGCGGCGCGTCGTATGCCCAGCAAAGCGAGCTTGCCGAGAGGGAGTCCACGAGACCCGAGTCGTCCCCGCTTGCGACGACCACGTCGGTGATGCCCGACCACCCAGGATAGGCTTGCTGTGCCATTGCCACAGCGGTTGCGAACCGGTCGGCACCGCCAACGCGCGTGACGGGAAGCGACAGGCGGCCTGTCGACTGCAACTGCGGCTGCGCCTCGGCCTCAGCGGCGGCGGCGGGGGCTGCAGCGGGAACCGCTACTGAAGCGGCCAGCACGCAGCTGATCAGCCGAATCGACCAGTCACACCTTGGCATCGGGCTTCCTCTCGTGTCTGTGCTTCGCAAGGTGACCTACAAGCCACTTTGCAAGGGCGGCAAGTGTCTGTAAAGATTACCGTGTTTGTAAAGCGCGTGTGTAGTGGTTTATAAAAGTCTGCGAAGATTATATGTCTGTTGCGCCCGTGTTGTTACATTTGTACCGGAAATGTCATCCAAGGAGTCATAAATGAGCAAGGTCACCGTTGTCGGAACCGGTTACGTCGGCCTCATACAGGGTGTCTGCCTCGCAGATGTCGGGCATGACGTCGTCTGCGTCGACATCGACCGCACGAAAATCGAGCGCCTCACACGCGGCGAGGTACCCATCCATGAACCCGATCTCGAGCGGCTGCTGAAGTCCGGTGCCGAGTCCGGAAGGCTACGGTTCTCGACACCGGAGGCCGACTGGGACAGCCTGATAGGCGAGTTCGTGTTCATTGCGGTGGGAACCCCTTCGGCAGCAAACGGCGCAGCCGACCTCTCGTACGTGCACGCCGTCGCCACCGCGCTCGCACGCGAGGCCACAAGCCCCTTTACCATGGTGATGAAGTCGACGGTCCCTCCGGGGACGGGCCGCACACTCGCCGAGAACATCCTAGCGTCCGCTTGCACGCCCATCGAGTATGTCTCGAACCCCGAGTTCCTTCGCGAGGGCCATGCGATCATCGACTGGTACGAGACCGACCGCATTGTGATCGGCGCGGACGAGACCGAGGCTGCCGAGCGGGTCGCCGCTCTTTACGAGCGCATCGGCGCACCGGTCATGATAACGGATGTCGCGAGCGCCGAGACGATCAAGTACGCCTCTAACGCCTTCCTCTCGACGAAGATCAGCTTCATCAATGAGATCGCCAACGTGTGCGATGCCGTTGGCGCGGACGTTGGTGCCGTCTCTAAAGGGATCGGCCTTGACAAGCGTATCGGCCCGCATTTCCTGCAGGCCGGCATCGGCTACGGCGGCTCGTGTTTCCCGAAGGACACCCGGGCACTCGACTTTATCGCCACACTCAGCGGCTACCAGTTCGAGCTTTTGAAGGCGGTCATCGAGGTGAACAACCGCCAACGCCTGCTCCCAGTCATCCGGCTCACAAAAGCGCTGCCTGACCTCCACAAACGCAAGGTCGCCGTACTCGGCCTCTCGTTCAAGCCGCTCACCGACGACACACGCGAGTCCCCGGCGCTTGACATCATCCCACTCCTGCTCCAGGCCGGGGCCCAGGTCGCCTGCTACGACCCGGTCGCCGCCGAGACAGACCTGGGCGGTGCCAGCCGGTGCGACTCCGTATGGGGGGCATTGGACGGGACCTCGGCAGCGATCCTTGTAACGGAGTGGGAGGAGTTCTTGGGCCTCGACTGGGGGCGCGTGCGCTCGCTCATGGCCGATCCGGCGATCATCTTCGACGGCAGGAACGCACTTGATGCCAACGGGATCCGCAACGCCGGGATCACCTACATGGGTGTCGGTCGGCCAGGCGCGCATCGGGAGCAGTAAGGGCCTTGCGCATCCTCTACATCCACCAGTTCTTCGCCACCCGCGAGTCCTCGCTCGGGCTGATCCGCTCATGCGAGTTCGCAAGACGCTGGGTCGCCGAGGGACACGAGGTCACCATCGTGACCTCCTCCTCACGCCTGCCTGAATGCTTCTCCGCACGCCTGTTCACCGACGGCGGGATCGAGGGCATCCGAATCCGCAGCGTACGGGTGCCGTACAGCAACTACATGGGCGTGGCAAAGCGGATCGTCTCGTTCCTGACCTTTATGTTTGGCGCGACGTGGCTTGCGCTTTCCGCCGGCAGGCACGACGTGGTGCTTGCCACCTCCACGCCGCTCACCGCAGGGATCCCCGGCTGGCTTGCATCCGTGTTCACCCGCTGCCCGTTCGTGTTCGAGGTGCGCGACCTCTGGCCGGAGGCCGCCATCCAAATGGGCGCACTCAAACGAGGCGGCCTGCTTGCATGGGTCAGCAAGGGGCTGGAACGGTTCTTGTACCGACGCTCGGCCCAGGTGATCGGCCTCTCACCCGGCATGGTCGCCGGGATACTCGCAGAAGGCACGTCCCCCGAGATCGTCCACATGATCCCGAACTCAAGCGACCTCGACCTGTTCTCCCCTGGGCCCAAGGATGCCCAGATCGTCGAGCGTTGGGGTCTTGGCGGGCGCTTCGTGGTCGGTTACGCCGGGGCCATCGGGCCGAGCAACGCACTCGAGGCAAACATCCCCGAGGCTGCACGCACCCTAGCCGAGCGCGGACGCAACGACATCGTCTTCGCGATAGCCGGTGACGGCAAGAGCCTGCCGGAACTCAAACGCCTCACCGAGGGGTGCGACAACGTGGTCTTTTTAGGCAGCATGCCCAAAGCTGAGATCCCCCGCTTCACACGGACCGCCGACGTGCTCATGGTGCTCTTTGCCAACAAGCCCATCCTTGCAACGAACTCGCCCAACAAGTTCTTTGACGGGCTTGCGACCGGATGTCCGGTGATCGTGAACTCGGACGGCTGGACACGCGAGCTTGTCGAGGAGCACGCCTGCGGGATCTACTTCCCCGCCGAGGACGGCGCAGCCTTGGCAGATGCCATCATCTCACTCGCCGACAACGAGGCCGAATGCAAGCGCAAGGGTCAAAACGCCCGGAATCTCGCCGAGGAGCGGTTCTCGCGGGACATCCTCGCCGAGCAGGTGCTCGGCGTGCTGGCAGCTGCCGCAGCTAGCCTAAAACCTGAGAGGCCCCGTGCATGAAATCCCTGTCCCGGCCGAGTAACTGCACGCTCATTCGCACTTGAGGTGCCAATCAACTGGATTACTGCAGTAGCTGCAAAAGCATCATTGCATTCGCTGCAAAAATATCAGTAGACTGATTGCAAATTCATCAATGCATGCTAGAATACTCCCATGGACTACCGGAACAGAATCATCGACGCGTTGATTGAGCGCCACCTGAAGGTCTCAGGTGCCGTTTTAATCCGCGGTCCTAAGGGCTGCGGGAAAACCGAGTCGGCACGCCATCATTCGAAGAGCGAGGTTGTGGTCGACGACAGCCCGTCTATCGAGATCGCAATGCAATCAGATCCAAGAGTCCTCCTGAGCGGGGAAACACCACGGCTCATCGACGAGTGGCAGGAGCAACCACGGCTATGGAACACAGTCCGCCATGAAGTCGACCGGCGCAGGATGAAAGGGCAGTTCATATTAACAGGCTCAGCAAATCCGGTGGATGCAGCAAGACTTCACAGCGGGTCAGGCCGTTTTGGCGTTATCAATATGAGGACCATGACCTGGCACGAGCTTGGCTGGTCAACCGGTGAAGTGAGCTTATCAGACATTTTTTTACGAAAGGAGATCGGATCAGACAGCTACGCTGCGGATCTGTTTCTTACCGCATCAAGACTGGTCATCGGGGGCTGGCCAGGTCACCTTGACCTTGGCGCAGACGAAGCTGGACTGGGCCTTAGCAGTTATTTGGAGCTGCTGGCCGAGGTGGACCTTAGCCGGGTATCCCAAGCAAGACGCGACCCGATAAAAATACGGCGTCTACTGCAATCGCTCGCACGTAACACGGCAACAGAGTGTGCAGTCTCTGGAATAGCCGCTGATACCGGGGGAGCGGATGGATCGCTCTCGGAGAATACGGTAAAGGATTACCTTGAGGCTCTGAGCAGACTCATGGTCGTCGATGACCTTCCTGCTTGGAGCCCTCACATCCGCTCACGTGCACGCCTTCGGAAATCGGCAAAACGCCACTTCGCCGACGCTTCATTGGCAGCTGCGGCACTGGGCATGAACACGCAAGGCTTGTTGCACGATTTGCAGTACATGGGTTTTCTGTTCGAGTCGCTGGTAATTCACGATTTGCGGGCATTTGCTGAATCAAATGGGGCAAAAGTATTCCATTACAGGGATTCCAATGGCATCGAAGCGGATGCAATATGGGAGAACAGGGACGGCTCCTGGGCGGCTTTTGAGATCAAGCTCGGCTTTGGAGGCGCAGACCAAGCGGCGCATTCACTGCTGAAGCTAAGGGAAACGGTTGACGCGGATCAATCTGGCAAGCCTCTCGCACTGATCGCAGTAACTGGATCGGGATTTGCGCACAGGCGAAGCGACGGTGTTTATGTCATCCCAATCCAGGCATTAGGGCCGTAAAGCCCGTGAGCCTGCGAAACCGGCTACCGCACCTCAGCTACCGCATCTCAGACAGGACCCGAAAATCTCCCACGCGGCTCACCGCGCCGCAAAAACCAAAAGGCGCTCGTCCTTACTCCCGCCCTTTGTGCAGGTGGACAGGGCAAGGAAGTGTTCGGCACCCTCTGGAACCTCGTACTCGGCAAAGTATTTATCCATGTTGCTCTGACCCTTGCCAGGCAACGCGAACAGTGTATCCGCCGTATTTGTCAGGCGCACGGCAAAGACACGATAAGCGAGCACCTCGCCCTGGGGCGTGATGACCGTGATGGTCGGATGTTTCTTCAAGTATGCCTCATCGCGGTAGCCGTGAAGCGAGGCGAACATGGAGCCATCCTTCATATTGTGCCCATGGACGACAGCAAGCGGGGAACTAAAGGCACCTTCGCACTTCCGGTCCACGAAAATGGTGCCGGCGGCACTGCACTCCCCCGAAAACGTGAGATTCAAGTACCGCTTGTTGTCCGTCCCCTGCACCACGGGGTAGTCCACCCTCGTGCCATCAATCCGCATCCAACCTACATAGTCCGGGTTGATCGCAACGACAGTCCGCTTGAGTTCCGCAGTAACCAGCGGTGCGGGTGTCGTCGTTTCCGAGCCAAGCAAAGCGCGCAAATCGTCGTACTCGTTACGCGCCAACCGGTACTCTCTCTGCGTGTTCAGCAAAACCAATGCTGCTGTCACGCCTGAGGAAGCTAAAAGCACGCACAGGATGGCAAACAGCATCCGCCTTGCGCTCGTTCTACGTTGTGCTTTGGGGCACCCCGCGCTACCACGTTCCATTGACTTGCCGACGCTTCTTCCACGCCATCAGCCCGCATGCACCCGACACGGAAGCGATCGCCGTGACCACCCAGCCCAGCGTATTTGCATGGTCCCCTGTCTGCGGGACATCCGCCGCATCCGACTTATCGGCATCGGCTGCATCGGCTGCGGTGTAGGTATTGACGAATAGCATCGCCTCTTGCGGGTCATTCATCTGCGGATTGCCATCGATAACCTCACAGAAGAAGAAATCGACGGACGAGACATCCGGGTCGATGGTCAAACCCACATACCACTCGGCATCGCTATATTCCCACCCGTCCTTTGTCTCAGCGATCTCCCGTACCTTGAACCCCTCCGCCAAGTTGCGCAGGTCATCAAGGGACGTGAAGCTGATTCTGAGGGCCCCCTCAAAGTCGCCCTCCCCGTCCGTCTGGATTGAATCCGACAAAAGCGTGTACTGCGACTGCGCAGACATCTCGAATATCTCAAAGCGGAAGGTTTCGGCTCCCGGGGCCACATCGCCATCCTGCTCAACAAGTTTTATGAGCGGGACATCGATATACATCGTCACCACAGCGTCATTGCTTCTTGCCCGCTCGCCGCCTGCATCCCTCTCGGCCCATGCCTCAACGTAGTAGGTACCAGGCTCCCTGACCGAGAGCGTGCTTGTCGTCGCGCCAGTGATCTCGCCGTCGGCGTTATACCACTGATAGCTGATTTCCGCCCCTGTAGGGACTTGGGCTCCTTCCCGAAGCTTCGCCGTGACCGACAGGCTAAGGGATTCGCCGAGCTCGATCCCGCCACCCTGTGGCTGCGCGACAATCTCTACATTGCTCTCGGCAGCCCACGCCGTAAGCGGCATAACGGCGAATGCGGCTACGGCCATTGCCACCAGAAGGACTACGGACGCTGCTTTGTTCCTGTGCATTGAGTTCCTTCCGTTTGTTTTGCCTCATCATAGATCAAGCCGACAGGGCCCACAGGCTGGGATCCACAGGCTGGCCCCCGCGGGCACGCAATGTGCAATGTAACCCATTGAGCCTACGAAAAACCATCCCGGAACTTTCCTGATGCCTAATTCATGCCGCGCCCTTCACGCCTGTGCGCCGCATCATGCCGCGCCCTTCACGCCTGCGCGCCAGTCACTCCACGTCCTTGACCGGTGCCACCGGGACTCTTGAGAGGTCCCAGTCCTTGCCGATCACCACGAGGATCTCTCCCTGGTAGCTATACATGCCTCGGCTCTGCACCTTTTTGATCCCGGGGGGCAAGGCCGAGGCAACCAGGTCAGCGGCAGCAAGATCTGTGTTGTAGACAACCAGGGTCTCTTTATAGATGAACTGGTTGGCGTTCCCGACCTCGACGACATCGAAGTTCTGCGACCGCAGGATCGAGGCAGCCTGCCCCGCCGAGCCGGACACGCCACCGCCGTTGCGGACGCTCACTTTGACGTCCGACGGCTTTTTGGCCGTATTCTCCGACAGGACGGTTCCCGTTGGCACTTCGGACTCGAAAGGGACTCCAGCACGGAGCTTTTTAAGGAGTTCGGCCATCTCCTCCTCATCGGCGTACACATACGGGCTCTTCCACTTGCCCGGAATGGTCTTGGTGTAGATACTGTTTTGCGTGTCTATGCCCCTAAGCGCTTGCGCAGTCCTGATAAGCTCTATGAGTGACATGTCGGTTGAGACGTAAGGTGCGATAGCCGAGACCATCTTGGAGGCTCCGAGCACGTTCGTCTTGTTTGCGACCTGATCGGCAAGCGCCAGCATGAAGCGCTGCTGGTTCTCCATCCGGGTGAAGTCGCCGTCGGGGAACTTGCGGCTTCTCACAAACGTGAGCGCACGCTCCCCGTCAAGCAGCTGGGGGCCCGGGTCGATATGTTTCGAGCGGCGGTTGGGGCTGGCATCCGCCTGCCAGTCGTCGATCTCGGTAGGCACATCGACCCAGACCCCGCCGATGGCATCAACCGCATTCCTGAACCCCGCGAAGTCGATTGCCACAAAATGGTGGATGGGGACACCGGTGAGCTCCTCAACGGTCTTGATAGCAAGCGTCTCCTGGCCGAGCGCGTAGGCTTGGTTGAGCTTGTGTATCCCTTCCCCCGGGATGTTGACCCTTAGATCGCGGGGAAGCGACAGTATCCATACCTGCTTGGTCTCTGGGTCCACATGCGCAAGCATCATGGTGTCAGAGCGGAATACGCTCTCTTCAGGCCGCTTGTCAAAGCCCATCACGAGCATGTTGTAAGGCTCCTGCGGCTTACGCTTTGCAAGCGGGACATCAAGCACCCTCGTGCCGTCAATGCTTGTGCCGAGGTCGCCTTGAAGGTTATGCGCATATATGGCAAAGCCGACAGCTGTTCCCACTAGCAAGGCAAGCAGCCCGCCGCCGATAACCGCAGCGATCCGCCGCACCCTGCCGCGCCTGCGTGCGCCTTCGGCCTTAAGCTTTGCAGGAGCAGACTCAAGCGCCCCGCGCCGCCGAGAGGACGGGTTCGAGATTGAGCCGGACACATGTGCACCAACCGACACGCCAGGCTCGATGGGACGCAGGTTGCGAGAGCGGAAGAAGCGGGATCCGCGTCTCTTTTTTGGGGAATGTTCTCCCATAATGTCTCCGTATCCTGTCTAGCTGCAACCCGGCTGCAATGTGGCTGCAAATCGGTTGCGATGTATCGTTATGTGGCCGCATGCCCGCAATATGGTTACAACAACATGCGGCTGCGGCGCAAAAACAGCTGCTCAAAAGGTAC
>Ga0123353_10005309_pt1 | contig 16869 bp, 11 predicted proteins | sample TergutLab28metaG_3_FD_92763 | JGI IMG/M metagenome (GOLD analysis project Ga0123353, IMG submission 92763) | Labiotermes labralis P3 segment gut microbial communities from Petit-Saut dam, French Guiana - Lab288 P3 | ecosystem: Host-associated > Arthropoda: Insects > Digestive system > Gut ...
AAACGGAAAAAAGGCAAAGAGGCCACGCAAGGCAACCAGCAACGCCGGAATGATACACTTTCGCGAAAAAACAGGCAAGAGCAATTTGCCTAAAATACGCAAATTGCCACGCACCCTCTTAGAAAATGTGGAGCATTTTCGGGCATTGGTCGATTTCGTTACCACGCCTTCGCGGAAGGCGGAAGCATTGCTCATCCTGTCGGAAATTTTTGCACAGGGCAATGACGAAGAGAGCAGAAAAAAACGGCTGGAAGTGTTGCAAGAAGTTGTGAAATTGATTTTCCCGCCTCAAAATGATTCCGACACAACATCACTCTTTCGGGTCTACTGGCACATTCTCGCTGCCGAAGGACAAGAAACCGAAAGACGAAAGCCGATAGTGGAAGCCCTCTTGAAAGTGGAAGATGACTCTTTTTCAAATCTCTACGGTGCGACTATTGGCATGCCTCTGCATCCTTTTCAACCGGCGGACATTGACCTGAAACTTTACGAAAGAGCAAGGGCTATTGTAAAGGAAAGTGATGTTCACGCTGACAATCTGCGCGGTCAGGCACAACGCTGGACATCTCTTTTGCGTGTTACCCAGCATTTGTTTCCTTCCGACAGCGAAGAACGAAAAGAGGCATTTGGCACCGCCTTCAAAGCCGCCATGGAGGTTCCTAACGCTGGCGGACCGCCTCACGGAGTTTTTGGAGCGTTGTCGGCACTTGTTCCTCTTGCAAACAACGATGAAATCAGCGATGTGCTTGATGAACTTGTGATAGACATCTTGGATCGCCAACGTGGTCGGGCGGCGTTGCAATTTGGAGGACCGGCGAAGCACATTCTTCGTGAATACGTTCGCTCCGGTAACACTGACCGAATGTTGGAACTCATCTATTCAAATCGATTACCCTACAAGGATCGGTATCTATATTTCGATGTGGCGCACGCGTTGCTCGATGCCGATGCACCGCCGGACGATGAATTTCGTGCTGATGATTTCAAAAAAATGTTCGACATGGTTAATCGTTCGAGATATGACCGCGACGCTTCAAAATCGCTTACCGATGCTGCCAAAAGGATACCAAAGCGGTTTTCTTGGTACCAAACTGTTGAGGAGGTTCAGGCGATTCCGGATCCCGTTATTCGCCTCGAAATGTGCCTATTATTGATTGCCGTGCATTGCGAACAGAGCACTGGTGTCGATGTGATGCCGTTTCTTGACTACCTCGAAAGAAACATTCCCAATCTTCGTTCCGATTGGTTCTCTGAAATCAAGGTAACAGTTCCTCATGAAATGCTCGTTCTTGTGCAACGGCATTCGCTATGGGAGGAGGTCAAAATTACCGATTGGATGGAAAAATATGAAGCCGCAGTTGCTGAGTATGAATCTTTCGTTGCCATACGGTTGCCAGCGAATCAGCGTTTTTCACATCTATACCAACTGTTCGACATGGTGGTAAAAAACATGCCGCTGGACGATGAAGCAAAGAATGCTTGGCTGGACAAACTGCTTGTTGCCGCGAGGGATGTTCGTGAGCCGAATCTTGATTCGGCATTCGCTCCTGACAGGATTGATGCGTTTGCACAGGTTACTCAGCAAGCACGGGATGCTGGTTTTCCCGACCGTGCCAGAGCGGTCATTGACGAAGCCCTTGCTTATGGCAAAACGATTTCGCCAGCGTGGCTACAAGATTCCGTTTGGGTACGTGAAAAGTTTCGTCGTCTTGAATTGGTGCGCGATGCGTTGCCGGAGTGAACACGAACGTCATGGAATCCGGGAGCCGGACTATCATCCGGCGTTTACGTTTGAGGAAGTGCGGCGTTAGAGAGTGTCCCTAAACTCTGACTCCTCATATTCTGACTTCTGATTCCTTCATTTCAAATACACCGTCAGCACCGCAATATCGGCTGGCGTGATACCACTAATACGACTCGCTTGGGCAAGATCAATCGGACGGATTTTTTCCAACTTTTCCTTTGCTTCGCCTCGCAAATGTTTCATTGCACCATAGTCGGTCTCCGGCGGAATTGCCCGCGACTCCAATCGCCGCATCCGGTCAATGTCAATCTCCTGACGCTTGATGTAGCCGTCATACTTTACATCAATGCAAACCTGCTCCGCCGCTTGTGCTGATATTTTAGCAAGTACAGGTATCCGCTCCACTACTTCTTGCCACTCCGTCTCCGGTCGTGATAAATACTTTTGCAATGAACCATCGGCAGTGTGAGTTGTGGATAATACCTGCTTTGCTGTTTCAATGTCCGAAAGTTTTTGCTGCAATAGATCAATACGATGCGGATCAACGAGACCAATTTTCTCAGCAATCGGTGTCAATCGGCGATCCGCATTGTCATGCCGGAGCAACAATCTGTACTCTGCTCGGCTCGTGAACATCCGATAGGGTTCATCGACACCTCGCGTAACCAAGTCATCAATCATTACGCCGATGTATGCCTCATTTCGGCGAAGGATCAGCGGTTCACGCCCCAACACTTTCAGAGCGGCATTGGTTCCCGCCATCAAACCGAGTGCCGCCGCCTCTTCGTAACCCGTCGTGCCATTCAGTTGCCCTGCGAGATACAGCCCCTCGACCGCCTTCGTTTCCAGCGTCGCTTTGAGTTGCTCTGGCGGAACATAATCGTACTCAATGCCATAAGCGTACCGCATAATTTCGACATTCTCCAATCCTTCGATCATACGGAGCATCTTGTCTTGAATGTCCCGACCGAAGCCTGTGGAAAAACCATTGATGTACATTTCGCTGGTCTTGCGTCCCTCCGGTTCCAAAAAAAGTTGGTGCTGATCCTTCTCGCCGAATCGTTTTATTTTCGTTTCAATCGAGGGACAGTATCTTGGTCCCGCAGACTGTACTTGTCCGTTAAATGCCGGTGCCTGCGATAAGTTTTCCTGAATGAATTGATGCAATGCCGGATTGGTGTATGCCATCCAGCAGGGTATCTGTTCGACGGTCTTTACCCAGTGTTCATAGTTTGCTTCATTGAGGAATGAAAAAGGCACCGGTGCATCATCGCCGGGATGTTCCGTCATTTTGGAGTAGTCCACGCTTCGGGCATGGATTCTCGCCGGTGTGTCCGTTCGGAAGCGTTTGGTTTCGATGCCGAGTTGCCGGAGCGATTCTGCTATTCCATAAGCAGGTGCTTCGGCAATGCGTCCGCCGGGAGCGGTACGTTCGCCAAAGTGAATGATACCACCTAAAAATGTCCCGCAGCAAAGGACAACGGCTTCGGCGTGGATTTGCGTACCGTCGTCAAGCGTTACGCCGTTTATTTGTTTCTCACAAAGGCACGAAGGACACAAAGGGCTTTCTGGCAATTTGATTCCTTTGTGTTCTTGGTGCCTTTGTGCGAAATCAAATGTAAGCCCCACAACATTCTCTTGTCGCAATTCCAGATTCGCTTGCTCTTCGAGCGTCCTTTTGATTTCAATCTGATAGGCAACCTTATCGGCTTGGGCTCGGGGTCCTTGCATTGCGGGACCTTTTCGTCGGTTGAGCATCCGAAATTGGATGCCGGTAGCGTCGATGGCACGTCCCATTGCTCCGCCGAGAGCATCAATTTCGCGGACGAAATGTCCTTTGCCGATGCCGCCGATGGCAGGATTGCAACTCATTTGGGCAACGGTATCGAGGTTGCCGGTAATCAAAGCGGTACGCACTCCCATCCGCGCCGCCGCCAGTGCGGCTTCGATGCCTGCGTGTCCTGCTCCGATGACTAGGATGTCGTACATTTGAACGTCCGATATTGTAACGAAAAACGAATTGTATGGAATTATTGCCCTAACAACACCCGCCGCCCAATGCTCTGATGATATTGGCGAACACCGGTATAAGAATGAAGGGATACATCGAAATGAACATCCCCAGCACGGAAAAAACTTTTCTGGTACGAGGTTGATGCACACCAGCGATACCAAGAATAAAAGCCGCCAATGCCGCAAGGAGACAACCCCATATCCCAGAATTAAGAAAGATAAAAAGCAGAGGTTCCTCCTGATACCAAGTGTCAGGATTCTTAAAGGTTTCGGGAAACGTTACAGTCAGATATAAGTTGATGCTAAAAAGTATGCAAAATAGAACAAGCGAACCGACTGCAAACCTAAATGAAACAACACCGCATATCGAATGCGGCAAACGTTCTTTCTGCGGTTGTTCGGGTTCAATTTGGGACATTCGCTACGGTATTGGTGGGAGGTTTTCTCTATTTCTCAGTCTCCGAGAGTAATTCTTTAGCAGGTCGTGCCTGCAATTCACCGTTCTTCACTTGATTGACAATATCAACTGCTTCTTTAATTTCACTTAATAGCAACGCTTTTCCACCGCTGATGGGCTGAACTTTAACAAAGGAAAAATTGCCAAGCAATTCCATGACAAATGATGCCTTACTGTCTTTTATGTCCAATACTGCTTTCATGTTTTTTACATTGAAATTACTATGTCTTCCTAACTTCGACTTTTTCATCATCGATAAATAACAGACATTTTTCTCTAAACAAGCCAGTATCCAGACTTACTTTGATTGGCTTTCTTTCACCATCTTTTGAGACAACATGTCCTGTTAGGTCCACACCGCCAAGGAAACTATTAGTTCTTTCGTCCTGTTGTTTATTGTTTACAAAAATCTTTCCACGACCAGAAAACCAAGATTGTTCAATTCTAATTTGATTTCCGTCATAATTTGCAGTCCAAGTACCCATAATTTGCTCTAATTTATGCTATTCTTGTTGTCTCAATTAGGCGATCATCCGATGCCACGGACAACCCGTGCCTTGAATATATACACGAATTATCTGACAAAACAAGACATGATTGCTGAGGGCTGGTTCCCCGGTGATACGGTGATTTTCAGATGCATCTTTACACGCCGTGCAAAGATGCGATGCTAATAATTCCCCCTACTCCGACGAACAATGTTGCGGAGCAGGGCGTTCGGAGTGATGCTGGCAATGAGTGGCACGAGCGTTTCCGGACGACGGTGGCGACGTGTCGACGGCTAGGCATGAATGTGATGTCTATTCCACGGGAGGCGATCTTTGCGATGGCTCATGGTCTTTCGCCGCCCAGTTTTCTACCGCAGATCGCCAAAAAGGAAATGTGCTCACAGAGGTAACACGCCGACTACACCGAAGCGAAAAAAGTACGCACAATGCCGTGAACGGGTACCTTGTGCCAAAGGTCGTAAAAGGTTGTAACGAAATTTGGCAATATCTGAACCGGCATTTTCCAGATTCGATGCTACAATTCCTCAGCAAATTCCGCTAGAGTTTTGCAGTTGCCGGTACGCGCAGCCAATGATTCCAAGGCAATCGGATCATTCATCTGAATAATTGCCTCCTTAATACTTTTGGGAACCTTGCCGAACTTTCCCCGGAGGAACGCTAAAAGCATGTTCCTAGCCGTCACGGTCTTTTCCTCGGCTTTCCCCTCGGCTACCCCTATGGCTTTACCTTCGGCGATCAAAGGGGCATACCTTTCACGAAAAAATGCGTCCAAATTTTCCGAAAAAATGACACCTTCTTTTTTTCTTCTCATAAATTGTTCTCCCATTGTTTCTGCGTTTACTTCGATGACGGTGTGAAGGAAAGCATCGACCTTTGTTCTACCCTCTGCCGCCGCCAAAATGCGATCTAATTGTTCTTCAGTCAAGTCGCTCCGTAAACTGGTCAACCAAATATTTTCCTCTTCCGGCAACTCATCCGCAACGAGTATCTGCGTTGGACTCGTGTCTCCCACGACCATGTAAATCCCCGGCTGTACATTTCGCACCGCGTACCGGCTCTTCAAAAATCCCAGCAACTTTCGCGGATGCCGAGTTACCACGACCGTTACCGACATATCTGCAATGTCCACTTTGTTTAGGGCAACATATAACCGGCTGTAACAGTGCGTCTTGTGATAATCCTCGATAGTAACGCTATCTTCGGGGTTTTTGTATTCGACAATGTTAAACCCTCGAAAAATCTGGGCAATGTTTTTCTCGATGACTACATCCTTTTCTTTTTTGATAATCAGAACGTCAATACGGAGCGGCTCCGTCGTGAGTTGATGTTCTGTTTCAAACGTTAGAGCGTCTTTCGAATCTTCGAGTTCATGCTCAATCGCCTGTGCAAACGCCGGATGCCACGAAGTACGAGCCATAGGGAGGATTTTAACAAAAACTAGGCGCGATTGCAAGGGGACGCAGGGGCTGAAAAAAATGAGAAGGCAATGACTTGTCCGCATTCCTCATTCCCGCTTACCCATTCAAAAAAAGACCAATTTGTGGAAAGGGACGGTATAACTGCCGTCCGGGACATCGATGCTCCATAAAAAAAGCCTCTCGCAAGGAAAAATAACAATTCCTCAAAATTAAACAAGATCATTTGGGAAACGAGGCACTAGTTTTTGAAAATTGCAGTGCAAATTGCAGCACGGCTTGCCAATGCCGCAATCCGGAATTCAGGGACTCAAATGGCTTCTTCAGGGACGACTATTCAGCCGATACTCCGCAAGGGGCAACCGGCGGGCTTACGCCTCCTGTTCTTTGCGCGGAGTACCGGCTCAATCATTACGGTTCCACCCGATACGCCCGCCCATCCACGTTAATCAACTGCGTCCCTCCGAGGGCAAGGAATGGCGTGATCTTTGTGCCGTACTGTTCGATCAACTTGAAATACTCCTCGCTGAACTGTTTCACGACGACAACGTTCTCCGCCTTCTGTTGCTCTTCCGTAAGAGTCGAATCAATCCAAACTTCGCTCTTCAAGAAAAACGCCCGGTCGCCAATACGCTGAACGTTTTCCTCAACAGACGCAACAGGACGTGCTGGTGCTGCCGTGTTAGCAATGGCACCACCTGCTCCTCCCCTTGCTCCGCCGCTTACTCCATACCCGCCACCGCCACCCATTCCGCCCATCATTCCACCGCCATAAGCTTGCATACCCGGTTGCCATGCACTTTGTCCTCCCGGCCCGGCGGCTTGTCCCGGTGCCATTCGTGCTCGCATTGCCAAATCCGCAGTTTCCATCTCGGGCATCGCGGCGGCGGGTTGCATGGCACGTTGTAGTCCTATATTAGCAGCACGTTGCTGAACGCCGAATTGACCTTCCGCGACGCTTAAATTACTTGCTAATCCCCGACCCGTTTGCAGATTTCTTGCCGAATCCGTCAGCACCGTGTTCTCATCCGCAAGGAACGAAGTGTACGGAGTCAAAATGCCGTAACGAGTGGACAAGTCCACGAGTTCCTTGACCAGTTCGTCGTTCTGTCCGCGGAGGTCAAGTTGGTCGAGAATCTCGCCGATCCGACGCATTGCCCAAAGTCGGGCAATGAACGCCAAACTCTGGTCGCTACTCCGATCAACCAGTGACGCATCGAAGTTATACACTTTTTCAGTTTCACCAATTTTCCCTTTGACCGTTACGACCACATCGTCCGGTTGGGAATAACGACCGACAATCACCAGTTGCTCCCCCGCAAAGAGGTCAAAACTCTCGCTCGGATAGACCCGATTGGTGAAATCCCTCAGCAAACTGTAGAGCGGCTTGGGGTTGACCGTGAACTTAACATCCGTTAGCACCGGCGAACTGATTCGATTGTAAAGCCGGGCAACCCGCTCTTCAATGTCTTCGTCCGGTCGCACGTATTCCGTCTGACCACGACTGTCCCTGGCGAGGCGTTCGAGCAGCCGGCTGTTGACATCATAACCGACCCCGAATGCGAAGATTCTAGCACCGTATTGGTTTGCCGTTTTTGCAATTTCGGTTAACCGCATTTCGTTCCGTTCGTTGACCGTCGGAAGACCATCTGTCAGGAAGAGCACATAACTCGGTGTCTTGCGGTCTTGGATCATTCGGAGCGACGTTTTCAGTGCCTCTTCGATGTTTGTACCGCCGGAAGCGCGGATTGCCTCGGTGTAAGCGAGGGCTTCCGCACGGGTTTCGGCATTGTATGGTTGGATTTCCGGCTTGAACGTCGCTACGTTTCCGCTGAAAGGGACAATGTTAAAGGTGTCCCCTTCACGCAGATTGTTGAGCACGAATTTGAGTGCCTCGCGGGCTTGCACCATTTTCTCCCCCATCATACTGCCGGAGTGATCCAACACGAAAACGACCGTTTTGGGGAGAATATCTGCTTCGTTCTGCTCGATCTTTGGCGACGCAAGGAGCATGAAGAAGCCGTCGGTATCGTCCCCTTTATTCTCACCGCTGCCTTCGGGACGGAAACTCAATATCCGGGTCGTTACTTCGCCCGTGCCGGTGTCAAACAATAGGCGGAAGTCATTGCTAGGGACCGTGTTACGGGCTTCAAAGGAGACGCTTGCCCTTCGGGGAGTCGGGCGTTGAATTTTGACTTCGTGCGTCGGACTGTACACGTTTTTGATTTCTTCCGGTGCGTTGATGGACAGGTTAATTTCGACCTTTTCGATGGGTTTCGATGTGTACTTGGCGGTGCTCATCGGAAAGAGGAAGTCGGTCAATCCGCCATCGACACGGAGGAGTTGCGTGTAACTGATTTGCACCGTTCGGGTTTCCCCGGCAGGCACGGGAAAGACGCTCGTTCTGAACATCCCGTGTCCGATCCATTCGAGCAACGCGGGGTCTTCGTTTCGTCGGACGTAACCTTCGTAGATACGCCGGGCTTCTCCGGCATCGAGCAGTTTACCCTCCCATTCCTGTCCGTCCACGAGGAAGGTCATCGCTTCGATGGCGGCATCGGGCGGTAGCGGGAAGACGAACGCGACTTCCATTTGGCGAGTGCCTGTGTTGAGGAATGTCTGAGAGACCGTAACTTGGGCGATTTGTCCATCGACGGACGCATCGACGTTCAGTTCTTTGATTGCATACGTCTGTGCCGGTTGCGGCACGGGTCTGCGCCCACCGTCTATGGGCGGCACCGTCGGCATCGGCATCGGACGGATTACGGTCGTCCGGGGCAGTTGGATGGCGATGTTCGTTTCATTGACCAGCACGCCCTGTGCCGGTAGGGTTACTGCCGTTGCCAGCAGTGCTAAAAGGGTTAAGCATAGTTTTCGCATGAAAATGTGTCGCATGAGGGACTCCTTTCTTGGGTTAGGAAAAATACCGGTTCATGGTATAAACGCACGAGATTGCAGTTTCATAGGGGAAATTTTGGATTTTTTGGAAAATTTTCCCATCGAACTGGTATGTTATCACAAACTGCGGCAATTTCAAGAATGTGCAATCCGTTACGATGTTTTTCGTCCAGAGGTAAACCGTAAGCCGATTGAAGAGGAGAATTTTGGGGAGAATGTGATTGTTATCCCCAAAGAGCCCGAAGTGTAAGCGAGGGTAAAACGCTATTACTCTTGCTTACGCGGCGGATTTTGTGTTTCATCGACGTTGGACATCAGGATGGGCAAAAATCCGCACCCTTTTGGCATAGTCATCGAACTGCTCTTTTGCCATTGCCCGAACGACCGGCGAAACGTCCTCCAATGCCCTGTACTGTTTTGATATTGTCCGATCCAACTTCGGATAGTACACGTCAATTTTGATCTCGACCTCCTTCTCGACTGGCGGAGCATCGATCAACACCGACAGCGGCAGTGCGGTTGCGTTAGCACAATACTGATCCGCCTGCTCGCAGAGTTGCCGATAAGGTTTGCCCGCGAGTTGGTGATATACCTCCGGTTGCTCCAATATGCTGAATTGAGCCACCCGCTTGTAAATCGTCCGGCGTGCTCCGAAGAGTCCCTGAGCAAGTTTCTCCATCGGCGTGCCTTGCGATGCCTCCAAGAAGAATCGTATTGCTTCGTCTTCCGAAAAACGAACGTACTGCGAAAATTCAACCTTTCCGGCAAGGTACAACTCGCTAAAAAGCCGTTGCAACATCGCGGTTGCCGAGCGGACGGCGTGATGCCAATAGACTTCGGTGAACATGACATATCGGGCAAAGATCATCAACTCCGCCGCCGTTTTGCCCTTCTCGGTAATTGCTAATCCATTGCCAGTCTCGTTCAAACAGAGACTGCCGATGAGTCGCTCCTGATCGAGTTGCATGCCGTAAGGCACTCCCGCGTGAAGACTGTCCCGATAGAGATAATCCATCTTGTCGATGTCAATCGGACCCGACAGCATACTTGCCAACAGGTGGTCAACGGCGGTTTCCGTCTTGCCGTTCAGCAGATTGATGACCTCCTGCGGTTCGACATTCCAGTCCTTCCGTAACAGTTCGGCAAGTGCGCTCTCCTCGATAAACTCTGCGGCAAGTTTTTCGTGGTGCGGCAGTCCTTCGATCTTGATGTCTTCAATCAGATGGCAAAAGGGATAGTGCCCGACATCGTGCAACAGAGCGGTAACGATGAAGCGTTCGGCATCGCGTTGGGAAACTCTGTCCGTGAAGGCGGGAACGTGGTTTAACCGCTTAAGAAGTAGTAGTGCTAGTCGATAGACACCGAGCGAATGTTCAAACCGGGTGTGTCGGGCACCAGGATAGACGAGCGACACGAGTCCGACTTGGGTGATCTTTGCCAATCGGCGGAAGGGTTCGGTGTCAATGATGCGGCGCATCCGATCCGTCAGAGGTACACCGAATTCCGGCGGAATGCGGATCGTGCCGTGCTGGGAGTCAAGACCGATGAGTTCGGGAATAGATGACATGGGGATATTATACATCGAGCGAGAGCATATTGTTGCTTTTTTGGCGGGGATTGCAAGAGTTTTGTTGATTTGCCCCATTTCGGACTCTTATTGATATACTGGTAAGCACTATGATGGCGTATCTCACAAAATCTTCCGCTCCTTCTCCGGCAATTTGAGCAGTTCACGGCGGCAGAGTTCGGCAAGACGCAGCATCGTTTTGAGCGGCAACGTCTCCGCTCGGGTGGTTGCGGCGAATTGCATGTCGTCCATGATGCCATCGATGCGCTCCTTCGGAATCGTGGTTTTGAATGCACTGCAAAGTTCCGCTCGAAGAAACTTTCGCCGATGAAAAAACATCGCTCGGCAAAATTCGTTGAAAAATTTCAAGTCGGGAATCTTATTTCGCCGCTTTTCGTCAAGCGTCAATCGAATGATTGCCGAGTCTACCTTCGGTCGAGGCCAAAACACTGTCGGCGGCATAATCCGCACTATCTCCGCTTGGCACTGCGATTGAATCCACAGCGATAACGCTCCCCAATCTTTGCTTCGCGGTTTGGCAGTGATCCGGTCAGCAAGTTCCTTTTGGATCGTAACGCACATCAGCGACGGTGGTACATCGGTCAACAGCAAATTGGAAATCAACGGCGTGGCAACATTGTACGGCAAGTTGGCGACGAGTTTGAACTGTCTCTTCTCGCCATCTACACCGGGCTTGGACAATTCTTCCCGAATGACATCGAGCACTTCGTCTCGCAGTTTGTTTTTGTTTTTCAGAATGTCGATTTTGAGGAATCGGACATTGTTTCGACCGAACAGTTCCTGCTTGGCAAGGTTTTGCATAACGGGATCAACTTCGACAGTAACGACCACGGCGGCTTTATCTGCCATCGGAGCGGTCAGCGAACCGGTGCCAGTACCGACTTCGAGAATGACATCGTTCTCGGTGATGTTACCCGACTCATGAAGGAGCCGAAGCAAATTAAGGTCGATCAAAAAGTTTTGTCCGAGGCGCGTCTGGGGGCGAATTCCCATCGCCTCGAATTTTTTCATAAGATAACTACGTGTTTGTGATTGATCCATTGGTCGTCTCTAAAACATGGGAATGATAAGGAGTATGTAGCGTGAAAATGGTTGAATTTCACAGGACTAACCTTATTTTTACCTTATTTTCCGAACAAAACAACCTTAGTAGCCATTGATAGCGGTGCATTGGGTGCAACGTACCACGAAAGATAGTAATGATGCCAGAGGTGCTGTCCTTTTTATGAAAGATTTAGAACCGAAAGTCTGGATCAATTTCAGTGAACTGGAACCGCTTGCTACGGAAATAGCGGTAAACTTTAGCATCAGGGGAGCAGATGCCTACTACCTGGCAGTCGCGGAAAACACGAAATCGAAACTGTACACGTTTGACAGCCAGCAGAAGGAAGCCTTTGACGCAATGTGTAAAACTTGGGTGCACTCTTGAAATTTTTCCGCCTCCGTGTTACATTACAAGCATGAGCACCATTCTCCCCGACCATTCCCTCGCCATCAAGCGGCTGGCACGCGACTTGCGAATACTCGTCTGTGTCCAAGCCGTCGCACTGGGTATCTTCGCGCTGGGGGTACTTATTAACAACAGCGGAATCGTACCGGACAATCCCGGATGGGATACAGTGCATTTGCTCTGTCGGACACTCGCTTTGGTTGGCGCAATCACATTCGTAATTGCCGCATTTTGGGGTGTCGCCAAGGTTGCGAAAGTCGCTCGTCCGATTGTAATACGAATGTACGTTTGGGGATTCTTTCTCTTTTTCCTTTCGCTGTTGTTTCCTGTTCTTGAACCGCTGATTGACTTCGATGAATTCATCTCAATCCATGTCCTCCATTTCATCTTTTCTGCCCTCTATATCGCTTTTCCATTTTACAGCACCATACCTCAATTTTTCATTGCTCGTTGGTTGGCAAAAAAAGCGGAGGATAGTACAACGCGACCGGAATACGTCTCCGTTTTCACTTCACCAGTTACCCGGCGAACGTGCCTGACCGGTTGCATCGTACTGGCAATCATTGTTGCGGTTCTCGGTCTCCTGTTACTGGGGGCGTTTTTAATCATTCGGTTCACACCGATCCCGCCGCTCGTCATTTCCGAAGAGACAACACGTTTTACTGGTCCGTTGACCGACGATGGACTGATCGACTTCGCCAAGATCGTCGAAGAACGTTTCTATCCGCCGGAACTTGCTACCGATGAAAACGGATACCGCGTTTTCTATCGACTATTCGGCGATGCCGGTTACGTTGAACGTCAGCGACTTGTTCTCGATAGTCAGGAATTCGGATACGACGAACAGCCGGGAGACCGTGAGTCTTATCGATTCCAAACGTGCGAAATCCTCGGTCTTGACCCGACCATCCCGCCGACGATGACATTGCCGCAAGACCCCTACGACATCATCAGAGATTTCTACAAGGCAAAGGGGATGGAAATGCCGTGGAGAGAGGTGGACTTGAACCGTCCGTGGACTCTCGAAGAGTACCCGATGCTTGCCGATTGGCTCAATGAAATTGATGTGCCAATGGATGCCATTGCCGATGCGATTCGCAAGCCGGTTTTCTTTATGCCGCTGTTGCAGAAACCGGAGTCGTTTCTGTTAGGTGAACCACGAGACTTGTTTGCTTTGCGTGAGGGAAATAATACCAGAGCGTTGTATGGAACAATCCCGATAATTTTTGTCGCGAGAGCCGCCTATCGTGTTGGGCAGGGGGACATTGATGGGGCAATCGACGATAAACTTACAATCCACCGGTACGCACGGTTGCTTGCCCAAAACAGTAGCCCCACAAACGTTGCGATGGCGACTAATATGGAAAGAATCGCAGTAGAGATACCGGTCAATGCTAATCCAGAACATCCGCTCACAGAGGCGCAGATTCGCCGTATTCTTGACGAACTGGATGCACTGCCGCCGCGTGTTTCGCTTCATGGCATGATAGAATGGCATCGGCTTATGAGTTTGAGTTACCTCCAAATGTTCATGCGCGTTTTATCTTCCGCAGACCAAACACGCTTGCCCGAAGCCGGAATCAATACCGCACACGGGCTAAATTGGAACGTTGTTTTCCGCCGAGTCAATGAGATGTACGACGCAGCGCAGGAACCGCCGCCGCGAACCAAGTTGCAGTCTTTTCAGAGAGAGCCGAGCAAGTGGGATTTTCTCTCCGTTCGGATTCTGTCTCCCGATGGTCGTGCAATGCTTTTTACTGATGCGTTTATCGCTCTTTCGCATGCGGTATTTGATCTTGATATTCAAGAACGGAGCGCGGCGAGAGTGGAATGTATGGAGAACATGCAACGTTTGGCATTGGCAATTTTGCTGTACGAACTCGAACACTGCACTGTGCTGAATGGAAATGAGCCGGGCACAGATTGGACGGTGCAGATCGAAAAGTATCTCGGCGACGGCATTCTTGGTGATGGGGCAGAGCGGTATTTTTCATGTCCGATGCATCCTACAGCAACAGGAGAGACACGCTACGCTTTGGTGCAATACGGCGACACGACCGGCGACACAGTCGGCGGCTCTCTCATGTTAGTCGAACTGCCGGAAGCCGTACCATTGGACAAGGCAGTGATAACGGTCGAGGAGGTGTTAGAGGAATTCAAACACCGCAAGGACCGCCAGCGTCTGAACGATGACTCGCATTTTAGGGAATTGCACGTCGTTCACCGAAACGGTGCTGTACAGTTTTTGTCAACTTATTGGACAAAGGAAGAGGAATTGCTGCAAATGCTAGGGCGGAAATAAAATGGAAGCACAACTACTAAACCACATCCGCTCGCTACCGGGCACGGAACTCATCGGCGATGATGCGGCAGTGATCGGCGATAGACTCATTACCGTCGATATGCTCACAGAAGGAGTCGATTTTCTCCTCGCCGAAGCCGATCCGCGGTGGATCGGTCGCAAAGCCCTCGCCGTCAATTTGAGCGACATCGCGGCAATGGGAGGCATCCCCCGCTGGGTTTTCATGGCAGTGGCGTTGCCTCGATACCCGGAAGTTCCGCTGCGCTACACTTCCGGCTCTTTGGGGGATGCGTCCGGCTCTTTGGAGGGTGCACTGGAATTAGCAGAGCAACTCCTGTCCGGTATGCAGCCGCTGATTGACCGGTATAATTTGGTTTTAGCAGGCGGCGATACAAACACTTGGGACGGCGGACTCGTCATTTCGATTACCGTCATCGGTTGCGTCCCGGAATGGGGGGTGTTTCGTCGGAGCGGCGGCAAGGCGGGGGATCGGATTTTCGTTACCGGCAAACTCGGCGGCAGTATTTTGCGGCACCAGTTTCACTTTGAACCCCGCATCGATGAGGCGTTACACTTGAACGAGCACTACCAAGTTCACGCGGCAATGGACATCAGTGATGGCTTGACATTGGACTTGCACCGCCTTGCGACGGAGAGCCGATTGGGGGCGACGCTTTACGAATCGGCTATTCCAATAGCGGACGATGCCATAATACTTTCGCAACAGTCGGGACGTTCGCCTCAGGAGCACGCCCTGTCGGATGGCGAAGATTTTGAGTTGTTATTCACGGTCTCACCGCAAGAAGCGGCTAAATTGTTAGCAGTGCCGCCGTTTGAATTGTACGAAATTGGCGAGTTGACTATCGAAGAGGGGTTACGGATGGTAACGGCGGAGGGTACTGTTACACCACTGACACCACGAGGGTTTGAGCATTAGATTTTGTTTCGCACCATGACACCAAGGCACAAAGGACACAAAGAGAAAACAATATGACACTCCACATCGGTACGGTTCCTTATTGCAATGCTTTTCCGCTCATTCATTATTTGCCGGACTATTTGCCCGGTGCGATCATCACCGAGTGGCTGCCTTCGACCATGCGGCAGCAACTTGCCGAGGGGAAACTCGACTTGGCACTCATGCCCGTCGCCGAACTGCTGGCACTGCCACAAGGGAAAATCATCAGTAATTGTAGCATCGCTTGCAACGGTGCCGTCCGCAGTGTTTTGCTGTTTAGTCGTAAACCGATTGAACAGATTCGGTCGATTGCACTCGACACGGCTTCACGAAGCAGTGTCATGATTTGTGAATTGCTCCTTCGGCACTTCTACGGTATTCAGCCGGAGAAGCACCGATTGGAAGGAAACCAGAATCCCGACGATTGCCGAGTGGATGCGTTTCTCATCATCGGCGACCGGGCATTGGCGTGTCAACCCGCTAGTAGTTGGACGTATCGTTACGACATCGGTGAACTTTGGAAGGCAAAAACAGGTTTGCCGTTGGTCTTTGCCGCTTGGGTCGGTTGCTCGCCGCAAGTTGACGAACCTGCCATTGCATTAGCATTGGAAGCGGCAAGGGATCGGGGAGTATTACACCTCGAAGAAATACTCGAAGCGAAAGAGCAACAGGGAATCGCTTTGCCGCTCAGTCGGGCAGAGATATTGGACTACTATCGGCACGCGGTTGTGTACACGACGGGAGATGCGGAGCAAGCGGGCTTGCGGAGGTTTTTCGAGTTGGCAGAGTAAAAGAGCGGGGTGGCGTTAGCCCTCCGGCTCAGCAACGGATGACTTTTTCGTACCGAACCGGCGGGCTAACGCCCGTCCGCTCTTTAGTTTCAATTCCGTGGCAACATCGGCATGGGAAGTACCGGTGCGTGAATCGGTTGCAGGGTTTCCATTGGGACCGGTCCCGGCGTAAACACCGGCGCATTGCCCGTGTAGGGACGCGACGATCTCACCGTGTACGCTCCAAGGTCGCCAACAGTCTCTACCACATTTTTCAGGCACCAACTCATTCGCGCCATTTCGATTTGCTTGATCTGATCCAATTCTTCATGGCTTTGGACGATCCGAGGCGTTAATATGACCAATAATTCCTTTCGGATGGTTCTATCCAGTTCCTGACGGAAAAACTTACCCAACAAAGGAATATCACCGAGGACAGGTACTTTCTTGAGATCAGTCGTCTCTTCTTTGGTGATTAATCCCCCGAGAACAACCGTTTGGTTGTTTGCCGCACTAATCATCGTTACCATGTTGGCAGTGTCGAGGGTCTGCATTTCTTGGTCTCCAACTTTTATTGTCCCTCCCACTTTATCCTTTTGAATAAAAATCCCGATCACGATGGTTCCTTCGGGACTGATGGTAGGATTCAGTCTGAGTAGCAAATTGACAGGGCGGTCCACAATGTTCGGTGTAATGACACCCTGGGTCGATGTATTCCCCATAATACGCGGAACTTCCTGCCCGACAGACAGAAGAGCCTGCTGA
>Ga0123353_10005310_pt1 | contig 16868 bp, 15 predicted proteins | sample TergutLab28metaG_3_FD_92763 | JGI IMG/M metagenome (GOLD analysis project Ga0123353, IMG submission 92763) | Labiotermes labralis P3 segment gut microbial communities from Petit-Saut dam, French Guiana - Lab288 P3 | ecosystem: Host-associated > Arthropoda: Insects > Digestive system > Gut ...
AGGTATTCGAAAAACTGTCGGAGCGGATGAAATGAGGATAGATCTTCACACACACAGCATACTCAGCGACGGCGAACTGACGCCGTCGGAACTCGTCAGAAGGGCGATGGTGCTTGAGCACGATGCCATTGCGATAACCGATCACGTTGACATGACGAACGTCGATATCGTGGTACCGGCGATAGTCAAAGCTGCGGAATTGAGCAACGAGTACATACGCACAATACCCGGAGCGGAGATAACGCACGTTCCTCCGAAACTGATGAAGAAAGTAATCAAGAGAGCCAAAGAGCTCGGGGCGAAGTGGATAGTCGTTCACGGCGAGACGGTAAGCGAGCCGGTGATCAAAGGCACAAACCTTGAGGCGGCGTCGAATCCCGATGTGAACGTTCTGGCACACCCCGGCCTCATAAGCGACAAAGAGATGCAGAAGGCCGTTGAGAATGGTGTACTAATCGAGATCACGGGACGTGCGCACCACAACATCACGAACGGCCATGTGGTGGATGTTGCCAGGAAGTTCGGTGCGAAGATGATCGTCAACTCGGATTGCCACGCGCCCGGAGACCTGATGAACCGAGAAAGAGCGATGAAGGTGGCGCTGGGCGCGGGAATGACGGAAGAAGAGGCGATAGAAGCCATCGACGTCACGCCGTACAAGACCCTTAAGGATCTCGGTTTGTGGTAACATGGTGAGGATAGGGATCATAGGCGGATCGGGGATATATGATCCGAAGACCTTCGATACTGTCAGAACGCTGTATCCGGACACGATATACGGAAAACCGTCCGACGAGATAACGATAGGAAGGATCGCCGGCGTTGAGATAGCATTCATACCAAGGCACGGGAAAAGTCATCAGCATCCGCCGTCGTCGGTTCCGTACAAAGCGAACATACAAGCGTTGAAAGATCTGGGCGCAGAGATGATAATATCGCCGTGCGCAGTAGGCTCGTTGAAAGAAGAGTACAGACCCGGCGATCTCGTTATCGTGGATCAGTTCATAGACATGACGAAGAAAAGAGAATACACATTCTTCGACAACAGGACGGTGCACATAAGCATCGCAGATCCTTTCTGCCCGGATCTGGCGAAGATATTCTCAACCGTCGCAGACGAAATGAAGATAAGATATCACAAGAAAGGGACGTACGTGTGCATCGAAGGACCGAGATTCTCAACAAAGGCGGAAAGCAACATGTTCAGGAATTTTGCCGACATAATTGGAATGACGGTGGTCCCGGAGTGCCAGCTTGCCAGGGAGATGGGCATGTGCTACTGCAGTCTCGCTACGGTCACGGATTACGATGTATGGAAAGATGAGCCAGTAGACATCCAAATGGTATTGAGGACCATGAGTGAATGTCTCTCGAAGATAACGAAACTTTTGGAAAAGGGGTTACCTCGTATCGCTGAAACAAGGAAATGCGGTTGCTCCGACGCACCGAAAGATGCCGGCGCCTGATCTCATTGGACACCGGAGTATTCAGAGGCATCCATCAGATCATCCAGTTCTGAAGGGTTGCTTAACTTGATGATGACGATCCATCCGTCGTCGTACGGTGATGTGTTGATCGTCTCCGGGGCATCCTGTATGATAGGGTTAGATCTGACAACCTTTCCGGACACCGGCGAGTACATGGGTTCCACGGTCTTGACACTTTCAAGCGCCCCGAACTCGTCGCCTTTCTTGACTTCCGTTCCGTCCTTAGGTGTTTCGATGAACACTATATCGCCGACCTCGTGCTGAGCGTGATCCGTTATCCCGATCACAACGGTGCCGTCATCCATCTTCTGGATCCATTCATGTGTTTTCGTATAAAGAAGGCCGTTCCTTACTTCTCCCATTATGCCCGCCTCTTAGTACCGTATAGCGCACATCATTGAAAAAACAATGCGTTCGTACAAGCTCGCGTGAATAAAGCAATAAACAAAGGATGCCTTATCGGCAGCGATGAGGATATCCGTAAAAGGCGTCGTCCAGGGGGTCGGTTTCAGACCGACGGTCTACAGAACAGCGACGCATCTAGGTATCAACGGAAGCGTACGGAACGACGGTCCCGATGTGATCATAGACGTTGACGATGCCGATAAGTTACTGAGCGCATTATATGCGAACCTTCCTCCGTTAGCAGTGATAGAGAATGTGACCGTCTATGACGTTGCATACAGCGGAGGAAAAGGTTTCTCGATATCCGCGTCAGGATCGAACGGGTCCGGCGTAAGTATACCATGTGACACTGCGATATGTGAAAAATGTCTGAATGACATGAAAAGCGGAAGAAGGAAGAATTACCCGTTCACCACATGCACCGAATGCGGCGCAAGGTTCACTCTTCTGTCATCGTTACCCTATGACAGAGCGAATACGTCAATGTCGGAATTCCCGATGTGTGACGAGTGCTCAAAAGAATATAACTCTGCGGAGGACCGAAGATTCCACCACCAGACGATATGCTGCAGTAAGTGCGGCCCCAAGTATTCGTTATACGACCGTAATGGGAACTTGATGCCGGGAGACCCGATCCCGGGATTCGCGAAGAGCATCGATTCCGGAATGATAGGTGTGGTGAAAGGCATAGGCGGGATGCACATCTGTTCGTCCCTCGATAAGATAAGCGACTTAAGGAAATGGTACGGCCGTTCTCAGAAGCCTTTTGCGGTAATGGTAAGGGACATTGATTCGATATTCAAATACGCGGATCCCACGGATCACGAACTGGAAACGGTAACGTCGAACCGAAGACCGATAGTCCTGATGAACAAGAAAGTGAACGACATAACGGAAATGATATCGCCCGGCTTGGATAACATAGGGATATTCCTTCCGTACACCGGGATGCATCACCTTCTTTTCGAGAACATGACCGCCAATGCGATGATAATGACATCTGCCAACATACCGGGGGAACCGATGATACTCTCCAACAAAGAGATAATCGGGATGGGTGCTCATTCGTATCTGTTGCACGATCAGACGATAATCAACCGTGCCGATGACACCGTTCTTCGTATGCACACCAACAGACACGTCTTCATAAGAAGGTCCAGAGGATACACACCGTGGCATATCGATACCGGATACAAAGGCAACGTCCTTGCATTGGGAGCACAGGAGAACATCACCGCTGCGGCGGCATCGAAAGGACGCATACACGTGACGCAGCACATCGGCGACCATGATACGGAAGGCGTTGCCGAATATCTGGAAGACGCATCGAGATCGTTGATGAGAATGATCGACTGCGTTCCCGAGATGATCGCGATCGATCTTCACCCGGGATACGGGAACAGAAGGTTCGCAAAGAGGATGTGCGAAGAAACGGGCGCAGAATTAAAGGAAATCCAGCACCACTGGGCACATTGCGCATCACTGCTCATCGATAACGGAAAGGATGAAGGCGTTGTACTGGCGATCGATGGTACAGGATACGGTGATGACGGGAACGCATGGGGCGGAGAGGTGTTATACGCCACGTTGGAAGGATATGAAAGGATCACACATCTGCAATACGTACCGCTTCTCGGTTCCGAGAAGGCGTTATACGACCTGAGGCGCCTTAAGTTCGCGGTGGACAACATCAACGGTATCGACGGGAGAATGTTCACCGACGATGAGACGGGCGTATTGAAAAAGATGATGCGCAACAGCGTAAGAACATCATCATTGGGACGATTGCTTGACACGCTGGCGTTCTCGTTGGGCGTATGCGAACAAAGAACATATGACGGTGAGCCTGCGATGAAACTGGAACCGCTGCTGGCAAGAGGGAAGATGCTTAAAGGATACGGAACGGAAACGATAGGAAAAGAGATAATGACGGCGCCGCTCTTCAGTCTATTCAACAGCAGCGAAAGAAGGGAGGATATCGCATATTCCGTCGTGAGATCCGTGATACGCGAGATGGTGAACGCCGCATGCGATACCGCCTCTTCAAAAGAGTTGAATGAGATAGGTGTCACGGGCGGCGTCTCATACAACGGGCCGATCTGCAACATGATATACGAAGAGAGTAAGGAAAGAGGAATGAATGTGATGTATCATCGGAACATCCCGAACGGCGACGGAGGAATATCCGTTGGTCAAGCAGCCGTTGCATTAAGGAGGCTGAAAAAATGAGCACATTATTCGTTCTCCTCGATGGTGCGGAAGACCACGATATACCGCAATTCGGCGGGAAAAGGCCGCTGGATGTGGCCGAGATGCCTTTTCTTGATTCCGTTGCCAAGAGCAAAGGGTACACCACCGGAAGAGAGTACACGCACATATTCCTGAATGAATTCTTAACGGGTCACCGGCCCGAACTGAAAAGAGCGGTCATTGAAGCATTGGGGTTGGATATGAATGTCTCCGGGACCAGAACGGCATATCGTTTGAGCCCGGCGTACATAAAGGACGGAACTGTGGAATGGGCCTACAATATGGAAAAGTTGCACGCATCGTTGACAAAATGCGTTCTCGACAATCTTCACATCGTTGAAGAGTACGGTCCTGAGATCAACTTCTTCCTGAACGGACGTGCCATATTGACAATGGAATGGGATGATATCCCCGATCTCCCGTCACCGCCCATGCCCGCTCCGTACAAAGAAGTTCCGGGACCCCTGGGCGAACTGGTCGGCTGCGTTGCGAAGGAGATGAACGGTCTGACGGTGTACCCGTGGGGATGCGGACGATTCAACGAGCAAAGGAAAATATACGAGTGCGCAAAAGATCTCATGACAATATCGGACAGCCCCACGGCGCTGGGTGTATCCGCATCGCTGGGGCAGGGATACAAGCTGATAAAGGATCTTGATGAGAGGTTCCCGGAGGCGCAGAAGGATCTCGAATCATTTAACGTATTATTGCACATGGATGAAGTGGACGAGTACAGTCATCAGAAGGACCCGCAGAAGAAGGTAAGGGTGCTTGAGCATATTGACAAACTTATGGAGAAATATTTCTCGGATGCCGAACGCATAGTGTATTTCGTGGATCACGGGACATCGTCGATAACGGGAGAGCACCTTCCGGTGAGAGTACCGTTCTGGACATCGTTCGATCCCTCCGTGAATAATGAGGATGTACCGGTAAAATGTATCGTACCGAGGATCATGGGCCACGGATGCAAATGACGGGCCGGAGAACATTTCACATCTGAGTTAACGGTCTTGCCGCAGCAATGTTCCGAGAAAGTTTAATTACTGAACGGATATAGGGAAACCCATGATATTCGGCAATGACAGAATGAAACTTATGTTCGTCATTCTATTGATCTCCATTGCGGTGTTCGCCGTGAGCATATTGGTTCACCTGAATGTGTTCATAACGATCATCCTCGGGATATGGCTGTTCGTCCTGATCATAGGGATCGTGATGTACGGTTTCGAAGACGAAGAATAACGAGGTGATCTCATGGGGGTCAACCTCACGGGTCTTACTGAACCTAAGAATATTGAGCTTATCGATCTTAAAGGGAAGAGCGTCGCGATAGACGCTTACAACACGATATACCAATTCCTTTCGATAATAAGACAACCCGACGGTTCGCCGCTGACGGATACGCAAGGCCGCGTAACGTCGCATCTTTCCGGGATATTGTACAGGACCGCCAACCTCATAGAAAGCGGGATATCACCGTCATTCGTTTTCGACGGTATTCCGCACGATCTCAAGATGGACGTACTGACGGAACGCCGCGCAAGAAGGGAGAAAGCGGAGAAGGAATGGGACGATGCCAAAGAGGAAGGCGACATAAAGAAAGCGTTCTCGAAGGCGCAGCAGACGTCAAAGATGACAAAGGAGATCAAAGCATCGTCGCGCCTTCTGTTAAGTTATCTGGGTGTCCCCGTAGTTGACGCTCCGAGCGACGGAGAGGGACAGGGAGCATACATGTGCGCAAAAGGCGACGTATGGGCATCCGCGTCGCAGGATTTCGATTCGATATTGTTCGGAGCTCCGACGCTTGTACGTAACCTTACGATAACCGGACGACGTAAGGTACCGGGAAGGGATCAGTACAGGGATGTGAGAACGGAAGTGATCGATTCACAGAAATTCTTATCGGCGCTGGGGATAACGAGGGAACAGCTGGTGGACATGTGCATCCTCATGGGTACCGATTTCAATCAGGGCATAAACGGCATAGGACCGAAGAAAGGACTGAAACTCATAAAAGAACACAGTAATATCGAAGGCGTCATGACGCACATCGGCGAGGAGATCGAATATTACGAGGAGATAAGGAACATATTCCTCAGAAGTGAGTATACGAATGATTACGATCTGCGCATGAAGGTCATAGACACCGATAAAGTATGCGAACTGATGTGCGAAGAGCACGATTTCTCAAAGGAACGTGTTCTCGCAGTTATAAATCGCATAGAGAATTCAAGGAAGGAAGAGGATGCAAGGAAGAAACAGCGTTCCTTGGATTTCTGGTGATATATTTTATAATAAATCGGCATTGGTGTCACTCGGCAGGCAAGATAGCACCTGCCGAGGAAGGGCGAGGCGATGATAAAGCAGGTCCGTGCGAATTATGATGCACCAACTATAGAGAAAGAGATCCAGGATTCCTGGGTGAAAGAGAATGCTTATGAAAGAACCAAGGAACTGAGGTCAACGGGAGAAAGATTCTATTTCCTGGACGGACCTCCGTACACAACCGGGTCCATACACCTGGGAACGGCGATGAACAAGACCATCAAGGATATTTTGATAAGATACTGGAGGATGAAAGGGTTCAACGTTCGCGATCAACCCGGTTTCGACATGCACGGGCTTCCGATAGAGGTTCAAGTGGAGAAGAAGGTCGGTCTGAGATCAAAAAAGGACATCGAAGAGTACGGGATAGATAAGTTCGTTGATACGTGCAAGAGATTCGCATTGGAACTTCACGGCAGCATGACCGAACAGTTCAAGCAGTTGGGCGTATGGATGGATTGGGATAACCCGTACCTGACGATCAAGCCCGAATACCTGGAAGCGGCATGGTGGACGATATCACGCGCCGACCAAAGAGGATTACTGGAATCGGCGAAAAGAGTGTTAACATGGTGCCCCAGATGTGAAACTGCGTTAGCGGAAGCCGAGATAGAGTATTGGGATGAGGACGACCCGTCCGTCATGGTTCGCTTCCCGATAAAGGGAGAAGAAGCTTCGTTACTCATTTGGACAACGACACCGTGGACATTACCGTCGAACATGGCCGTTGCCGTTCACCCGGAACTCGATTACGTGAAAGCGGAGTTCTCCGGAGGATCCGGTAAGGAGACACTCGTGGTGATAGCCTCGGAAACCGAGAACATAATGAAACTCGGCGGTTACGACAGCGTAAAGATAATTGAGAAGAAGAAAGGCAGAGAGTTGGAAGGCATTGAGTATGTACCGCCGTTCGAAATAGACGGAAAATTCCTCAAAAGGTCGGAGTGGACACACAAGGTCGTTCTTGCGGATTATGTTGAATCCGATAACACCGGATTGGTGCACACGGCGCCCGGATTCGGTCCCGACGATTACGAAACGGGTAAAAAATACAAAATGGCACCCTTCTGCCCCGTCAACGAAGCGGGACGGTTCACAGACGCTTTCCCGCTGATGGAAGGGCAGAAGGTCAGATCCGCGAACGCGGAAGTGATGAAATATATGGACGAGAAAGGGATACTGTACAACTCATCCAAGATAAAACACAGATACGGGCATTGCTGGAGATGCAAATCCCCTATAATCTACCGCAACACCGATCAATGGTTCATCAAAGTTCCTGAGATAAAAGAGAAGATGATGGACGAGATCGACAGAGTGAAGTGGGTCCCGGACTGGGCAGGCACATCAAGAGAGAAGAACTGGGTGGAAGGCGTCAGGGATTGGTGTATCTCGCGACAAAGATACTGGGGCATACCGATGCCGATATGGGTCTGCAAATGCGGTGAAAGGCGCGTCATCGGTAAATACAAGGAACTGAAGGAAGGCAACGGCTACAAAGAAGGAATGGACACCCACAGGCCGTGGATCGATGAAGTGACATTCACATGCCCGGAATGCGGCTGTGAAATGAGAAGAGTGAAAGACGTCCTCGACGTATGGTTCGATTCCGGTGTCGCAGGATGGGCAACGCTCGGTTACCCGTCGAACGACACGGAATTCAATAAATGGTGGCCGGCGAGATTCATAACCGAAGCGCACGACCAAACGAGAGGATGGTTCTATTCGCAATTGGCCGCGGGCGTTATATCATTTGACAGGGCGCCTTACGACGAAGTGCTTATGCACGGCTGGGTCCTCGACCCGAAAGGGCAGAAGATGAGCAAGTCCAAAGGCAACGTCATAGAACCGCTGGATATCATCAAAGAAGTAGGCGCAGACTCGTTGCGGTTCTACGTAACTCGAGTGAATTCACCGTGGGAGGACACGGCATTCCAGAAAGACGGTCCTAAAAATGCAAGGAAGGTCCTGAATACGTATTGGAATGTTGTGAATTTTGCATCGACATACATGAACATCGATAACTACGATCCCGAGAAACATACGTTCGATTCGATGAAAGCTCATTTCAGGGATGAGGATCTGTGGATGATCTCCAAGACGGAGAGGATGAAACGCGAAGTTACGGAGAACATGGAATCTCGGAGTTTACACAAAGTCGGACGTGCGCTTGAGGACTACATCTTAGAGGATCTCTCCAGATGGTACGTTCGTTTGGTCCGTGACAGAACGTGGTCGGAGGACGAGGATGTTGAAAAAGACAAGAACGCTTCGTACTTCATACTGCATTATGCGATAATGAACACCGCGCTCGCATTGGCGCCGCTGTGCCCGCATATTTCCGAGGAAGTATACAGGCACATGGGCGGGAAGAAGGACTCGGTTCACATGGAGGACTGGCCTTCATTTAACGAAGAACTGATACGCGACGACCTGGAGTACAGCATGAAATTAGTGCAAGATATCGTTGAGATAATAGCAGCGGAAAGGCAGAAGAGTAACGTGAAACTCAGATGGCCTCTCAAGTCCGTGGTCATACACGGAGAATCCAACGATGTGAACTCGTCCGTGAAAACATTCGGACACGTTCTAGCGCAGCAGGGCAACATCAAGGAGATAGGATACCTGGACGCAAATGCCAAGTGCGAATGCGTAAAGGATCAAAACGTGACGTCGGTATCGTTCGGGCCCGGGAACATCTGCATCGACTTCGAGATGACCGAGGAGATCGAAGCGGAAGGTTATGCAAGAGAATTGATCAGAAGGATCCAGCAGATGCGCAAAGACATGAAGTTAGATGTGGAACAGTACATCAACTGCGACGTGAGCGCTGACGCAGGCATGACAAGATTCTTTGAGATGTGGAAGGAGCACATAGCGAACGAGGTCCGCGCAAAGAACATAGTGTTCACGGACTCGCCGACAGGTGATGACGTAAAGACATGGGACGTTCAGGGCAAGGACATAGTGATAGGAATAAGCTCCGCAAACCTTTAAAGAAATTAAGGGGCAAGCACCCCACCCTCTTTTTCAAAAACATATCTATGTTGCTGCATTCGTAGCGCTCGAAGGTATGTTAGTATAGTACAACCATTATCAGCAGTCATGATGTCCATGAATGTGACAGAGGCCCGCCGGGATTTATTCAAAATGATCAAGGCCGTCCAGAACAGTGATGCGATGACCATAACATCCGAGGACGGCAACGCCGTCCTGATGAGCGAGAGCGAATGGAACGACATTCAGGAAACATTGTATCTTCTGTCGATCCCCGGTATGCTTGAGTCTATATTGGAAGCAAGGAATGAGGATATATCGGAGATGGTGAGATGGGATGACATTAAGGATACTCTCTGAGCTGAGAGACGGGACCGCAGTATAATTCCCGAGATATATCACAGATTCTTTTTTAATCATCAATTCTTTCAGCAGGCTGTGAAATGTGATATCTGCAACAATGAAGCGGTAACGTACATACGGTACAACGGTACGCACCTCTGTTCAGAGCATTTTATGAAATTCGTTGAGAAACGCGTAAAAAAAGAGATACGCAGGCAAGTGAACCTCCATTCGGGCGATATTGTCGGCGTCGCCGTGTCCGGAGGGAAGGACAGCATGGTGACGCTGCATCTGCTGCATTCGATACTCGGAGAACGTCGCGATATAGACATTCAGTGCATAACGATAGACGAAGGGATAGAGGGATACAGAAGACCGAGTATGGAGATCGTGAAAGAATTCTGTAAGGATCGCGGGATAAGGTACAACGAGTGTTCATTCTCCGATAAATTCAAAATAACAATGGATGAGGCCGCACCGCTCTCCGGGGACAGCAGCCCGTGCACATACTGCGGTGTGTTCCGTCGTAACTCAATGAACGACGTTGCCAGGAGGATCGGAGCGTCGTATCTTGCAACGGGATTGAATTTAGATGATACGGCGCAGTCGATAATGATGAATTTCACGAGAGGCGATATAGAACGTTTGGCAAGATTGGGCCCTCACAAGAAGGTGCAACCCGGTCTTATACCTCGCATACAGCCGCTCAGGATGATCCCTGAGAAGGAATCCTTGCTGTATGCGATAGTTGCGGGCATCCCGTTCCACAACGGCATATGTCCGTATTCCGACGAAGCTCTGAGAAATCAATATCGTAACGTGATAGATGAATTGGAAACACGTTCGCCGGGTACGAGGCACAGCATAATATCATCGTACGATCAGCTGATGCCTATGCTCTCGTCGCACGTCAAACCCGCAGAGTTGAGAAAATGCGAATGCGGAGAACCGACACTGAGCGAAAGATGTAAGGCGTGTGAACTCAGGATCGCTCTCGCGAAAAGCAAAGGCTGATCCTTCGTTTTCTGAAGATCGTCTACGGGAGCAGGCCGTTCCGTTTCGCGTACTCTTCGATCCTTTTCAGTCTGGCTTCCATGAATTCAATGGATCTTTTCCAGAACTCGATAAGTTCACTTTCGTTCGTCGGGAATTTCTTCGGTAATAATTCACGATCCTGCAGCAGATTATATTCAATATAATCGTCGAACGATGCGAAACGATCGAAGAAGTACCCGTACCTTTCTATATCATCCTTGAGAGGGTAGTATCTTTGTTCTTTTTCGTAATATCTTTTGATACTCTCCAACGTTTTGTGAACCATATCGTTTATTTCCGGGTGACGGCCGCGAGCCTGATTCATCGTGTTGCCGTTGAGCATGCGTGCCGGGAAGAAGAGTTCTCCGGCAATGGTCCCGGCAAGGAAATAACATCTTTCCGATAACTCCTTGTTATTCTTGACCGCTCTCGCTCTGAAAGGCATTTTCGATATGTAATTGCCGTCAGGGATCGTGTATGATGAATATCCGTCGGGGCGATAATGATTCTTCCTGTCCTCGTCGTAAAAGATATCGTTGACCTTCCCGAAATCGAATCCCTTGCGACCGTACAGTTCCTGCATGGCAAGCCTGAGATCGGGGTTACAGTTGTCGGCGTCCTTACCTGCGTATTCTCCGATCCAATAATTATGATACATCTCTTTCATACGTTCTTTCCTTCCTTGCTTCAAGCTTCACATGTCTCTGAACGGAACGAGATCGCAGCATCCGCATTCGAAACACATCGTTTTGAACGTTCTCGTTGTCAGCCCGTTCGCCTCAAGTATCCTCTTCTGTATCCGCGCTAACGCGATCATCCGTTCTTCGGTGACGTTGCATATTATTCCCGCATTCCTCATGTTATCGCGGTTCATGTCGTTGAGCCTTATCACTCTCAGGCCGGGCGCACAACCGAATGATGCCAGTTCGTTCATGCATTCTTCAAGATCATCATCCGTTTCGCCTATCCCGAATATGAGGTTCGTGGTGACCTTCCCTTTACCGAATATCTTTACGGATGCTTTCAGCATTCTGATTATCAGATCATAGTCTAATTCCGGGCATATGACCTTGAAGATATCCTTCTTCGGAGTCTCCAGATTTATCTTCATCTCGGTAGCGCCGGCATCTTTCAGTTTTTCTATCTGTTGTTCCGAATCGATGTACGGTTCCACGCCTATCGGGATGTCCGGGAACTCTTTGCGTATCGCCTTCACACAGGATACCATTCTGTCAATGGTCTCGTTCACACTTCCCACGACCCCGGAGGTCAATGCAACGGAAACGACGTCCTGTTCTTTCACGGACGCTTTTATCATATCGACGATCTTCTCGTCCGTAAGGGATTTCGTGGCATCCCCCTTTAACAACGGCGAAGTGCAGAATTTACAATTGTAGATGCACCTCTGATCCAGATTGAAGAACGCCTGCTCGGGGGAATGGAATACCACGGGCCTTATCTCAACGCGATCGAGGAACGGTCCTCCGTTCTTTGTCATCGATAACATTCCGTTATCATCCTTGAGTTCAAAATCCCCGGAATCATATGATATTCCCTTCTTCACTCGCATCCCGCCGAATGAGAAGACCGCGGAACGTTTTCCCGCGCCCGGTCCCGCCGTCGATCTTGATATACGGTAAGGCATCCGGTATCCCGGAGGCAGAAGGACATCTCCGCCCGTAAGCAGCGCCGCTTTCTTTTTCAGACTCTCTTCCATTTGGCGCCTTCCGCGGAATCTTCTATTTTTATTCCGGCATCGTTCAATCTGTCCCTTACCAGATCGGCGATATCGAACAGTTTGCGCTTCCTTAATTCCGAGCGTATCTCGATCATTATTTTCATGACTGCGTCCAATGAATCGTCCATTTTACTCTCTCCCGGTAATATCCCGAATATGCGGTCGAATTCCTCAAGGAGCGAGATGATATTCTCAGCTCCTTTTTTACTGAGCGTACGTTCCGACATCGCTCTGTTGGTTTCACGGACCAACTGGAATATCGAACTTATTGCGCCGCGCGTGTTGAAATCGTCATTCATGTTCTCAATGAACTCATTCTTCGTTCTTGCGGCGGCGTCCGCAAGGTCATCCGACCCCGACGCATCCTTAACGTACGATCTGAGCTCAGAATAATTGTTCCAAAGCCTTCCGAGGCTTGCCTTCGCTTCCTCCATCGCCTCTTCACTGTAGACCAACGGACCGCGGTAGTGCGTGTTCAGGAAGTAATAGCGAACAGTCTGTTTATCGTATTTCGCGAGTACATCTTTAACTCTGAAGAAGTTGCCGAGCGATTTGGACATCTTCTCATCCTTTACCTGAAGCATCCCGTTATGCATCCAGTAGTTCGCCAACGGTTTTCCCGTTACGGCTTCCGTTTGAAGTATCTCGTTCTCATGGTGCGGGAAAATGAGGTCATTTCCGCCGCCGTGTATATCGATCACATCACCCAGATGGCGTCTTATCATCGCCGAACATTCGATATGCCATCCCGGTCTCCCCCTACCCCACGGCGAGTCCCAGTATATCTCCCCCGGTTTAGCGGCTTTCCAAATGGCGAAATCCATGGGGTTCTTCTTCTGATCGTCCATTGCCACCCGACCGGACGACGTCATATTCTCAAGTTTCTGATTGGTCAGCCTTCCGTAATCCTTTACTTTATCAACCGAGAAATAAACGCTTCCGTCCTCGGTCGCGTATCCGAAGCCCGCTTTGATGATATCCTCTATCATTCTGATTATATCATCCATGCTCTCGCTCGCCTTCGGGTAGACGCTTGCGCGGCCCACGCCTATTGAATCGGCCTCCTCGAAATATCTGTCGATATATCTTGCGGAAAGCACCAACGGATCCACGCCTTCCTCGTTCGCCCTGTTTATTATCTTATCATCAACGTCAGTGAAATTCGTAACGTGTTTCACATCGTATCCCGAATATCTCAGATATTTGGCCACCATGTCGAAAACGATCATGCTCCTTGCGTGGCCCATGTGTATATCGTCGTATACGGTCACGCCGCACACGTACATTCGAACTTTACCGTCGTCTATGGGTCTGAAGGGATCCTTCTCATTGGTCAACGTGTTGTGTATCGTCACCGGCATATGGAACACTCCATGCATTTGATACAGATATAAATGTCCATTGACGGATGCGCTTCAGCGTACCAACATTAACTCTAATCGACAGTTATATTAATCGCGGCAGAATGATATTGATATAGAGAGGAAAGAAAATGGCCGCAAAATCATTCTACGAAGATCTCGTCATCGAGACCGAAGAGCAAGCTCAGGCCATTCTCAGGGCGTTCGAGGATGCCGAGAACAGGACAGAGGTGTGGATGAATCCCACAACCGAAGAGTTGACCGCAGAAAGCGAAAGGTTGCTGAAGGAAGGATATTTTGACGACTTCTTCCTATAGAGTGACGCCTCTGCGGATCCTGCTCAATGAATATCCGGAAAGTTCTGTCTCCGTTATGCTGTCGAAGTTCTCATGTAAAAGAGATGTGGATGTCGAATCGTTCCTGAAAGAGAAGGCCGTGATCCAGGAGAAGAAACACATCTCCAGAACGTATCTGATATTCTCGAAAGAACCTAAGGAACTTGTGGCGTATTTCACATTGGCCACATTAGTAACATGGATACATCGGGTTTAGAATGCAGCAAAGGTATGGAACATAAGATGAACATCAACAAAGGGTATGCGCAATGTTATCTGCTGGGGCAATTGGGTAAATGTGATAAAGCTCCCAAAGGGTTGGGGAAATTTGCCATGGGTCATGCTGTGAACAGGACCATGGTAGCAAATCTGAACGTCGGGTGCAGATTGATGAGAGTAGATTGCCGGAGTGTTTTGAGAAAGTATTACGAAGACAACGGATTCACGTTCGCGAGGCGTAACAGCGATAACAATCTGATGCAGATGGTCCGTATCATAGGCACACTGTCGCCGCAATCAGCTTAGTGATGCACGATCACTTCTTGTTCTTCAGGGAATCTATCTCTTTCCTGAGTTTATCGATCTCGGATTCCATCGATGCCAATGCGTCTCTCACAGGGTCTGGAAGGTCACTGTGCTTAAGATCGTCGCCCACTTTAAGCCCGCCTTGTTTGACAACTTTCCCGGGGACGCCGACAACGGTCGAATCATCCGGAACATCGTCGAGAACGACCGAACCGGCACCGACCCTCACGTTATTCCCTATCCTGATGTTGCCAAGTATCGTTGCATTCGCGCCTATCACCACGCGGTCACCGACCGTCGGGTGTCTTTTTCCTTTTTCGGATGATACGCCTCCGAGTGTTACGCCTTGGTATATGGACACATGATCGCCTATGACCGATGTCTCGCCTATCACAACTCCGGTCGCATGGTCAATGAAGAAATCCCTGCCTATCACCGCAGCAGGGTGTATATCCGCTCCGGTGATCTTGTGAGACTCGTAATTCAACGCTCTCGCTTTGTTGTATTCACCTCTGAGCCAAAGCTCATGGCTTTCCCTGTACATCGCGACCGCGTGCAAACCCGCATGGAAATTGATCGCGTCGTTCTCGTCTATTATCGCGGGATCACGCTTCAATACCGCTTCAAGGTCTTCACGATTTATCTTCATGTCATCACCGATCGTATATTCCCGTGCTCATATACCTTTCGCCGCTGTCCGCGAGCACCGCGACGATCTTCTTCCCTCTGCCGTATCTCACGGCGATGTCGATCGCCGCATGAACGGTCGCGCCGGACGATATCCCGGTGAGTATTCCTTCTTCCCGGGCCAAACGTTTCGTCATCTTCACCGCGTCGCTTCCTTTCACTGTGACCACTTCGTCGACCAATTCAAGGTTCAGGTTCTCCGGCACGAAGTTGGCGCCTATCCCCTGTATGTCATGCGGTCCGTACGTTCCTTTGGTGAGCAGAGGGCTCTCGTACGGTTCCACGCCTATGACCTTAACGTCAGGTGAGAAGTTCCTCATGCCCATCCCTATTCCGGTTATCGTCCCGCCGGTACCTATGGCTGCGACTATCGCATTCACATCCGGAACATCGTGTAATATCTCCCTCGCCGTTCCCACGTAATGTGCCATTACGTTCGCCGGGTTATTGAACTGCTGCGGCATGAACGCTTTTCCTTTTGCAACGATCTCTTCGGCTTTCTTCACCGCTCCGGCCATTCCTTCGGGACCGGGCGTGGTGATCACCTCAGCTCCGTACGATCCGATCAAACGTATCCTTTCGGCGCTCATGGAATCCGGCATCACTATCACCGCCTTGTAACCGAGGACGGCGGAAGCCATCGCTATCCCTATGCCCGTGTTCCCCGACGTCGGTTCAACTATCGAATACCCTTTCTTCAGTAACCCTTTAGCTTCCGCGTCGCGTATCATCGATATTGACGCACGATCCTTCACGGAACCCGATGGGTTGAAATTCTCAGCTTTCACGAGAACATCGGCGGCACCCTTCGGTACAATATTGTTCAAACGTATCACGGGCGTGTTGCCGATCGTTCCGAGGATGTTGTCGTATAACATATTATAATCCTAATGGATGTGAATGGCTAAATCATCTTCGCAGAAAATTGATAATTAAAGGGGTTTAATTAAGATGTTCAGAGCATCAGGCCCGCGGCCCTGAGCTCTGCGGCTATTTTATCAACTGCACGTACGACATCACCGGGTACCTTCGCACCGGTGCATACCATCTTGCCGGATCCGAACAGAAGGACGACGACCTTCGGGTCATCCAGCCTGTAAACGAGGCCGGGGAACTGCTCAGGTTCGTATTCCACTTTCTCGAGACCGAGAGTGATCGCCACAGTGTTCAGGTTTATCTCCTGCTCCAGATCGGAGGACGCAACGATGTTCTGCACTTCTATGTTAGGCTCGATGCTTATGTGTATGTTCGCCTTCTCAAGGTCCTTCGCAACTTTCCCTATTGCGACTTTGACGTCGTCAAGGCTCTTAGCGCCGGTGCATACCACTTTTCCGCACCTGAAAAGAAGGGTGGCGGTCTTGGGTTCCTTAAGCCTGTA
>Ga0123353_10005311_pt1 | contig 16868 bp, 16 predicted proteins | sample TergutLab28metaG_3_FD_92763 | JGI IMG/M metagenome (GOLD analysis project Ga0123353, IMG submission 92763) | Labiotermes labralis P3 segment gut microbial communities from Petit-Saut dam, French Guiana - Lab288 P3 | ecosystem: Host-associated > Arthropoda: Insects > Digestive system > Gut ...
AAAATATTCGCCGTACTGCCCGCCGGGGCTTGGCTCGGTCTTGCCGTAAAACGGCGACGCGTCGGGCGAGAAACGATGCTCGTTGCTGACCAGCCAGCCCGTGATGAAGTCCCACGCCCGCTCAATCACGTCCGCGCTCATCTGCGATTCATTCAGCGCGTAGACCTCCCCGCCGCAGGCCAAAGCTTCCCGCATCGCCGTGTCGCTGTCCGTGCCGAAGATCAGGGTTTCGGCGAGGTAATCGCCCAAAGCGACGGCGGACACATAGTCGGCGTGAATGTTCCTAAAACCGAGTTCTTTGAATTTATTTGATATTCTTTGAAATTCCCGCCGCAAAAAATCGGGGTTCTCACGGAGCATCGAACATACGCAGCGCATGAACTGCGCCCCGGCGAAACCGTAGTTGTTCTCCGAAACGATATGCACATCTTTAGCGAAATCCATGTCCTCCACGGGCTTGCCGTAAAGCTCGAAGGTGCGGGTCTGAATGCCGTCCAGCGACGACGAGCGCGTCACCGGCTCCTCGCCCGTGAGCATCACGATGTTGTGCCACACGGCGACCTCGGCGTTGCCGCCGCCCTTCGCGCCGCGTATTTTCCCGCTGCCCTGGCCGAGAACGTAGATGAGATGCTCAAGGCTCAAACGCCGCTCGTCGGCGGATTGCTTTTCGTCAATGCCGAAGGGCAGGTGCCGCAGCGTTCCCGCCAGCTGCTCCGTGCCGACGACGGTCGTGAAGCCGTTGCCCATAATCCGCAGCGGGTTTCCCCAGACGGAAATCGCCGCCTTGAGCGCGGCTGATTTGCCCGACGCCGACATGTGCCACAGGTGAATGACGAAGGTGCGCACACCGATTTTGCACAGCAGCGGCGCGGCGAAGGACGCCGAGGTGATGAACCGCGCCACGGGATTTTTGCGCAGATTTGTCATCATCTCTTTCCATACGGAATAGTCGCCATATTCGGCAAGGCTGCGGTACAGCGCCGCCGTGCCCTTGTCCTCCTCGAACATGATTTCCTCCTTCACCGAGTATGGGAAGAACTGCCCGTCGTCGATCCAACCGAGGCGGGAAATAGACGACACGCGGGGAATGACATTCTTATTCGCCGTCTCATAATCCGACAGATAATTCACAAGCTCCCCGGCGGTGCCGCTGGTCACATGAAGCCCTTCGTCGCCGAAGCCGATAATGCTGGTCTTGTTGTAGACCTGAGTCCGGCCGCCGACGATAGACTTCCATCTGCCGTCACGCCAGAAACTGAGCTCCAGCCGTTCCTTGCCGTCGTCGATGTTGCAGAGCCGCCGCGTCACTACAACCGGGTTGGGACAGGCAATGATCTCTCCCTCGGAATCCTTGGACGCAAACGCCCTGCGAACGCCGCCCCTGGCCGTCACCTGCCACTTGCGGGGGATCACCGCGCCGCGAAGGTCGATGCCGTCCAGCAGAAGCTCCGCCGCCTCATCGGAAGATTTTCTGAACTTCTCGCCGTACACCTTGATACATTTTTCGAGGTCGACAAGGTTCACTTTGCCCTTGAGCCGCATCTTGAACTTCGCGTAATCGCCGGGCATATTTCCCTTTGCGTAACACAGCGCGTCCAAATATTCGGCGTCAAAAAGGACGGTATAATCGTCGATATCCGCCTCCAGCAGCTCACGGACAGTATCGGCTTTGGTGATGACGACCAGGGCGACGGGAGCTTTGCACCTGACGCCGGAGCTTCCGGCCGCGTCGCATTCGCCGCAGTCGAAGCCCAACGACTGTTGAATGTAGGCGCAGGTGTGGGGCTTCGCGGCTTTGCGGGCATGGGCGATTTTATTCTCAGTCTCGGCGGCGTTGTAGCCGGGGTACGCCTTGCTGAATTCATGGCAGAGAGCGATGCCGTCGGAGCAGAGGGAAAGATTACCCAGCATCGCGTACCACTGCGGCTCCGGCAGGCTCGCCGCGTCGTCACGGCAATGACGCATGAACGCGCATTTCTCAAGGATGCGCTCGCCGCTGCCCACTGTGCCGCTGAAGGCGGTCGTGCCTTCGATTGACGGGCGGCTCTCATTCGGCTCATCCGGCTTGGAAGCAGGCTGAATATATGCGGCAAAATCCGTGGGCGCGTACCTCGCGTCATTCTCCGTCACCACCGTCACCTGCTCGCCGGAGCCGCCTTTCTTGTGATTAACACCGCCGGGCAGACGCAGGACGCGGGACAGGTCGGAGGTGTTGTCGAGCTTCCAGCCGCGCTCACGGGCAGCGTTGTTTATATACAGCTGCCAGCCCCGCAAAGCGGCGGCGATGTTGTCGCGGTGCGCAACCGTCGCGATGCCCAGCGGCCTGCCGAGCAGCCAGTAGGCGTGAAGTCCGTTACCGCTTGACACTATGATCGAAGGCTTCAGCGGCAAGCTGTCAAGGAACGCGAGAGCGGCGTCCACAGCCGGAGGTAAAGCGGTCTCCTTGTGCGCGGGGCTTTGGATGTCGATATCCGACCAAAGCGCCGGAATCACTGTCACGTCGCCGTTGCCACCGCGCTGATGTTCGCCAAGGTTTTTATCGCGCAGCCCGACGCCGTAATATACATCGCGGGTATCAAAGTGACTTTCGGCGTAAGAAACAGCGGCGGGAATGTCGTCCACGGAGAAATATGCCGTCTTTTTATCCGGCATCGTCCAGACCGTGAGCCAGCCGCGGGGCGCGCCGCCGTACAGGGTTTGCAGGAATTCTTGCGCGTTCATTCCGTCCTCGCCTCGCAATCCGCCGTAAAGAATTTGATTGGTATGCCCTTTGCGCGGGCTTTCTTGATTTCCCGTTTCATGCCCGGCGATATGTACTCGCCGAACACCCAAAGTTCGTCCATTTTGCAAAGCCACACGACGCCGAACAGCAGCGCAAGCTCACGCTCACCGGGATCGCCGTCGTCCATGAACTGCGGGTAAAGCAGGTGCGGGGCGAAGGGGATCGCGCCTTGCTCCACGGCGAATTTGCAAAAGCGCCGGGCGCGTTCCGTGTTAAAAACCTCGTCCCCAGCGAAGGGCGAGCAGACGTAGACCAGCGGGCGGCGGGGATGCGTTTTGCGGTACTCATCGCGTTCAACCGCCGACAGAGCCGCGTACGCCGTAGGATCGCTGTACCGCTCCCCGTTATATCTGCTGATTTCTGTACGGCTCATATTTTTCCTCCAGTTCTTTGACGCGAGCCTGCGCCGCCGCAAGCGCGGTCTCAAGGGCGTTTATCTGACCTTTCAGGTTTTCTATGTTTGCGTCCTTATGATAGGCGTCGTTTTGATGCCGTTCCTGAAGCGCGGCGAGGCCGGACTCGGCGGCGGCGGCGCGGGCGCGTTCCTCCCGAAGCTGCCTTTGCAGTTCCGCGACCTTGCCTTCAAACGGCAGCGCGTCGAACTCCCGCAGCCTGCGGATCGCCTCCCGGTCTTTCGCGCTCAAATAGTCGCCGGGCGAAGGCTTCGGGGCGCGAGCCTGCACCGGGGATTGTTTGTTGGACTCGAACTCCTCTTGCGTTTTTTGCTTTCGAGCTATCGGCGCGGGGCCGAACGCTGCCGGATCAGGGGACGCTTCGACCGGGAGCGGAGAAGCGGCTGCTGATTCCGTTTCCGCATGAACAACAGGAGTCGCCGCATCTTTTTCTTTGGCGCGGAGCTCGTCGTAAGCCCTGCGGATTTTAAGCTCGCCACGGTCAACCTGATCGAGCATTTCGGGCGGCGCGTTGGCCGCGATATATTTGACGCGGTCATACTGCCGGCCGCTCATGCCGATTTTTTCGCCGATGACTTCGCGCGTCTCCCGTTTGCCGTTGCTTCCGGCTCCATAGCTTGACGGCCCCGGGTCCGCCAAGCTATTGTCTTTCGGTCGGCCCCGCCCTGCGGTCATGCCGCCCAGCGCGTTTCCCTCGGCCCTGCGCTCCGTCACCTTAACCGCTTCGATTTCCTCCAGCAGTTTCCCGTAATGGGCAATCTCGGAAACAGTAAACGGCTTGCGCTGTTCATTTTCGCTGATTTCGACGAGCAATTCCGCCTCCGAGTCGGCCGGGGACAGCATGTTGATTTCTATCTCCTCCCAGCCCAGCAGCTTCGCCGCCTTCAAGCGCCGGAACCCGGCGAGGAGCTTTAGCTCCCCGCCGCCTGCGCGCATGACAGAGACCGGATTGATGAGGCCGTTTACGCGGATATCCTCCGCGAACGCGCCAATGTCGCCGCCGTCTTTGCGGATACGGTTTCCGACTGTAATATCGGAGATTTTTGCTTTCATCGCCTATTCCTCCCACTTCAAACGCTTTTTGCTGTTATGGACAAGCCCCTTGTTGTACTGCCCGACGAGGACGCGGCAGAACTTCTCCCGCGAGGCGGTCGATCCTACAGTCCCCTTGACGCGCATGGCTTCGGAGTATTCGTACCAGATGACGGCGAACCTATCCTTCAGCCGCTCGGAGAAGTCGGCCATCCCGTAACGGCTGACGAACTCCGCGACGCCGAGCAGGAACTCCCGCTGGGAAGCTCTCTGCAATCCGGGCCACGTGCCGGCGATCAGGCAGAGGGTGTCGTCCAGCGCCTTGTAGCCGTAATCCTCCGCTATCGTGTACAGCGTATGTATCGCCGCGAGTACATAAAAATTCTGCTTGCCGTGGCCGATTTGGAAGCCGTTCGCCTTCGCGATTTCGGCAATCCTCACGCACTTTTCATTCCCCGCCGCGAGCCCCGCCTTGAAAAGGTCGCACGGCCGCAGCAGGCGCTTGTCCTGGTTCTGCTTGCAAAAATACTCGGCCTCCTGCTCGTATGTGAGCCCCGTCAGCACCTCGCACAAAGCGTGGGTGTAGCCGAGGTTGCGCAGAGCCTTTGTGCGGTGCGAGCCGTCGATGATGTGGTATTTCCCGCCGCGCTCGGAAACAGTGATTGTGCCCAGCTTCGTCTCATCGAAACGTTTGACGATGTTCGCCACCTGCGCGGGGTTTGTTGTACGCTGATAGCCGCTGTCCGGTTCCATGTCGGCCAGGGCGATAAACCTGATATGCTGGCTTGTTTTTTTCATATTGCTATTGTTCATTGGATTCATTGATTTTTCCTCAACTTTCTGTTTTGTATTTTTTATATCACGGACGATTTGCCGCAATATATTTTCGAACATCCTCCACGGATTTTCTTGCTGCTTATCTTGAGGATTTTCTTGCGTCACGGGCTTTCCGCTCCCTTCCATGTTTTGCTGAAAGCATTCTTGCGCCCGCCGCCCGACGAGAAAAAGAGATATTCTCCCAGCGGTTCGCATCCGCCGCCGTACCACTGCGTGAGTATTTCACGGGCGATTTCGTAGTCGCTTGCGGTCGGGACGTTGCCCGGACTGTAGCCCTGAAACTGCCCTGGCGCGGTGACGACCGCTTCGATGCTGCCGCCGAAGCCGCCGACGCTGACGCGGTTGCAGATGACCGTATACTACTCCGCAGTTAGAAACATAGAAAAATCAAGCAAAAAGCTATGATATATGGATTTTTGCGCAGAATTTTTCGTCATGTTTCTTGCTGCGGAGTAGTATTAGCTACCTCGCGCTTGTCGCCGGGCTGGTCGTCGTAGCACTCGCCGCGCAGGGTCTTTGCCACAAGCTCAATTTCATACTTCGGTGCGAGAGGCAGGGGCAGCACCGGGATAGTTTCGCCGACCGATGATGAGGGATCGGGCGCGGACGTTGTTTCAGCCGCGATAGAGATTTTTGTGACGTATACAGCCGGATTCGCTTCGTCGTTCTTGGCGCATCCGGCCAAGAAAAATATGACCAGCGCGATGAGAATTATTGTGCATATGTATAACTTTTTCATGCCGGTGCCTCCTCCATTTTTCCGTAGCTTTTGCCGAAGCTGACCTCGGCGATGACGGGGATATCGAAGCCGGGAATCGGGGGTTCGGCTTCCATCGCTTGCCGCACAACCTCCGCAGCCTCCGGCAATTTTTCGTCCGGGCACTCGAATACGAGGCTGTCATGCACCGTGAACAGCGGCTTGAGATATGGCGGCAAAACACTCAAGAGACGCCCCATCGCAAGCTTCAGCAGATCCGCCGACAATCCCTGCACGCCGTGATTTAAAGCGGCGCGTTCCGCGTTGCCGCGCTTTATGAAGTCGTTCGAGCGGATCAGCGGAAGGTAACGTCTGCGGCCAAACACTGTCTCCGCGCAGCAACCTCTTTTTGAGTCGGCGATGACCGTTTTCTGCCACGCCGCGAGTGCGGGATAGTACCGCGACAGATTCAGGAGGAAGTCCTTGCACCGCTCAATCGACATATCAATCCCCGCATCTACCTTGAGGTTGCGCCTCAGCGACTTGGCGTAAATCCCGTACAGGAAACCAAAAAACGCCATCTTCGCCACCGTCCTGCGGCGCTTGTATTCGGGATGTTTTTTGTCAGCCGCCTCCGCCTGCGGTATGCCGTACACGGCGGCGGTCGTCATGGCGTGCAAATCTTCGCCGCGCCGGAAAACGTTAAGCAGACGATCATCGCGGGACAAATACGCCGCGAGCCTTGCCTCAATCTGGCTGTAGTCGAGTTCGATAAGGCTGTGGCCATGGGACGCAATAATGAAGTCGCGGACGTTGAGACCGTCATTGCTACAATTTTTCTGATTCTGAATATTAGGCTGGCGGCAGGAGAACCGCCCACTGTCCGCACCGAGAGGCAGCAGCTGCGGATGTATGCGCCCTGTCGCGGCGTTTATGTGCTTCATATAGCCGTCGATATATGTAGACTTGACTTTGCCGATTGAGCGGTACTCCAAAACGAGGTCAAACAGCTTCTCAAGCTCCGGCCTATTCTCGCGGCACCACTCCTTGAGCAGGATGAAGGCTTCCTCATCAGCCGCCTCCTGATACTTCGCCGTAGTTTTCAGCACCGGCAGCTCCAAATCCCCGTACAAATATTTTTTGAACGCCGATGTAGAACAATTCGCGCCGATGTTCACGTCGCCGATGATGAACGCGATCTCCTCTCGGAGCTTGGCGAGCCGCTCCTCGCACTCGGCGGCTTTTGCCGTCATAAGCTCCGCGTCCACCAGCAGGCCGTTACAGCGCATCAGCCCACAGTAAACAGCGGTCGGCGATTCGATGTTTTCTACGATCCATCGATGCCGGGGCAGCCAACGGTCGAACCAGTTATTGAACAGATGATACAGCCGCAAAGTGTAGTCCGCGTCGGCGCAGGCGTAGTTCAAGACATCCGAGTAAGCAGGATCGAACTCGTCGAACGTGAATGACTGTGAACGACAGTTCACAGAGCAATTCACGGGATGAACGAGTGTGAATGATGAATTCACACAGCAGTTCATCTGACGACCTGACGTTACGGCTTCAAACGAGGGGAGTTCATCGCCCAGCAGCTGCGGCACAAGAGTTTTCAGCCCGCTGTCGCCAAGACCCCGGAACTGTGTGCTGCTCTTGAGGGTCATCTGCGCGGCGACGATTGTGTCGTACACCGGCTCCTGCAGGACGATGTCGTGGGCGTATAAAAATGCGCTCTCGAAGGCAAGATTGTGGGCGACTTTTATCACCGTTTTGCTTGCGAAAAAGTTGTCCGCCAACCACTGCCATAGCTCCGTGAGCGGCGCGGCATTCTCGCCGATTTTATGTGCGATGGGAACATAAACCGCGTTGCCCTCGGCAACAGAAAAACTGATCCCCACGATGTGCGCCTTGTGCGGGTCGAGCGCGGCCTTGGGTTCGTGCCGCCATTGCTCGTCAGGTGCGGTTTCAAAGTCGAAGGACACCAGCGCCGCGCCGTAAAGATAGTCTTGCAAGTCGGGCAAAGATGTAGTAGAATAATACATAGAAATTTTCCTCCTCGTCCGGGCGGACAGTGAATCGCCCGCCCGGACTTTTCGCTGAATTAATTTAACGCCTCAATTACCTCGCCCGTTTCTTCGTCAACCACCACGTCAACCGTCAACCGTTCCTCGTCAACCGCGTCGAACGCAACATTGCCGCTGAACGCCTTGACCTGCGCCGACAGCTTTTCGACCAGTGCGCGCTCCTCCGGGGACAACGCGCGGTCAACCGCGAACTGCGCCTGCGAGTACACCACGCCGCCCTGATTCGTCGCCTTCTTCAGCGAAAAGCGCGTCACCACGCTGTTCGATTTTTTGCCCTTCGACAGCAGCCGTTTGAGATAATTTGTAAATTCTTTCAGCGAACCCGTGGGCAGCGAAAGCAGGAGCGGGAACACCTCGCCCTCGCGCAGCACGTAAATGCGGCGGCGGTTTTTGCAGGCTTTTCCCTTGCCTTCCTCCGCCGATTCGTACTGATTGAGCGGGCATTTTTTGCAGGCGCGAACTTGTTTCACGCCTGCCGCGTCGGGATCGCCCACGCCGGTCACGCCGTCGAAGCTGCCGCAGTCGGGAGGCTGGTTGCCGCCTGTGTATTTTGTTTTATAGAAGCAAAACAGCGGGTGATGATACAAAATTACAGCCGAAAATTCCTTGACGGAGTCGGGCTCGCCGTCCTCGTCGGGCACTTCAAAAACGGTGCTGCCCGCCGAGGGGATCTTGATTTTATCGAAGCTGAGGTCGAGTCCGTCCAGCTCGTCGGCCATCATGATGCCGAAATCTGCGTCGGCCAGGGCGAGGAAGCCTGTTTTTTCTTGCGTTTGAAGCGCGTTTTTTCTGTTTTTAGGCATATTGATAATTCTCCTTATTTTGATTTTTTTGTCACGGATTTCACGGTGATTCCCACGTCGTCATAGCTCTTTACCAGCCCGTCCAGCCAATCGGGAACGCGGGTCTCGCCGTTTTCGTCGGCGGTTTCGCTGACCTGTTCCTTGACGAACGAACCGAGGGTCTGATGGTTGACGGTGAAAAGGTGGTCGTAGCCGCTGTTGCGGAGCGCGTCGTACAGTTCCTGTTTGCGCTCGGCCTCCGCCGACCAGCGGGTGGTCGTTGTCATGATGAACTGCTTGCCGCCGCGGGTGAAATTGGGGCATTCGGCTTCCGCCATCGCGTCCGACAAATCGCGCTCTACGACTTCGATATCGGCGTTGACGTCCTTCAAAATGGCCGTGTGGTCATCCTTTTCTGTTCGAAGCTCGCGGAGCCGGTCAGCGAGGGTAAATAATTTGTCCATGGATTTTTCCTTTCGTGAATTATTGAAACGGGTTGCCGCCTTGCCTGTAGTCGTCCACGAGAGATTTAGCGAGGTCAGCCTTGTCCCTCAACGCTTTCATGACTTTTTCGTCCACTGTTTTCTGCGCGGTCAGATAGGTGTACGTGCATTTTTCGGCCTGGCCAACACGGTGGATTCGCGCCCGTGCCTGTTCGTGGTTTGACATTGAATAATCGGTGCTGTAGAACACCATCGTGGACGCGGCGGTGAGCGTAATGCCAAGTCCAGCCGTCGCGATTTGCCCGACAAAGACCTGACATTCCGGGTCATTTTGGAAGCGGGAAACCTGCTCGTCGCGGTCGGCCACGCCGCCCATGATGAGGGAGTGGCCGACGCCCTGTTTTTCCAACAGCTTGCAAATGGCCTTGATTTCCGGCACGAAGCGGGCGATAATTACGAGCTTTTTGCCCTCCTGCTGGGCTTGCTCGATGATGTCCGACAGCGCGTTCAGCTTTGCGCGGCTTATGTTCTGCGGCGCGTTTCCCTCATCGTCACCGATGAATCCTCCCGTAAGCTGAGAGAGCCGCAACAAGCGCGTGAGAATATTGGTCGCGCTCACCTCGCGGTCGTTGCCTAATTCGGCGTAGCTCTCCTTGACCAGGTCGCGGTACACCTTCATGGCGGCCGGTTCAAGCTCAACGGCACGGACGATGTCGGTGGTCGCGGGGAGGTCAAGGCATTCTGCCTTCGTTGCCCGGAACGCGATGCTGTGCAGCCGTTTGGTAAGCTCGTCCGCCATCGTTTTCTTCAGCACGGGGGTGTGCTGGCCGTATCCAGTCATGTCGAAGTAGCGGTTTCGGAAGCTGTAGAACGAGTTGCCAAATATGGCTGGATTTAGAAACTTGTACTGGCTAAAAACGTCAATTGCTTTGTTGGTGATGACCGTGCCGGTGAGGAGTAGCCGGAACTTCGCCCTCGTGCCCAGCCTGTGCATCGCCTTTGACGCCGCGATGTTGTGGCTCTTTATTTTGTGGCCTTCGTCGCAGATGATAAGATCGGGATTCCACGCCGCCAGGTCTTTTTCCATGCGCCATGCACTTTCATAGTTGACCACGGCGACTGCCAGCGGCGGCGAGGAATCGCGATCCCGAAGCTTATGCCAACCGAGATTGCGCAGGGTATCCGCTTTCTTTGCGCCGGTACCTTCCAGCACGGCGAGGGTGTAGTCGAAGTTCGCGAACTTGGCGAATTCCTCCTCCCAAACGCCGACGATGGACAGCGGTGCGACGATCAGGACACGGGATATTTTTTTGTCGAGGTACAGCGCACCGGCGACGGCGATGGTGGTCAAAGTTTTTCCGGTGCCTTGCTAACCCATTTCCATCAGATAAGAGCAACCCGGGGAAATGGGCGGGGCGTCACCTCCCTCCGCGCCGAACAGCCGCATGGCGAACGCGAAGGCTTCCTGCTGGTGCTTGTACGGCGCAGCGCGGATGGGCATTTGAATGTTGCTCAATATGTGTTCCTCCTTTGATTTGTTGGAGGCCGGCCAGCTCTCTGAGCCAAGAATAACGCATATTTTCCGATTTAGCGAAGTTTGATAAACTACAAACGCAAATCTGAAAAGCGTTGATACACAAGGGTTTGTTGAAAGTTTCCAAATTGGAACAAAGCAAAATCGTTGATATACATAGAGCCTTTCAAGTTTGGCAAACTAAAAAGATTTGAAAAACGGCAAAAAAATAACCGCCCACCTTACGGTGAACGGTCAACTGATTTTCTTTTTTCCGATTTTATCCCGCTTATGTTCTTTCGTGCCAAGCGGTTCGATGCCTCGCCTGACAAGCTCCCGGTTGCACACCTCAAGCGGCTGGCCATGCAATTCCGTGAGCACATAATCGTGTGCGTTGTCGATCTCGTCAAATGCCGAAAGCGAATGACCCGCGCTTTGAAGCAAATCGGTCGACAAACGGTAGTCCAAGCCAAGCCCCGCGCACAACGCAATTATGGTGTTCTTTTTAGGATTTTTCAGTTCACGGCGGCTGATTCTGTAATATGTATCGGGCGTCAACTCTGTCCGCAGCTCAAAGACCGCGGCGTTCCAATGCAAACATCTCATGTAAGCGTTGACCTTATCACAAAACGGCAAGCCGAGCGACTTCTTGTACGCGCTACGAAGCTTGTCCCATTTTCCCGATTCAAAATCCATACATCCACCACCCCGTCAAAGGGCATCAATCTTCTTCTTCTTTTCATGCTTTGTGTTCGGTACAACCCGTACATTACAGGCATAAAAATACACCGTTTGAGTATTATGCCTGCAAACCCAATTCTTCCAGCCGGTATTTCATCGCCTGCTCCGACACCTTAAAGAAATCGGCCAGGGTTTTAATCGTGTTGCGTTGATTGTTTGCGTGGTTATAAAACGCCATTTTTACCGTGCCCTTCGGCATCAGCAAATAGCTCGCGAAACGCTCCGCCTGCCGTTCGAGCATTTTATCGGCGGACGCTTCCCTTGACGTTTTCGTCATGGCGGCAGTTTCGCCTTGAGTTATATAATACTCTTTGTGCTTGATGTAGTGGAAAAGCTCATGGGCGCAGGTAAAACGGAATCGCCCGTCGCTACTGTTGTTCATCAGGCTCATGTCAATAATAACCGTTCCGGCTTTGACGGGAATCAGCTTGTAGCCCTCGCCGTTCCTGCGCTCGTAAACGGCGACCATCATATCCTCAAATACGGTCTCGCCAAGTACGCGCCCGTTTTTGCGGATGTGGTGAAATTCTATAGATAGCCCGAAGATTTTTTCCATGATTGCCTCGATGGAAACAGGCGCGGGGGACGACAATAGAGCCGCGTCGAATTGCCGAATAATGCTTCTCGCGAAATTCTCCAGCGCGGCGTTGCTATACGGATATACGTTCATTCCTATTTTTTCTCCTCCGTCTCGCTTCGTTTTTTCAGCTTTTCGATAAATTCCTGCCACTCCGTGTCCGTGGCGTCCGTGTCCCTGGCCACCCGCAGGGCGATTTTGGCGTATTCGTTCGTCGTGATGTAGCCCGGCAAATCTGCCGGCACGGCAGTATAGCTCTTCGACTCCGCCGCGAGGTCGTACATCAGTTCCCGCTCCCGTTTGTCCAGCTTCAATATCTCCGCGATGTTTATCAAAACAGCGTCGCTCGGCGCGGCGTCGCGGCCGGTTTCGATGTCGCTCATATAGACAGGCGAGATTTTCAGCCTCCGCGCCAGTTCCCGGAGCGAGATGTACGGGTCGGAATCCAGCCGCTTTTTTCTTAAAAATGAGCCGAAGGTCAATTTGCCGCCCATTTCAGCGATCACTCCCTCTCGATTGTTCGGCATTGTCTGAACATCGTGGATACATTGTATCAAATGTTTGTTCGTTTGTAAAGGGGTTTTACAAAAAAACTTGAAAAAATTTTGACTATAGCATGGAAGTCTGATATAATAAGGCGTTACACAAAATGGGAAACAATTACTCCATGCCGAAGAGGAAAAATAAAATGCCCAAAGTAAAACTCTCAGAACCAAACATAATATCAACGACCAAAGCGAGCCAGCACGGGACAAGCGAGCCTGAATTCTTATGGTTTCCGTTTTTGCCATTCAAGAAACTAACTGTGTTGCAGGGCGAGAGCGGGATTGGCAAGAGTTCGTTTATTCTGAACATAGCCGCCCTGCTATCCAACGGAGAGTCGATGCCGTTTGAACCGGACGGCAGGGCTTCTGCTCCGGGGAACATACTGTATCTCAATAACGAGGACGACATCGAGGAGGTCATCAACCCTCGCCTGATCGCTATGGGCGCCGCCCTCGACAGATTTCATTTTGTGAACGAGCCGTTTTTGCTGGACAGCGAATGCAAACGGCTCGAAAACACTGTCCGGGAGCTTGCCGTCCGTCTTGTAATAATCGATCCGCTCACGTCATTCCTTGGCAAGAACCATAATATGAACACCGCGCAGAGCGTCGGCAATCTTATGCGGGCGTTGAGCCGCATTGCTTTTTCCACCGGCTCCGCGATTGTCGTGGTGTGTCACTTGACGAAGAATGCCGCCGGAAAAGAAATAGACCGTCATCTCGGATCGTCAGATATTATGAACGCCGCCCGCAGTGTGCTTTCAGCTACCCGAGAAAACGAGGATTGCGATGTTGTGATTGTGAAACACCTGAAAAGTACGCTTGCCAAAAGAGCAAAGCCGTTTTTTTATGAGATTGTCGATAACGGGGTTATTGAATTTATACAGGGGGAAGAAGCAATCTCGGCTACGGATGAGCCGCTCTCATCTACCAAGAAAGAGGTCGCTATAAACACGCTGCAGCAAATACTGTCAAACGGCGCGAAGCCTCAGCCTGAAATAAAGGCGATATTTAAAGGCGTTAATATCGGCTGGCGAACCGTAGAAACGGCGAAAAGCGAACTGGGTCTTGAACAATTTTATGATGAAGACGGTACTTCATATTGGCGCATATAGTCCCGCAAAGTGTCGTTAGTGTTGCGGTACTGTGAATCGACCGAAAACGCTTGATACATATAGCTTTTCACCCACTACCGCAAGACCGCAAGCGAAAACACAGGATATTTTTGCGGTAGTGGTCGAAAACTCAATGAAGTCAATGCTTTTAGCTATTTTTATATGATTTAGAAAAGGGGGCGTCTTATGCCAAAAAGACACGACCACTACTGTAAAATCGGCCAGACATACAAGGCGAACGAGAAATTCAGCGGCAAGGGTCATGCCGCTCATATCTGCAAAATGGAGGTTTAACGCAAGTGGACATTGAACGTTTGGCCACAACTGAAGTCAAAAAGAGGCTTGCTCTTTGCACCGGGCTTTCTCCGTTTATCAGCGAAGGTGATAAAGAGCCTTCTTGGGATGGAAACATTTACGTTTATCCGAACGATAATTGCAGAAAAGCGGAACTCATTGCAAAAGTACCTGTTCAAGTAAAAGGAAAAAAGAAACAGATAAATGCGGACACCTTAAATTTTAGCTTTTCTGCCGAGGTTTCAGATTTAAATAATTATTGGCGTGATGGCGGCGCGATGTATTTTGTAGTTTTGATAAACGGCTCAGATTCATTTGTGTTTTATAAAAGTTTGCTGCCGCTTGATCTTCAACATATTTTGAAAAACATCGGTACGCTGTTGGAAATCATAAGAGCATATGATTCACAAATGCGCAAGGATAGTCAGCTTTTGCAGTTCGCAATTGATGCCGCGGACTTGATATATAAGAAGACAAAAGAATAATTAGTGCTAATAAACAAATTACAAGCAGTAAAGCGGCAGCGAGCGCTATCCAACAATGAGATCGCAGAACTGGTTAAATCGCGCAAGAAGAAAAAACAAGAATCATCTATTCAGTGTGCAATCGCAATCCTTTTGGACGAAAAAGAAGAAGCAAAAAGATTATTCAAAACTCTGTCAAAAAATGAAAGACGCCAAATAACCGATTATCCAATCAACACTTTGTTTAAGCGGTGAACCGACTGACCGCAGAAAGGGAAGCAACAGAACTTCGCCATGGTAGAACTTGCCCTACATATTATAGTAGGCGTGGTGGTTTCTTTGATGGTCATTTCAGAGCACGGCAACAGGAACCTTTCATGACACAATGTTCCTTATGTTTTTACCGTTTCGCGATTTTTCACCATAGCCGCACCGTTCAAAAAATCTTCTAAAACATCCATATAGTGGCACGGATAAACGTCATTTCGGCGTAGCAACTCAATCAACTCCATGACGCTCGTCTCCTCACAGGATAGATCATCCGCTGAAAAAAGCTCCTCGCCCGCATTTTCGCCGCATACCCTGAACCCGTATCCGATGTATGCTTCGCCGCCGTCGTCCGCCACTTTCCGTGATGTAATTTGGAATCCGATTTTTTGTAAATCCATGGCGCAACTACTCATAAATTGAATTTGTGCTACAATTATATGTGAAGTTGTTTCACGGTCAATGGGTCAAATAAAGTTCGTGTGATTACCCATAATTCCCAAAGAGGTTCTGTAAAAAATCGTTGTAGACTTGCGTCGGCAGACCGTATTCGACGCGACCTGTTGTGGGGCGGCGAAAGTAGAGCATCCATGAAAAAATCGTTTGTCGCTTATGAGTAAGATGTTGTTTTTGTCTTGCTTGCCCGCGCTAATCAAGTTTTCCTTGATCGGCGCGGGCGGCTTTAGTTCGTTTTTTGCATCAGATGTGGTTTTTGAAGTCTACAACAACAAAGCTTTCGTACCCTTGTCATCAATGTTTCGGACGGCTGAAATTTAGAAGCTCGCTGTGCTACTGCTTCAATTCAGTGAAGACCCAATCATCTTACTTGATTGACAATATAATTAAACAACCCGGCCTGTACCAACGCATCATAGTCATCCCAGTCAACATCTCCGTCTCCGTCGACGTCTGCTGCCGCCATTTGATACATGTCAAGATTAATATTAAGCCCGCTTAAATAATAGTTCAATAAAACAGCATCCTGTCCATCCGCATTACCATCACGGTTGATATCCCCGAATACGATAACAGTATACTCGTCAATTATCGTTCCGCTGCCGTCCCGGACAATTACCTTCGTGCCTGTTCCTTCACGGTTTCCCGATGAGGGAATCACCTCAACCGTTGCGTCGCCGATAACAGAAATGTTTTGAGATATTCCCCCTGGTTGCATCGCGGTCGGCCTGATCCGTTCTGTAAGGCCGCATATCCACTTTCCGAAAGAAGGGCCATAAGCTCCGGCATCTTTAAAGCTTATTGTTGAGGGAACGTTTGGTACAATTCCTGACCAGCCGTTGTAATCAATAAAATAGGGGGCTTCATAGACTTGTGTCATGTATCCCTCGCACGACACAGCTTCTCTATGAATGTAAGTATAATCCCCTGTGTCAAGTTTTCCGTTTGCGTTAATGTCTCCCGCAAAGTAATAGGGATTCGCAAGTATGTTAGTAGGTCCGCTGATATAGTAATGAACGTTATAAAGATCATCAACCACTATATCTTCGAGAATTGACAAATCGGTGCCGTCTATCGTTCCATCGCCATTCATATCTCCGAACACGATAAAGGTGTATCGCTTGATTTCCACACCGAATTCGTCCAGCACTACGATCTGCGCCCCTGTAGAGACCACTTGATCATATTCATCATAATCAAAAATGTATGTGGCGCCGCCGACTGTGTCGATGTATGTATCAGCATCATATTCGAAAGTAGAATATAACGAATGAGGCGCTAAACCATAGATGATATCTCCGAATTCCGTTTCGATACCGTAGTCGCTACCGAATCGAATGTCAGAACCAAAAGCCGCGATAATATCCGGTCGGGCGGCTACGTTGCTTTTGATGGTGTTTGAACTGGATTGGTCGGTACTCGTAATCTCACAGTAATAAAACTTTGTACTGTCATTCGACGGAAGCGCATACGTATCTTCGGTCGCGTCGTCAATGGGGATGCCGCCAACATTGGAATTTGTTGTGTTGGTATACCACTGATAGGTCAGGTCGAATCCGAGGGCCTCCACAAAAAGATCCGTTACGCCTGAATGTATGTTGCCTACATCTTGAACAATTATCGGAGCTATACCCCATACAGCGTATAACGTGGTATTGGCATCAATTAAAAACATGTCGCTTGGTTGATATTCGGGTACTGTTGCGTTAGCTGAGGTAGACCACCCGAGAAAAATATTGGATGCTTTAGTGGGCACCTTTGACCTTAACTTTAAGTCTATACCATGTTCTTTCAGTTGAGAAGCCAAGTTACCAATTCCGCCATTTACG
>Ga0123353_10005312_pt1 | contig 16864 bp, 19 predicted proteins | sample TergutLab28metaG_3_FD_92763 | JGI IMG/M metagenome (GOLD analysis project Ga0123353, IMG submission 92763) | Labiotermes labralis P3 segment gut microbial communities from Petit-Saut dam, French Guiana - Lab288 P3 | ecosystem: Host-associated > Arthropoda: Insects > Digestive system > Gut ...
ATTTCTCAAGAACAACAAAGTACTTGGCTACACAAACATACCTACGCCAGCACAGCTCCGTTTTTAATGTTGAAATGCTCCGTTTTTATTTTTGGGTTAACAGTTCAGAGGTTGTCGTTGTAATGGCCGTTGTCTTTGGATGCTTTAGTTGGTCGGCGAACTTTGGCGAGACGACCTCTAACGGGCCTACCGTGCATTCTGTCGATGAGGTGAAAAATAAGATAGACGGTATATATGATGGTAATGATGATAATAATCGGGAGAAGAAGGAAAAGAGTCTGGAGAGGGGCAATAAGAATCCAGCCACCGAAAGGACCTGATGATGCGGCTATAAGAAAGAAGATGCTAAGGATAGCAATGATGATTGCAAAAAGTATGGCTAATAGTCTTTTGAAGATTTGAAGCGCCCTGCTGTATGGCTGACGGATTGGCAGATAGACATTAATGAGCGAGAGCACGAAAGCGATTGGGAGAATTACTGTTTGGGTAGACAAGAAGCATAAAGCAAGCGCAACTAGTACTATTAAGGAAAAAATAAGGCGGGGTCGTAGTTGGCGAGTATTGATTTTCTTTGATGGTTTTCGTTTTTTCATGATAGCCTGCGGGTGGCGATGCGGATGAGTTCACCCCAATTGTTGGCGACGTGGGGGGTGTCGGCGACTTCGCCGACGGAGAGTTCGAGACGAATACTGAGGGCTAATTCCTGAATTAGAATGCCGGCGTGAGGGGAGACAATAGTGGCGCCGATGATTTTGCGGTTGCGATCGGTGAGGATTTTGATAAAACCGTCACGAAAATCCGTGGTATTGCTGACTTGGGTGACGCTAAGCGGGACGACGACTTTGCGGATTTTGCGATCGTGACGGATGCAGTCGTCTTCTGTGACGCCGACTGAAGCGACTTCTGGGCAAGTGCGAGTAACGCGACTAAGTCCGGAATATTCGACAAGGGTTTTGTTGCGGCCGACAATGTTGGAAATGGCTGCGGTAACTTCGAGTACGGCCTTTTCGGTGGAGCTGTCGCCGCCGATACAGTCACCAGCTGCAAAAATATGCTTCATGGAAGTCTGCATGCCTTTGCTAACTTTGATGCCCTTGGCGCCGTACTTGACGCCGGCGTTTTCAAGACCGATGTCGGTGGCCGGAGTACTGCCAGTACAAAGGATGACTTCGTCGATGCGGACGGATTTTTCTTGGCCGCCACGCATGAAGATGACTTTTTTGGATACGGAATCTTTTTCGAGGGCAACAACGCGCGACTGAGTAAGGACTTTGATGCCAAGATGATTGAAAGAATCGTCTAGAACTTGACCGACTTCTTCGTCTTCTCCAGGTAAAAGACGGCCGGCAACTTCGGCGATGAGGACTTTGGTGCCAAGCTGTGCAAAATATTGAGCGATTTCGCAGCCAGTGGAGCCAGCACCAACGACGAAAAGGGTTCTGGGAGGGCGAATGATCCCCAAAATGGAATCTGGGGTCATAAAGTTGACGTTGTCTAAGCCCTTGATGCCGGTATCTAGCGGATGGGCACCGGTGGCGATAAGGAATTTGCGCGCAGACAAGCGCTGATCGCCAACGCTGATTTCGCGAGGACTGATAAAATGGGCGCGTCCGTGGACGGTGGCAATGCCGGCATTATCGAAAGTTTTTTTGCTGCCCGCGCCTGCACGACGCATGGTAACATTTTTCCAATTGTTGATGGTGGGATAATTGTAGCGGAGATTGCTGCTGGATAAACCGAATTTGACGCCGCCAGTGGCTTCTGTAAAAAGATGGGAGGCGTGGAAGAGGGCGTCCATGGGCACGCCGGTGTAGTTAAGGGCTGATCCGCCCCATTTGTCGGCCTCGATGAGGGCGACTTTTTGTCTGGCTCCGGCAGCCATGAGGGCGCCAGCACCGCCGGCGGCACCACTGCCTATGACAATGAGGTCAAATTCGTTTTTTTGTCTGGCCATTTACAGTATTTTACCACGATTCTTGTGAATATAGGCGAGATCGGCGCTGTACTCTCTGAGCTTTTCGTAGGCAACGCGGGAGAGATCGGCGTCGGTTACGGCGCCACGACCTTTGATCCATTTGTTGACATGTTGGACGGTTTTGTCAGCGATGGTTTCGGCCCATTTTTCGGGTAATTTAAGGGCTTTGGCGTCGGCTAAAATTTGCGCTCTTAGGTCGGCGCCGGAATAAATTTTGGGCTTTTTCATACGCTTCCGAGAATTTTAAAGGCAAAAATAAATGCGCCTAGCAAAAGAAAAGTAAAACCAGAGATAACGCGGAGGAAGAGTTTGTTTTTTACGCGCCATTTTTGGATGTCAGCGGCGTTGCGGCCGATACGGACGCCGATATTGAGCGCGATAAGCGGGATAATAGTGACGATGGTGTAAAAAGAGACCATGAGAGGTTGGTACATGGGGTCTAGTTCGAGGATACTGTTGCCGGCGACAAGTAGGAGGATGATAATGAAGGGCATTTCGGCAAAACCGGTGAGGACGCCGAGCGAGAAAGCTTCGGTGTTGCTGTTGGTGACTTTGGCGCGGTTGTCGATAAATTTGGCAGCGATTTTTGGAAGCCAAAGCTCCGTGGTGGTGCCGCGGCGATAATAAAAGAACCACATGACAATGGCAAGAGCTGCGAGAACACCGATGACGGCAGTGAGAATTTGCATGGAAAGGGCGCCATTGAAAATATTTGAGACGACAAAACAGGCGGTAGCAAGAAGGAGGAAGACGATGGTGCCAACGCCGGAGATGAAGCTACCGATAAGGTTGCGAGTTTTAGCACGGATATGCTTGCCAGCGCTCTCGTGATATAGGAGCAATAGGCAGCCGAGCCCGAGCTGCAGTGAGGCGTGGGCTACTGCGGTCCAGACGACGGTCATTATGCTGATGAAATCGTTCATGGCTATATCATACCATGTTTATGCTTTAAAAACTTACGTGCTTATGTTTGTGGATAGTGATGGGGGTTTTTATGCTGGGGGTATGAAAAAAATTCGGAAATTTATAAAATATTTAGCAATTGTGGTGTTTTGTGCACCGATATGGACAGTCGGGGCGGTGGGATTGGAGGGCTCTGCGGTTTTGCCGGACTTGGTGATTTCGGCAGTGAACGCAGGATATACAGGAAGTGATGGTTCGCAGCAAAATTACGATTTTGTGGAACTTTTTAATACTACTGGCGAACCAGTGCGACTGTGGGGCTATAGTCTGGTCTACACCAATAGCGCGGGTAACAAAAGTATATATACTTTCGCGGAAGGGGTGATCTTGAATGCGGAGTATTTAGCGGTGGGCTATAACGGTTCGCCACAATTTGCAAATGCGGGAAATGACTATAAATATAGATTTAATTTGGCGGCGACGAGCGGAATGATGAGCTTGTTATTTGAGGGCGAGGTAGAAGATGAGGTATGTTGGGGCAGCACGGGATGTAGCGCGAGATATGCTCAGTTTTCGACCAGTCAGGCAAGCAATCGAACGTTGGTACGCTGCATTGTGGACGGGCTGGTGGAAGTTTGCGCTGGAGGCGGAGAGTTTGAGTTTAGGACGTATTATCCGGAAATTGATTTTGGAGTGTTGGTGTATGAGGAAGTAATTGGGGAGCCTGCGGAGGAATTGCAGAGCTGTAAGGGATTGGTGTTTTCGGAGATTTTTACTTATTTTGAATCGGATTATGGAGAGCAATTCCTTGAGTTGTATAATCCAACGGACGAAATCATCGTGGTGGATAACTGTCGGATTGGATATAAAAATCAGACTTATGGGATGACTGGCGAGGTGAAGCCGGAAGAGTATTTGGTCTACCAAAATGCGGAGCTGAAACTGACGAAGAACCCGACTTCGTCTAATGTGGTTTTTTTGATCGATAGTGATGGAACGGAGGCGGCTAGTCTGACGTATTACAGCGGACAGAAAAAATTGATGTCGTACGCATGGTTCGGAACGGACGAGAAAGGTAGTGAGATTTGGCAGAAAACTTATGCCCTGACGCCTGGGGAGGAAAATATTTACCAGGAATTTAAGAGTTGCCCGGCAGGCAAAGTTATTAATCCGGCGACGGGAAACTGTATTAACTTTTTTGAAAATGAATCGTTGCCGGATTGTCCGGCGGGCAAGTTTAGAAATCCAGAAACTAATCGTTGTAAGTCCTATGATACGCTGACGAGTATTCTGGCGCCGTGCGCGGAGGGATATTTTCGCAATCCGGAAACAAATCGTTGTAAGAAAATTGCCGCAACGACGACGTCGCTGAAACCATGTGCGGAAGGATACGAGAGGAACTTGGAGACAAATCGTTGTCGCAAAATCAGGGCAAATGAAGGAGCAGATTATGGCGTCGAGCCGGGGACTTCTACGGATTCCGCTACGTTTGTGGCTTATGGCGCCTTGGCGGTGATAGGGGCGGGCGGAGTATTTTATGTAATTTTGCAATTTAGGCATGAGATTGGGCAGTTTTTGAGGCGAGGATTCAAAAGTCGCGGTAAAATGAAGACATGAGAATACTAGGGATTGATCCGGGGACAGGTATTTGTGGATTTGGCGCGATAGAGATTGATAAGAAAAATGCGGCAAGATTGTTGACGGCTGGGATTATTACAACACCAGCGCATACGCCTTTGGAAGATAGGTTGCTGGATATTTATAATTCCCTGCACCAGGTGATGAGTGAGGTTAAGCCGGATGAGGTATCGATTGAGAAGCTGTTTTTCAACACCAATATTACGACTGGGATTACGGTGGCTCAGGCGCGTGGCGTAGCGATGTTGGTGGCGCGTCAGGAAAATATTCCGATTTTTGAATATACGCCTTTGCAGATTAAGCAAACTTTGACTGGGTATGGCAGAGCGGATAAAAAACAGATTCAAGAAATGGTGAAATTACATCTGAAACTGGAAAAATTGCCAAAACAAGATGATGCAGCGGATGCGCTGGCGGCGGCGATTACGCATTCGTTGATGCGGAGAGGGTGACAATTCCCTATCGAAAAGCTCCAAACGTCTTTTTCATTAGGACCAGTCTCGGCCGAGGACGTCATACACTGGCCAGCCAAGGGAACCGCACTACGTGCGAACCCCTCGGTGTCGTCAGGAATATACGTCGTCGTCCTCGCAGGTAAAAGTCTACCGAAAAAGACGTTTGGAGCTTTTCGATAGGTGAAAAATGCCATTCGTTGCGAGAGGATACCTTTCGGGCGAGGATGCGTAGTATAATCGAGACATGAGATTGTTTTTGGCTTCGCAGGATTTTGGAAATCATGCGGATCGGTTGCGAGAGTTGGTGGGGGAAAACCGGAAGGTGTTGGTGATTTTTAATCAGCGTGATTATGAAACGCCCGAGACTCGCAAGGAAGTAGTGGAGCGGAAGCGGCAATTATTCACGGAAAATGGTTTTGAGTTTTCCGAGTTAGATTTGCGGGATTATTTTGGAAAGAAAGAGAGCTTGGCGAAATTTATTGATGAGTACAGGCCGGGCTTGATTGCGGCGACGGGCGGCAATACTTATTTGTTAAAATCTGCATACAATCAAAGTGGTTTTGCGGAGATATTAGCGAAAGATTTGGCGGACGATAAATATGTCTATAGCGGGCATAGTGCTGGGGCGATGGCCGTAACGCCAGATTACAACTTTTATGCGCGAGGCGATTTTCCTAATCAAGTAACGGAAATTTACGGCCTCGAGCCTGATTGGGAGGGGCTGAAGTTGGTGGAAGAATATATAATTCCGCATGTTGACACGGATTGGCACGGGGAAATCAGTGAAGAAAGGATTGGGCAGTTGGAGAAGGCCGGAAAACCGTTTGTTGCTCTGCGAGACAGTGATGTTTATGTGATTGATGGGGAGCGAAAGGAGGTTTTGAAATGATAGCGCAGTTACGCGGACAAGTAGTGGAAAAGTTCGGTTCATCGGTGATTATTGATGTGGCGGGAGTAGGATATGAAGTGGCAGTAACGAATTTGGACTGGGACAGGTTTTTGTTGTCGGACGAAATCAAAGTTTATACCTATCATCACGTTAGAGAACAAGCGGAGGAATTGTTTGGATTTTCGTCTTTGGAGGGCAAGAAATTATTTGAACTTTTGATTTCGGTGCAAGGAATTGGGCCCAAGGGGGCAATGGCGATCTTGTCGTTGGCGGAGCCGCAGGAAGTGCGCAATGCGATTGCTAACGCGGATGCGAGCTTTATCGCGAGGGCTGGCGGGGTGGGCAAAAAGTCGGCGGATCGTGCGATAGTGGATTTGAAGGAGAAAGTTGGATTACCAACTTATTACGGACGCCGAACTGACGCGCAGGCTGAGCTGGATATGAGCGATGAAGCTTTGGAAGCCTTAATGGCACTGGGCTATACGCTTGGCGATGCGACAAGAGCATTGTCTGGTATTGACGCAAAGTTGTCGACAGCGGATCGGGTGCGTCAAGCATTGAAAAGCTAACCTTCCTGGATGCCCTTTATGCTTGCAGGTAAAAGTTTGGTTTGGTATACTCGTCAATGTCGCCTCAAAATTCCCCGTTACTCTCAAGGTGGGCAGGTCGTTAGGGCGACAAGATTTAACAAAGGAGATTTCCATGAAAAAGCGAAACCGCAAGGGGACGCTGCGAGTGGACGCACCTCAGTGGAATGAATACATTGAGATGTAAAGAATAAAAATAACCCCCCTAGGGGGTATTTTTATTCTTCGGCTTCTTTTTCGGCGGTTGCCGGGCCGGTTGGGAGGTCGAATTCGGTGAGCTTGGCGTCAAGCTTTTCGCGCATAAAAGTCATGAAGTCTGGACTGGAAGCTTTAGTCAGATCAATGATGTCACCGTTGATCAAGATGGATGGCGTGGAGGTGATTTTGTCTTTTTTGACGCCGAGGTCGTAATCGAAACTGATTTTTTGAGCAATGTTGGAGCTGCCAATGTCGGACTTGAACTTGGCGACGTCGCCGTTGGGGGCTATTTGCTGAAATAAATCGGCAAAAACGCTAGTGCGTTCCGAGCCACTGGAATACGACCAGCTAGCTTGATTGAGGTAGAGGATTTCGGCCATTTCGAAGAAGTAACCCTGAAGTCCGGCGGCTTCAGCGGCAGAGGCGGCGGCACGGGCGTTTTGATGCCCGTTGATTGGAAAATTACGAAAGACGAAAGCTACGCGATCACCGTATTCTTCGAAGAGAGCTGAAAGCTTGGGGTGGACGGAGGCGCAACCGGGACATTGAAAATCAGCATATTCGATGAATACGACTGGGGAGTCGGCTTTGCCGCGAACATGGTCGCCGATGTCTCCGTTGTCTTCAGAGGGCGGAAGGACGATGGTGGGATCGTATTGGTCGTAGTCAACGGAGCTAGATTGCGTGGTGACGATTGACCAAACGACGAAGCCGCCGAAACATAAAATGATTAAACCTATAATAATTGCAGTGATTTTGTTCATGGAGGTATTATACCATCAGATATGATGCTGCGCATCTTTAAAGAAGAAAGTGGGGATTTCGAGTTAGTAGTCGGCAGAGCCGGTGATGTTGAGGGCCTCATCGGAGAGCGCACTGGAGGAAAAAGCATCGGGATCGGAAGTGATGTCTTCCAGGAGATCGTCAAATTTTTGGAGATATTCCTCTAGGGCGTCCTTGGTGATGCTGCCATCGGGAGAGAAAGTGGTTGCGCTATCGGTTTGTTCATTGTCCGTAATGGGCTCGTCGTCTGAAATGAAGCCAGGACGAGAACGGTCTAAGTAAATATCGCCAGACGTAGTGTAAAGAAACAGACTAATACTGGCGGTGATGAAGGCGATGAAGATGGCTGTAATGCTGAGGGCAACAAGGCGACGAGCACCGTCACTGTAGCGAGGTCCGGGTTGAGTATGAGAGGTCTCGGGAAGTTCTTCGCTCATAGATTGTCCTTCACGCCGATGACGGTCGTGCGGTGATCTAGGAGTACGTCTTTGAGACGGAGATAGCTGGCACGGACATCTTCGCGTTTGCGACGGGTAATCTCAAGTTGGTCGTAGAATCTTTGGGGATAAGATTTGCAATCGGTAGCGATGAGAGCGTCTAGGGACTTGGAATAATCTGTGAAGTCGGCTTTGAAGCGTTCACGCTCACTGTTGAAGGTAGTTTGGGAACTGGCAAGCGGAGAAGAGGCAAGATTGTTTTTGACGAGGCGAAGATTGAGATTGGTCATGAGGTGCGTGAGTACAAATTCAAATTTTGAACCGAGGTAGACGCGTATTTTGGAGTCAGCTTTTTGGAGATTTTTGAGCTGGAGCTGGATGCTACCGCAGGTCATGGAAATAATGCCAGCTTGGTCGTCGGAAATTTGGGTAGCATGGGTGGTAAGATTAAAATTTAAATTGACAATGAGGGCGACGATTAGACTGGTAGCTAGAGCTTTTTTCATAATACTAATTATACTACGTGTTTAATTCGGTACGGCGGTGAATTCGAGGGCGCCACGGTAGCTACCGGTGGGCAGGGTTGGGTCGGCCTTGAGACCAATGGTGACGACAGTGGAGGAAGTGAGGGCAGGAGCGGTGGTGTTGCTGATGACGACTCGCTTGCCAAGACCAGGAATACGCAGGAAAGTGGTGGCACCGGACCCTAAATTGTAGCCCCAAGTATTGGTGGTGAGGTTGCCGGGAGCGTGATTGGTGGTGCTGGGGATGGTGGTAAGGCCATTGCTGTGAGTGAGTCCGGTGGTGGAGCCGCTGGTTGCCATGGTAAGAGTGTAGCCGTTGCTGTTATTTGTGCTGACAATAACGTCTAGCTCGTTGGTGATCTCTACGTCGGGGGCTCTATAGTCGGAGGTGGAGATGACGGACAAATCAAGAGCGGCAAGATCCACGGTGATGGCAATGGCCGGATCAAGGTCGGGGTCGATGAGGCTGTCGGCGCTAGACTCATATGGTATGAAGGTCAGTGAGCCGGCAGAAAAAGCGAGGGCGAAGGATGCAAAGAAAACCGCAGTGGCCTTGAAAACGTTGGCGGGTCTTGGACTACGACGACGTTGGATCCTTAAACTCATATCTTCTTTAGTATAATCTTTTTGGAAAAGAAATTCTAGGACAAAATCGTTAGGGCGCGAGGCGATTGAGATCGCGGGGGAAGAGGGTGGCCTCTTTGATGTTTTTGAGTCCGATAGTTTGCTTGACGAAACGATCTACGCCCAAACCGCAACCGCCGTGAGGGGGAAGGCCGTACTTGAAAGCCTGAAGATAATATTTGTAGCCAGGATTTTTGACGTCGAGGCCGGCGTTTTCCATTTGCTCGAGCATTTTTTCGTAGTTGTTTTCGCGGAGCGGTACGGTGGCGAGTTCGATGCCACGAAAGAGGAGATCGGCCCACTCGGTAATGCCTTTTTCTGTATCTACCTTGTGGTAAAACTTGGCGGCTGATAGCGGGAATTCGGTGGCAAAAACGAGATCGGAGCCGAGTTCTTTGCGGGCATATTCGCAGATGAATCTTTCTTCGTCTGGGGTGAGGTCTTTGGTGTCGGTGATTTCGATTTTGGTGGCTTTGGTGTACATTTCGTGAATCTGCGCAATGGTGAATTCGGGGATTTTGTCTGTGAGCTGGAGTTCTGGAGCCTGGAGACTTTTGAGTTCGGCTGCGAAAGTACTGTAAGTACGCTCCAACACATTAGTGACCAACTCGCCGACTACGTTGCGAACTTCGGTATGATCCTGCACGAAGCCGATTTCGACATCGAGCATGGTGGATTCGGTGATGTGGCGGGTGGTGGCGGAGGGTTCGGCGCGATAGGCGTGGTTAATCTCGAAGACGCGCTCGTAGGCGCCGACCATGATTTGTTTGTAAAATTGCGGGCTTTGGGCGAGAGTGGCTTCTTTGCCAAAATAGTCTAGGGTGAAGACTTCGGCTCCGCCCTCGGTGGCGGCACCGAGTAATTTGGGCGTATCGATTTCGATGAATTCGCGCTCAATCAAATGTTCGCGGATATATTGCGTCATGGCGGCACGAATCTTGAAGATTTTTTGCTCCTGCAGATTTCTGACATTGAGAACGCGGTTGTCAAAAAGAGTGTCGAGGTTTTCGGGCTTGTGGTCGATGGGCTTGTCGACTTCGATGGGCGGCTCAGTTGTGACGGGGGTGAGGACTTCGACTCGTACATCGTGGAGCTCGACGCCACCAGGGGCGCGTTCGTCTTCTATGACGATACCGGTGAGGCGGAGAACGGTGCCGATTTGCATGCCGCGGAGTTTTTCAAGCTCGGCCTTGTCTTCTATGAGCGTCTGGGCGATGCCGCGACGATCGCGGAGAGTGATAAAGTTGAGGCCGCCAAGGAGGCGTTTTTTGTGCAGCCAGCCTTCGATGGTGATGGTTTGTCCGATGTTGTTGATAATTTCGTTGGTAAGAGTCCTCATAATGCGGTTTATTATACCAGATATTCGAGGGCGAGGCGAATCATCTCGCCGGTTTCGTCGGCGTGGATGACGTAGATGGGTTTGGAATTTTTGGCAGCGATGTTGGCGTACTTGCCAGTGAACTGGGGCTTTTGGTTTTTGGCTTCGTCAAGTTGGAAACCGAGGTAAGAAAGTTTTTGGGTGACATAGTGGCGGATTTCATCAGATCGTTCGCCAATAGTGGCGGTAAAAACGAGCGCGTCAACGCCACCTAGGGAAGCGGCCATTTGGCCGATGAGGTTTTGGACGCGATAAACAAATAAAGCATGGGCGAAGGTGGCCTTGGCGTCGCCGGCGTCGCGGCCAGCGATGATTTCACGCATGTCGTCAGTGGAGCCAGAAACGCCCAGGAGGCCAGCTTGTTTGTTGAGATACTTTTCTAAGCCTTCATCGTCGAGCTGCAATTCGCGTTTGATGGCAAGGGCGGCAGCAATGTCCAGAGAACCGGAACGGGTGGACATCATGAGGCCTTCGAGCGGAGAGTAACCCATGGAGGTGTCCATGGCGGAGCCTTCGAAGACGGCCGAGATGGATGAACCGGAACCGAGGTGAGCAACAATAAGTTTGGCGGGGAGGATATCTTCGGTTTTCATGGTGTGGACGATGGAGCCGACGGACAAACCGTGATAGCCGTAACGTTTGATGCCGGACTGATCGGCAAGTTCGGTATCGAACGGGTAATATTTCATGAGCTCGGGCTTGGTGCTGTGAAAAGCTGAGTCAGAAATGGCGATAATTGGGAGGCTTTTGAACTGCTCTCGAAAATGAGCAATTTCGGCGGCAATGACCGGAGTGTGGAGAGGGGCGCGCGCTTTAGCAACTTCGAGGTTGGCCATAAATTCATCGTCGACGATGTGGTGCTTTGCAAAATAATCGGTGGGGGCAACTAAACGGGCGACAATAGCTGAGAGCTTGTGTTGATCGTTGATATAGCCTTCGTTTTGTAAGATTTTGCCAATGTGAGAAACGGTGTCGGTGAGGTCAGAGAAGTCGGGCTTGATGATTTTTTTGCCGTCATCGGGATCATCGATGTTGCAAATGACGGAGCCATTTTCGTATTCGAAATGGAAAGACGCTAAGAAATTTTCGTGGTCAAAAAGAGCGTACTTACGGGACGCACTGCCGGGGTTGGTGATGAGAACGAGTTCGTTCATGCCTTTAGTTATATCATGAAATGCTATAGCTGGGATGCGAAAACTGACCCATGAAAAACAGCCGCTGTGCCGGAATGGCGGTGCGGCTGTTCTCTGTCGATTATCTCTGCGCTACATGTACACGAAATGAGAGACTGCTGTCTTCTCATTGCTTTCGTCTACATATAGGCTGACTAAGGCTGTGGGCGATATCCTGTAGCAACTTAGTATAGCCTCAGCTACTTTTACGATCTTGCGCTGGACATTTTTCGTTTTTTTAAACTCCAGCCGTAAAGTACTGCTCTCTTTGTTGCCTGAGACCGATTTTGCGCGGGTCGCCCTCAGGATGTCTCCGCGGCGCAAGTACAGCTCCACGTTTTCTCCTTGTCTGTTGGTGATTTGTACGCTGAATATCACCGTTCCGGACGCTAATGATTGCGCGATTTGAATAGAAACATCGATGAAGAGGTCGCTACTGATTCTTAGCATTTCCATACGGATCCTTCCCTTTCTCCTCTGTCAGAGCGCAAAGTTTTGTGTGCCGCTTGTGAGTATTTCACTCGCAGTCACTGGCGCTTCCAGGCGAGGTCATGGGCGCGAAAGCGGTGTCCGCACCTATAATCTCGCTTGGAAGCTAAAGATAATTATTCGTGTAAAAATGTAAGTTTTTTCTAAAGAAAAAACTCCACCTAGGTGGAGAGTTGCATTTGAGGGGTGCAGGTAGGCTCTCACCTAATACCTCCATTGTAGCACACTTTGTTCAAAATGTCAATGCTTTTTTCATGTTTTTGGATGAATGTACAGTTTGGAACAGGGGTGGAGATTTTATGGTATAATTGAGAAAAATTAAGGGATTATTTTTATGAGCGGACATAGCAAATGGGCGACGACGAAGCGACATAAGGCGGTGATTGATGCGAAGCGTGGTGCGATTTTTACAAAAATTGGCAATCAGATTGCGATTGCGGCGCGCAGCGGCACTGATCCGGAGACTAACGCGACGTTGGCGATGATTTTGGAAAAGGCGCGGCAGGCAAATATGCCTAAGGCGAACATTGAGCGGGCGCTGGCTCGGGCCGCCGATAAGAATGCAGCGGATTTGATTGAGGAGACTTACGAGGCTTATGGTCCGGGGGGCGTGGGGATTATTATTGAAATTGCGACGGATAATAAAAATCGGACGATGCCGGCGGTACGGCATACGTTGGAGAAAAATGGCGGGCGGATGGCGGAGCCGGGATCGGTAATGTTCCAATTTGCGCGCAAGGGCGTGATTTTCGTGCCTGCAAAGGGAGATGAAATTATGATGGCGGCGCTAGAAGCTGGGGCGGAAGACGTGGTGGAGGAAGAGGATGGAGTGATGATTTATACGGCTGGAGGGGATTTGGCGAAGGTGCGTTCTGGGTTGATTGACGGTGGGTTTGAGGTGGGGTCGGCAGAATTACAGTATGTGGCAAATTCGATGGTGCCGGTGGAGGGCGATGCGGTAGCGAAGGTGGAGAAGATTTTGGAGGCGGTGGATGATTTGGACGACGTAGTGGCAGTGCATACGAACGCGGAGATTTGAAGTTTTGAGGCATGGAAAATCCGCCCGGGCAAGATGCCAGAGCGGATCTTTATTACTTGACTTATGAATTCACTCTGATTCGTGAGTAGGATCAGGCTTCACGATAAAGACGAGAGGGCGTATTTATGATCCGAGAACTTGCGATTCAGGGCCTTAACAAACATTTCTAGATCCAGTTTTGCCGCCAACGCGCAGCGTTCGTCAATCTCGTCATTATTTCCGCTGCTGACTGCGACATAAATTACTAGCCACAGTTCTTCGTCCTGCCGGATGTCAAATGCTACGGCGCCGGGCTTGCTTGTAGCTTTGTCCGGATAATCGCTTGAACGGTAGCCATGCCCATGCTCGAAAGCACAGTTGCAGTTCAGAATTTTCAGCATAGCATCAATATCACAATTTGTCCTGCTAGTGCTCTTGTCGCAATAATCCGGTGGCAAAAGCATACTGCCGAATGTTTTGATAGGCGTAATTAAGCAGAGACTGTTCCCTTCGTTGAATTTGCGAATAAAAGCTTGAGCCGATTCTGACTTGCTGACAAACCAGAAAACTATTGCCCCATATTCGGACTTGGCATACTGTTGTGCTTCGTACCGAATGGATTCTAGTGCCGTGTTGACAAGATGATAGGAATGGTTGATTTCCATGGCTTTTTTTCCCCTTTCATATTTGAATTAGACTGCAGGCAGAATACGGTGTTTTGTGCCCTAACTGCCCACCTGATAGATGGACAAATGGGGCAAAAACACTTTTCTTTTATAAGTCATTAATGAAAAAGTGCGTGAAGGGTACCTACATGTTCTTATTATATCAAACTTTTTGTATTTTGTCAACGAGTAAAACATGAATTGATCGAATTTCTTAGGGCTACGCTTTTGCTATAAGGAGAAAATTAATATTTGTCGACGCCGTAGAGTTTGATATATTCGGTGTTTTCGTCAATTTGTTGTTGGTACTGCGCGGCGAGTTCTGGGTGGTTGGCTTGTTTGAAAATGGCGATGGCGAGATCGAATCTGGAGGCGCGGTTGCGGATGAGCATGTCGAGAGGCGTCGTGGTACTGCCCTGCTCTTCGAAACCATGGACTTCGAGACGGTCTGGGTCGGCATAACGGGACAGGATGCTGCGGAGAGTATCGGGATAGCTGTGGAAGTTGGCGATGATGGGCTTGTCAGTAGTGAAATAATCGTCAAAATCTTGGGGCTTGAGTTTGTTTTCGGTAGTACCGATGGCGCCGTAGCTGAGGGCGGCGATACCTACAAAGCGAAGTTGCAGGTCTGGAAGTTCGGTTTTGACAATGTTGCGGGCGAAGAGCATTTCTTTGCTGACGATGTCGCCGGCGGCGGTGAGGATAATGTCTGGGTCAGGATCGGAGGCAAAACTGAAGATCGAGGCGCCACCATTGGTGAGTTGAAATCTGGCGTGATTGATGTCGATCCAGTGAGGCTCATTGGTTTTGTTGAACGTAGTGAGATTGACGACGTTTTTGGTTTGGGTCATAAATTCCCAGGCGGCAGCGGAAGCGATGTCGTCGACTGGGAAAAGGCAGTTTGTGAGATTGGAGGGCTTGGCGAGGAGCGAAGAGATGAGTGATGGATTTTGATGAGTGAAACCGTTGTGATCTTGACGCCAGCAAGTGGAGGTTGAAAGGAGGTTGAGGGCGGAATATTTGGGGCGCCATTTGATTTCTTTGCTTTGTTGAAGGAATTTTAGGTGCTGGTCAAGCTGACTGGCTACAATAGGCAAGAAGGCTTCGTAGCTGCCGAGAGCGCCTTGTCCGCCACTTAAGAGATGTCCAGCGAGGACAGCAAAAAGGGTGTTTTCGGAAAGCAGTTCAATAATGCGGCCGTCCGGCGCCAGAGATTTGTCCCAAGAGAAGATTTTGCTGGCCCAAGCACGATTGTCGACTTCGAAGACAGCGTCAAGCTTGTTTGAGGTAGTTTCGTCGGGTGAGAAAAAATAAAAATTGGGATTTGCTGCTATCTCGTCACGTAAGAGATTACCAAACATGCGGGCGGGAGAAAAATTCTCTGTGCCGGGATGGTCGATATTATCGGGAAAATTCATCATAAAGCTCCTTGAAACGATAACTTTTTAGCCAGTTTTCTAGTAATTGTAGCTGCTGTTCGTCGGTTTTGGCTTTGGGTAAAGGCACTTGATGGGAGAGACAATTGCCAGCGATTTTTTCGCCGTCTACTTCTTCTGGCCCGGTGGCGCCTTTGGCGGTTTTCATGATAATGAAAGTGTCGGGAGAGAGGGTTTGGAGGGCGAGCTGGAAAGATTCGGTATTTTCGCCATCGATGATAACGGGATTGTAGCCAAAACCGCGGAAAAGGTTGAGCAATTCGCGCTCGGATGTTCGGCCGTAGATAGTGGGAGCAGAAATTTTGTAACCGTTCAAATGAAGGATGGGCAGGATGCGGCCGTGGGTGTTTGGAGAATTAATGAGTTTATGGAGGTTAAGGCTGGCAAGGGCGGTGGCGGTTTCGAGTTCGCCGTCGCCGATGAGGACGGCGATAGAATCGTCTGGACGCCCGAGACTGGCGCCGTAGGCAGCAGCCAAAGAATAGCCGAGTTCGCCGCCTTCGGTGATGGTACCTGGAGTGACTGGAGAGGCGTGGCTGGGGAAGCCAAAGGGCCAAGAAAATTGTTTGCAAATGTATTCGATACCGCGAAGATTGCGCGAAGCGTCTGGGTAATATTGTTCTAGCTCGCCGTCGTAGAAGATGTTGGCCTGGAGAGCTGGAAAGCCATGGCCGGGACCGAGGATGAAGCGAAAGTTGGGGCAAGGCGGAGCGAGTTGGTGCCAAGCTTTCAGATTGGAATAGGCGACGTTGATGCCATGGCAAGTGCCCCAGTGGCCGAGGAGGCGGGGTTTGATATCGGAAAAACTGAGCGGGCGGGAAAGGAGGAAATTGTCTTGTAAAAAAAGTTGAGCGACGGTTAGATAGTCGCAGAAGCGGACGCGTTTTTTGATTTGGTTAACATCAGTGCCCAACCCGTGCATAGGCTTATTTTAGCACAATTTAATCAATAAGCTTGAGCAGGCACTCGGCGGTGAAAATGACATCTTCGGTAGTGGAGCCGCGAGAGAGGTCGGAGGCGGGTTTCGCAAAACCCAATAAGATGGGGCCGGCGACTGTGGCGTGGGCGAATTGCTCGAAAGATTTGTAGAGGATGTTGCCGGAATTAATGTCAGGGGCAATGAGCACGTTGGCTTGACCAGCGATTTTGGAGTCGGGGGCCTTTTTGGCGGCAACGCGAGGATTGACTGCAGCGTCGAGTTGCATCTCGCCAGCAACAAGAATGTCAGGGTATTTGGTGCGGACAATTTTGATGGCTTCAGTGATTTTGTCCATGGAGGGATCTTTGCCGCCACTGCCGAAAGTGGAGAAAGATAGCATGGCGATTTTGGGGATTTCGCCTAATATTTTTTCGGCGGCGAAATGGTTGAGGATAACGATGTCGGCGAGCTGCTGCTCGGTGGGTTTTTTGCAGGTGGCGCCGTCGGAAAGAATGAGGCGTCGATCGTCTTTGAAGTTGGCAACGAAAAGACTGGAGAAAGTTTTTTGTCCTTCGGTGATGCCAATATTATCGCGGACGGCAAGGATAACGTCGCGCGAGGAATAATCGATGCCGGCGATGATGGCGTCGGCTTGACCGTCTTTGACCATTTTGGCGGCGGTTTCCAAATCATTGTCGAGCAGAATGGGGGTACAGAGGTTTTTTAGTTCTGCGCTGGCAGTCTTGATAAATTCGTTGTTGCCTTCTGGAAAGA
>Ga0123353_10005313_pt1 | contig 16862 bp, 13 predicted proteins | sample TergutLab28metaG_3_FD_92763 | JGI IMG/M metagenome (GOLD analysis project Ga0123353, IMG submission 92763) | Labiotermes labralis P3 segment gut microbial communities from Petit-Saut dam, French Guiana - Lab288 P3 | ecosystem: Host-associated > Arthropoda: Insects > Digestive system > Gut ...
ATCGATCTCCGGCTCGGGGCCGGCGTATTTCGCGCTTGTGGTGGATGCCCTGGCGCGCTCAGGGGTCTCGGTTGGGCTCAGCCGTGATGTTGCCGAGAGGCTCGCGGTCCAGACGATGAGAGGCACAGCCGAGCTGCTCGGCTCTTCCCATATGCATCCTGAGGCGCTCGTTGACGCGGTCTCAAGCCCTGGTGGCACCACCATAGCTGCAATCAGCAAGCTTGAGTCCCATGGGGTGCGTGCGGCGTTTGCCGATGCGGTCCGAGCCGCAACCTGGCGTGCAGAGGAGTTGGGCAGCAAATGAGTTTTCTAGTGGTGAATGCCTTACGGGGCGCGCTCAACTTTTATGCGATACTCATCTTTGTCTATGTCCTACTGTCCTTGTTTCCTCTTTCAGGCACACTGGCAGAGATTTACTACACGCTCGGCACGGTCACCGAGCCGTACTTGAGCATTTTCCGGCGGTTTATCCCGCCGATCGGAAGGATGGATATTTCGCCGGTAGTTGGATACTTTGTTATCCAGGCGATCATCCAGATGCTTGGACGTATTTGAGCAGAGGCAGAAGGTGTTTTGGGTTGAGGCGCAAGACGAGAGCGGAGAGGGGAGGCCAACGTCATGAAGCTGACGTCACTTGACATTCATCACAAAGAGTTCCGGCATTCAATACGGGGTTACAGCCAGGAAGAGGTTGACAAGTTCCTGAACGAGGTCGCCCAGGAGTTTGAGCGGTTATTCAAAGAGAACGTTGATTTAAGCGAGAAAGTCGAGGCACTTCAAGACAAGGTCAACGAGTACGAGTTGCAGCGACAGACGATCAACAACACGCTGATGAACGCGCAGCGCTCTGCCGACGATATCGTCGCACGTGCCAACGCCAGCGCGACCGACACCCAGGAAAAGGCAAACGTCCGGGCTAAGGAGATCATCAACGACGCGCTGGCGAGAAAACAGCAGGTCCAAGGTGAGCTGGCGCGCACCCGGGCTATCGAAGAGGAGTTCAGAAGGAAGTTCCGCGATTTGCTGCAGAGCAACCTCGATGCGATCGTGCCGGTCACTCTTGATGGCGCTGACGGCGCGAAAGGGCCCGATGCGGAGCGGGAAGCGGCTTTCGCTCCGGTCGCGGAGACGCCCCCGTTCATTGCCTCGCAGTCTGCGCCGGAGGCATCGGCTACCTCCGCAGCCTCTGCGGCCCCTCCGGTCGCCGCGGTTGCCGGATCCGCGCCAAATAATGCCCCCGCCGAGGCAAGCGTCCCTGCCAATGCAAGCATTCCCCTTCCCGCTGGTACCCCCGCCCCCATCGACCTCGGCCAGACGGCCCCGTCGGATGCTGTCGGTGTGGCCGGGCCCACCGACGAGGCCGAGTGGCCAGAGGGCGTTCCTGCCGCCGAGGAGGTCGCCGCAAGCCCGACGGGCTCAGTGAGCTCGGTCTCGCTCGGCGAGCTGGGATCCCCGGATATCCCTGACGGGGTCGAGCTTGTGGAGCCCTCGGAGTTCCAGCTTCCTGGGCTTGACCTGTTTGGCGAGCGCGAGGACGACGTAGGTATTGAGGAGATCGATTAACTGAGATCGATTAGCTGCCCATGGCACGGTTAGCCGCTTATGTGGCTCCTCGTGCAAGTCGCGACGAGGTGTGCGGCTGGCGCGGGTCAGAGCTTCACATAAAGGTGAGGACGGCTCCTGAGGGGGGCCGGGCGAACGCCGCAGTCTGCCGCGTGGTCGCTGGCGTGCTCGGCATGCCAAAAACTGCCGTCACGGTAGCATCAGGCGGGTCGTCCCGTCACAAGGTACTCGAGATCGACGGGGCTGACAGCGAGCAGCTCGCGGAGGCTTTTGCAAAGGGAGGCTGTTTGCCAGGTGGGAACCACAGGCTATAACCCGCAGGAGATCGAGGGAAAATGGCAGGCCGAGTGGGAGCGCGCAGAGCTTTACGCGGTCACAGAGGATGTCTCGCGCCCTAAGAAATACGTGCTCGAGATGTTCCCGTACCCTTCCGGCGACATCCACATGGGGCATGTGCGCAACTACACGATCGGCGACGTGGTCGCCCGCCAGGCGGCCATGAGCGGGTTTAAGGTGCTCCATCCCATCGGCTGGGATGCCTTTGGGCTTCCCGCGGAGAACGCTGCGATCAAAAGCAATACCCATCCTGCAGAGTGGACGTATGCCAACATCGAAAAACAGCGTGCGAGCCTGAAGCGGATGGGCTTTTCCTACGACTGGGACCGTACGGTTGTCACCTGCGATGAGACCTATTACCGATGGGGCCAATGGATATTCCTCAAGCTTTGGGAGAGGGGCCTTGTCGAGCGTAAGGCGTCCCCCGTCAACTGGTGCTCGGACTGCAAAACGGTCCTTGCCAACGAGCAGGTGGTCGGCGACGGGCAGTGCTGGCGCTGCAAGACCGCTGTTGAGAAGCGCGAACTGGAGCAGTGGTACTTCCGTATCACCGAGTACGCGCAGGATCTGCTCGATGACCTGGAGGTGCTACCCGGGTGGCCGGAGCGCGTTCGCACGATGCAGGCGAACTGGATCGGTCGGAGCGAGGGTGCCGAGGTGGAGTTCGAGGTCGTCGGCCCTGCCGGTGATCCTTCGGGGGAGCGGATCACGGTGTTCACGACGCGGCCCGATACCCTTTTCGGCTGCACCTTCTTCCTGCTCGCGCCCGAGCATCCGCTCGTCCCGGGGCTTGTGGAAGGGACGGGGTATGAGCCTGCCGTGACCGCTGTTGTCGCCGCTGCTGCCCGCGAGAGCGCTGTGGAGCGCCAGCTCGGCGAGAGGGAGAAGAACGGTGCCTTTACCGGTCGCTATGTAATAAACCCCGTCAACGGCGAGCAGGTGCCGATCTGGGTCGCAGACTACGTGCTCATGGATTATGGCACCGGTGCTGTGATGGCGGTGCCATCTGGCGACCAACGCGACTTTGAGTTTGCGCGCAAATACGGGTTGCCGATCCCGCCTGTCGTCATTGCCGAGGACGACCCGCTCTTTGCTACGCTCAGCGGTGTTGCCGAGCGGGTGGCAGATGATGTTGATTGGGAGGAGGCGTATGCGGGCGACGGTGTGATGGTGCAGTCCGGCCAGTTCACCGGTACCCAGGCCGGCAAGGGCAAAGAGGGCGCACGCGCCGTGACCGCCTGGTTGGCTGAGCGCGGGCTTGGACGCAGCTCCATTAACTTCCGCTTGCGGGATTGGCTGATCAGCCGTCAGCGTTATTGGGGAAACCCCATCCCGGCCATCCACTGTCCTTCGTGCGGGCTGGTCCCGGTACCGGAGGGCGATCTTCCCGTGATGCTCCCGATGGGCGTGGACATCACAGCCGGGGAGACGCTCGCCGACCATCCGGAGTTCTACGAGACGACCTGTCCGCGCTGCGGGGCCTCGGCAACGCGTGAGACCGACACGATGGACACCTTCACCTGCTCCTCATGGTACTACCTGCGCTATTGCGATGCCGGCAACAGTGAGGTCATCTGGGACCGCTCCAAGGCGGATTACTGGATGCCGGTCGATCAGTACATCGGCGGGATCGAGCACGCCATCCTGCACCTGCTGTACTCCCGCTTCTTCACCAAGGCATTTTGCGACCTCGGCCTGCTCAGCAGCGCCGAGCCGTTCACAAACCTCCTCACACAGGGGATGGTCAAGCTCGATGGGGCGACGATGTCGAAATCACGGGGGAACGTCGTTGCCCCGGAGGAGATGATCGGGCGGTTCGGGTGCGACTCCCTGCGCGCCTACATACTGTTCATGGCACCGCCCGACAAGGACCTTGATTGGAGCTATGGGGGCCTGGAGGGCATGCACCGGTGGCTTGGGCGTGTCTGGCGGCTTGTAGCCGATGCCGCCGAGAAGCGCATGCCGGCCGGGGCGGCAAGCGAGAAGGCAGCCGGGCTCAGGCGCGAGATGCACCGGGTGATCGGGAAGGTCACTGCCGATGTCGAGCGCTTCCAGTTCAACACGGCGATTGCGGCGATGATGGAGCTTACGAACGCGGCATACGACTACCGCAAGTCGGTCCCATCTGCCGAGCAAGACCCCACAGCCCTGCTCGAGGCATCTGAGACGCTCACGCTCCTGCTCGCGCCGTTCACGCCGCATTTGAGCGAAGAGATGTGGCGCGTTCTTCTCGGCTATGGTGGTTCGGTGCACCTTGAGGGGTGGCCGGTGTTCGATCCGGCGCTGGCGGCGGCAGACACCGTTGAGCTGGCCGTGCAAGTCAACGGCAAGGTGCGCGGCAGGGTGGTGGTCGGGGCCGACGAGGCCGAAGAGGCCGTTGTTGCCGCTGCCCGGGAGGCGGTGGCCGCATGGGCCCAAGATGCCGAGCCGAGGAAAATCATCGTGGTTCCGGGAAAACTCATAAATATCGTATGTTAAGCTAATGCCAAGTGCATTGGCCATTTGCAAAGGACGGTCATGGATATAAACGCGGCAGATGTGAAAGAGTATATCGACGTGGAGCTGGCTTTGCCGCGCGTGTTGGGAAACAAAGCGCTCTATAAACAGATGCTCACACTCTTTTTGGAGAGTTCTGAGTTCGATGCGTTCGAGGATGCCCTGGCGGCTGGCGATAACGCTGAGGCTGGCGCAAAGATCCATGGCATCAAAGGCATATCTGGCAGTCTGTCGATGACTGCGCTTTTCGAGACATCGAGCCTGCTCAATGAGCAGCTCAAGGCCGGGCCCGCTGATCCGGGCGTACTCGCCGAGTACCGCGTGGCGTATGTAAAGACACGCGAATATGCGGAGCAGATGGTTGCCTCCTCGGCATTAGGCTGAAAGCCAATTCTCTGAACGTCAGTTCTCGTTCTGCGCAGACATCATCATTGGAAGTCGGTCTTTTATGGCCAGCAATGCATCGATCAGCTCAGGGTTTATCTTGCCGCACTCGTCATCAAGGATCATCTGGATCGCTTTTTCGTGTGGGTAGGCAGGCTTGTAAACGCGCTCGGAGACAAGCGCATCGTAGATGTCTGCGACAGAGACCGCCTGAGCCCAGATCGGTATCTCGCTCTCGGCAAGATTGTATGGGTAGCCGCTGCCATCCCATTTCTCATGGTGATAACGGCATATATCATAGCAGTACCGGAAGAACTCCCCATCCATGGTGTGGCCAAGGTCAACAAGGCCCAGCAGGATCTCACTGCCTCTTGCGGGGTGGGTCTTTATGACCTCGAACTCCTCAGGAGTCAACCGACCAGGTTTAAGGAGGATCTGGTCGGGAATTGCAACCTTACCGATATCGTGGACAGCAGAAGCGATTGCAACCTCTTCGATCTGATCATCGGTGAGGTTGTAGGCCTCCCGGACCTCGCCCAGAAGGGCCTTAGTGATAACGCGGATCGCGATGATGTGTTCCACCGACTCGAAGTTGCGGAACTCTACGGCAGTTGAGAGCGCATCGATAACCAGCTGATTCGATTTTTGCAGGTGCTCCTGCTGTTTCTGGAGCATGACCTTTTGATTATGGAGTTCTTGCTTGAGTTTCTGTTGATGGGCGTAGAGGGCAGCGACATTGTGAACGCGCTTGTAGACGATCTCGGCATTGAATGGCTTGTGAATCAGGTCAGACACGCCTAGGTAATAGTTCTTCAAGCTTTCAAGCTCATCGTTCTCACTTGTGATCACGATAACAGGGACGTTTTGGATGATTCCGGACTCATTCATATCTGCAAGGACGTCAAAACCGCTGAGGCCAGGCATAACGAGGTCAAGCAGCACCATGGCAAGCGAGTCTCCGTATGCGCTGATTATCTCTAGTGCTGCTCGACCGCTGTCCGCTTCGAGTATCTCGAACTCACCTTCAAAAAGGTTGCGCAGCATGAGCCTGCTGATAGCCAGGTCATCGACGATCAGGAGGGTACGTTTGTCATCTGGAGGGGTGCTCATATCCGAACCTCATTTTTGCATAGGAGTTATAACATCTTTACTGTGGTTTATGTTGCTTCTGGTTTAACTATGAGATCTGCGGGCAGGAACTCTTGCAAGCAATGAGACAAGTCCTTCATCTCCAGGGGTTTTGGCAAGTAACAGCTAAAACCATGCTCAAGGTACATCTCGCTCATCTCCTTCATGACATTTGCGGTGAGTGCGATGATCGGCATCTTATCTGCGCCTGCTCCATCATTTTCGCTTCGGATGAGCTTAGTGGTCTCAACTCCATCCATTATAGGCATCATGTGATCCATGAAGATCATGTCGAACTCTTGCTCATGAATGATGTCGATCGCCTCCGCCCCGGAAGTGGCGGTGACAGGAGTGATCTCGAACACCGAGAGCAGCGCCTGCATTACCAAAAGGTTGATCTCGATGTCATCCACCACGAGGATTCGGGCGTTGGGAGCCGTGAACACGGCGGTATCCTCGGTGGTATCCGCTACAGGCCTATCCGCTGGGACCACATAGGGGAGTTTAAGGCTGAACTGTGAACCTGCGGGTGAACTATAGTCAAGCCACAACTTGCCATTCATGAGCACGGCAAGGCGGTGGCTGATTGCCAGGCCAAGCCCGGTTCCGCCGACACTTCGATTACGCTTTGTATCAAACCGCTCAAAGGGCTTAAACAGCTTTCGCTGATCTTTTAAGTCTATCCCGATCCCGCTGTCAGTCACATCAAACCGGAGGAAACCCTCGTCATCAAGGTATGTATGAAGGGTCACAGCACCCTCGCTTGTGTACTTGAGAGCGTTACTCAATAAGTTGAGAAGGATTTGGCGAAGCCGCATCTTGTCAAGCCATGCCTCGTCAGGAAAACCGTCGTCTATCTCGAAAAGGAGAGCGACCCCTTTTTTCGCGTACATCCTGGCGAAGGTGTCCTCAACCTCTTTAATCAATGTGGTGCGCAGATAGGTATGCTCGTTGATGATCTCGAACTTCTCGGCCTCAATTTTTGAGAAGTCTAAGATGTCGTTGATGATGTTGAGGAGCATATGGGAAGAGCTGACGATGGTTTCTGCGTAAGACAGCTGCTCGTGACCAAGGTTTGAGCGCAATAGCATCTCAGTCATGCCGATAATGGCGTTCATTGGGGTCCTGATCTCATGGGAGACCGTGGCCAAAAACTCTGATTTTGCGTTGTTCGCCTCCTCGGCACGCTGCTTTTCGCGAGCGAGCTCAGTCAGATCCGAGAACACGGCAAGCAGGCCGCTGGAGAAACCCACATCCAAAGATTGTGTCCGCACGACGTGGCGTATCTCGATGCTGTAGTGGCGCTTCTCGCCCCGATCAGACATCAGCCACGTGAGGAGCACTTTGTTTCCGGAAGCCTCTTGCGTCTCACTGAAGGCGTCTATCAGGTATTCGGCGGTTTCTGCCGGTAGATGCTCGGTAAAGATCTCTCGGTACGTCGACCCCTTGATCATATCGGTGCTGTGGATAGAGAACAGGCCGGTTGCCGCATGCGTAGAAAGGATAAGCCGCTCGTTCTCATCGAAAAGCATGATCGCATTCGGGCAGTGGTGCAGTAGCAGGTCAACGTAACCGCGTTGCTGGATGTTCTCTGCGGTCAGTGCGTTCCCGAGCGCCTCCTTGGCCTGCATGCTGCGCGAGACCTTATCCAAAAACGAGTTCGTGATGCGCAGCTCGCGCATGAGTCGGGCGATCTCATGCTTGTTGCGCGTACTCTCTTCTTGCAGCGACAGCATCTGCTGCTGTGCAGAGGCAGAGGGGCCCGTGTCCATTACCGGTTGTCCGATGTCTTTAAAGTGCGCATAAAATGATTGTGTTGTTGTGGAAGCGGTTGATCGCCCTTCCATCTTCGAGCAGTATCGAGCAGTACTCACCGCCAGAGCCTGTTACAAGGAACGGGATGTCATCCAAGAGGTCTTTCATGATCTCGTATTCCCTGAGCATGTCCGTTCCCAAGGTCATGCTTCTTGAGACGCAGGAGTGGGCGATCACCACAGAGGGTTTCTCGGCCACGTTTGCTATGGTATCCACCGCTTTTGTGGTGGTGGCTATGACATCATTGCGGTCGAACACGCCGACGCTTAATGTGGCACCTTCCGGCATTGCCCCGGCACAGCGCGCATAGCCCTCCTCGGTCAAGGAGACAAAGACTTTGGAGACGGGTGGGGTGCCGTCGTTGTAGTTGACCATGAATGGCAGGGAAATCAGTGCATAGGTAATGCCACTCATCTTATCGAGCCCCAGCTTCGTGAAAAACTCGGTTACCGGGCGGCCATTGATCTCTTTTAAGACGTGGCCCTCTGATCTCGTGATGAGTGCCTCTCGGCCAAGCAGCCTGTCCTCCGAGATCGATGCAAGGGCGAATGAGGGGCGGATATCCCCATAGATATGCAGGATTGCCAAACGGTCACGGTAGTACTGGCCATCATAGAGCATAAAGCTGTAGCCGAAGTCGGCGGTGTCGTCGACTGCGAGCGAGCCGAACACGGGGACATTAGGGAGCACCTCGGTGAGGGCGTCCGTATAGTCATCGCCCACGTTCTGGGGCAGGAAGGCCCCGTACAAAAACGCCATCGCCGGGGCCTCGCTGTCGCGATGTGCATAAAGATCCCGGATCGGTTGCTTGGGATCCTCAAGGAGCGGCTCGGTAAGCAACGTCTCGAAACGTGCATCATCCGAGGTCATCACAAGGATGGAGAACTGCAGGGAGTCGGGGGAGTCCTCTGTGCACGAGAAGTTTGAGATGACACCGACTGTGCTGAACGGCAGTGCCGAGCAGACAGCTTGGTGCACCCCAGAAAGAATGAACTCGTAGTGGCACGAGACGATTCCCACACTATTTTTCATAAGGTCAAACGTTGCGAGCTGCTCTTTGATCTCTTTAAGGGCAGCGTCTGGGCCGTCCAACAGTTTTGTGTAAACGGTTGTGGCGCGGATCATGCGAAGGCCTCCCCAGGGTTCATCCAGCAGTGTCATCAGTCGTCAGTAGCGGCATCAGCCATCGTCTAGCAGCGGCATCAGCCATCGTGCAATACCATCAGTAGTAATATATCTCGGTATTGTATGGCCTTTCCTCAAATGCTGATGCGCCCGATTGCTGACATTTTTCATTTTGCCAGATGTGATACGCCGAGGGCAAAACAACGCGATATGCATAATACTGTTCATTTTTAGAATAGTTTTGAGCATCCCTGTTTTTGAGCAGCTCCGTTTGCCTGTGCCAAGGGTCATGCATGTCGGCTGATACGAGGCCGATCCTTCCCTGACGGGCCCCGAGTCAGTGTCCGGTTAGTTTTTGGTAACCCCCTGATGACATCCTGCGACTGCGGGCCGGGTGAAGGCGGCCCGTGCGGTCTTGCCGCAGCGCAGCGGCAGCAGGATCCCTGCAGCGGCGGCCGGACTGGATCCGACTACTCCACACGACATGATCGGGGCTGCCATGGGCGCAACGATAAAAGAGAGGCTAAAAGAGATTGCGCGACGTGCGGGGATAGAGGAGGTCTCACCAGGTGTCTTGCTGGGGGTCATTGGCCTGGCGGTCCTTGCGGTTGCTTGGGCGGCATGGCGCTGGTGGCCGGGTACTGCAGCGGACGACACCCTCGTGCTGCCAAACAACGCGAGCGTTTCAGCAGCAGGTAAAGACGGAGCCGCCGGTGCCGAGGGAGAGGACGCTTCTGGAGCGGGTGCCAGCAAAGAGGTATCTGTCACTGTTCATGTGGTGGGTGCCGTAAGGCACCCGGGGGTATATCTGTTGCCGACAGGCTCCAGGGTCGTAGATGCGGTGGAGATGGCGGGCGGGGTCTTGGGCAACGCAGTCGTTGCCGCAGTGAACATGGCGCGTCCGTTGGCCGATGGCGAGCAGGTCTTTATACCGGATGAGGACACGCAGGCAAATGGCGCTGGTCAGGTAGCATCCCTAGGCAGCGGGGGCGTGGGGGTAGCGGCCACCGGTGGGCTTGTGGACCTGAACTCGGCAGATACCACCTTGCTGGAGACGCTTCCAGGCGTTGGCCCCTCTACTGCAAAAAAGATTGTCATGGACCGTGAGACAAACGGGCCGTTCTCCTCGGTGGACGATCTTGGCCGTGTGTCCGGGATCGGCCCTAAAAAGCTCGAACAGCTGCGAGAGCTTGTCTGTGCAAACTGAGGAGGACATCCTTCGCCCATCCATACCCCCACTGATGTGGGCCGCAGTAGGTATCTGGGCAGGCATCGCTATCGCAGAGGCGCGGACCTGGGCTGCACGCTTAGCGGGAGCCGCCTGGACAGGGGCTTTAGCGGTTGCCGGGCTGTTCCTGGTGCTCGCCGTCATCTCTGGGCTACGGAACAAGCATAAAACGGTCCTGCTCCTGGTGCTTGCTGGGTTGGCGGCCGGGGTGCTTGTGGGCGAAGTCTACTGGGCAAGATGGAATGCCGATGTGCAGGCCCTGTCCAGCCCAGCGTCGGTCAATTGGGCAGCAGAGGCGCTCAACGACCCCCGTGAGAACGAGTTTGGTGTGCGAAGCGAGGTGATTGCACGCTGCAGCTCAGGAAAGCCCTATCGAATGACCTGCAACTGGGAGAGAGGTGTGGCCCCTCCTGATCTTGGGGAGGCGTGCACGTTCTCTGCAAAAGTCGGGCAACCCACATCTGCAGAGGCAAAAAGGCGTGCGCACCGCTCAGGTATTACGGGAGTGGCCAGCCCAAGGATGCTTTCGGTATCAGGGCACCCGAAAAGCATCAAGGGTGCGATAGGGGCGTTCAGGCAGGCATCGGCAACCAGGATCTCTTCTGTGAAAGGAGAGGGAGGCGGTCTGCTCGCAGGTGTCCTTTTGGGTGATCGTCGCCGGTTCTTCGGCACCGAGGCAGACGCGGCATTCAAGACGACCGGGCTTTCACACCTGGTTGCGGTCAGCGGGGGACACCTGGTGGTGGTGGCCGCTCTGGTCACCTGGGCCCTTAACCACATGGGAGCGCGCCGAGGACTTGTCTCAGGGCTGATGATCGCCTCTACCGGTGCCTACGTCGTGCTGTCCGGTGTGCAGGCATCTGCTGTCCGGGCGTGGCTGATGGCAGCGGTGGTTGCCGGCATCGGCCTTGCTGGCCGGCGGGGGGATGGCCTTGGCGCATTGGCGGCGGCCATGTCAGTTGCCCTGGTCAGTTGGCCGCCGACCGCGTTCGACCTCGGGTTCCAGCTCTCTGTGCTTTCCGTTGCGGGGCTGCTGCTTTATGCGCGCCTTGCCGAGGCCTGGGTGGTCTGCGCGGCAGGGGAGAAGGCGAGGAGGCTTGCGAGCCCTGTTGCGCTCACCTTGGTTGCCCAGGCGGCAACGCTTCCACTCACGGTGGCGGCCTTTGCAATGGTCTCTTTAGTGTCGCCTTTGGCCAACCTGGTTGTCTCCCCGCTTGTATCGCTGCTGCTCGGCGTTGGGCTTGCTGGAATCATGATCGCCCCTTTCTGGGCGGCGCTTGGGGAGTTCCTGCTGACGGCTTCCGGCGTTATAGGTACCTTTACCGTGGATGTGGTCAGGTGGCTTGCGCATCTTCCCTATGCAGCGGTCCCCCTTGGCTGGACGGCGCTTCCTGCGGGGCTCACGCTTGCAGCATGCGGCGCGACGCTCTGGATGGTCTGGCCGCAGCCAGACAAAAAGGCGGCCAGGCGGCTAGCGGCGATCGGCCTCGTTGGGCTGCTGGTCTTTGCAACAGGGGCAGTGCCGCGTCCTTCAGGTGCCGAGATCACGGTGCTTGATGTTGGGCAGGGCGATGCGATCTTAGTGCGCGACCGCCGTCGCACAGCCCTTATTGACGCGGGGTCAAGCGGCTCGGATCTCAGAAAGGCCCTCGCACGCCATAGCGTGCACAGGGTAGACGTGCTGGTCGGCACGCACCTTCACGCGGATCACATTGATGGGATCACGGGTCTTGAGGGCGTTGTGCCGGTGGGCACAGCGTTTTTCTCGGCAGGGGCGCTAGGCGGCGGCTACGAGGTCTTTGATGTGCTTGACCGCATGGGGGCAGACACATGCGAGGTCATTGCGGGAGATGAGATAAGGCTGGGCTCGTTCGCGCTTCGGGTGCTTTGGCCAAAGAGGCCGGTTGAGAGTGGAAGCAAGAACGAGTCCAGTGTGGTGATATTGGCAAGCCGCGAGGGGTTTTCTGCGCTTCTTACCGGTGATGCCGAGCAAGAAGTGCTCGAAGAGCTTGTGCGTGACGGCTCGGTCGGTGATATCGATGTGCTGAAGGTCGGCCATCATGGCAGCGAAAGCGCGGTGAGCACCGCATCGCTTTTAGCGTTGCTTCCGGAGGTGGCGCTTGTAAGCGTGGGGGCCGAGAACCGCTATGGCCACCCGGTGGCATCAACGCTCGAACAGCTTGACGCAGCGGGAGCCTGCGTGTACCGCACCGATTTGTTTGGGGATGTGAGCCTGCGCATCACAGACAGCGGGTACTCGGTGCGCACACAAAAGCATGCCGCTTCACGGGCAGGATATGCGACACTTGTAGCACAATTGGAATCAGCGTATCTGTCGAGAGGGCCTTATGAGCACACGCAGAAAAACTGGCCGCGAGAACGAGTTGTGCCCGGTGTATCTCATAACGAGCGAGCAGAAGCTGCTTGTGGACCAGGCGCTGCAAAGGCTTCGGGCACGCTTCTCAGGACATGGGCAGGACGATCTGGATATCCAGGTGTTCTCTGCCGAAAAAGCGACTGCCGACGAGGCCCTTGTTGCGCTGAATACTATCCCGCTTGTCTCAGAGCGCCGCCTGGTGATACTCCGCGATGCCGAAAGGCTTGCCGGGGACGTTTTGGAGCAACTCGCGCTGTATGTGGCCGACCCATCCCCATCCGCAGTGCTTGCCGTTGCCGGCAGCAGGCTCCGCAAGACCACAAAACTGTATAAGGCGATTGCAAAAAACGGCGAGATCGTTGACCGGAAGCTGGAAAAAAGCGATCTGCCAGGTTTTGCACGCAAACTGTTCCATGACCAGGGCAGGGAGGTAGAGGCCCAGGCCGTCTCACGCTTGGTGTCGTTGCTTGGCGATCCCAAGTACGATGATGATCTTTTACTCAAGCTCTCAGCAGAAGTGGACAAAGTGATCACCTACGTGGGCGACCGCCCTATGGTCACGTGCCAAGACATTGAGAGCGTGACGGTTGCCGCCGCATCCACAAAAATCTGGGAATTAAGTGATGCCATTGGAAACAGGGAGTGCCACCAGGCGCTTTCCAAAGCTGCAGCGCTGATCGCCGAGGGGGCATCGGTGCAGCAGCTGCATGGCAACGCCGTGAGGACGGTTCGCAATCTCATTGCGGTGCATGCGGTGCTTGACAGGGGCGGGGCCATGCCCAAAGACGTTATGGCGGCGGTCGGGCTTAAGACCGAGTGGCAAGTGAAGCGGTTGATGCAGCAGGCGTGCAGGTTTCAAGGCGACGAGCTTGTTGGCCTTCTTGAGGAGGCGGCAAAAGCCGAGGAACAGATGAAAACGAGCCGAGATAACCGGCTCGTCCTCGAGACCTGGATTGCAAAAGCCTGCGGGGCTGACCTGGGAAGCCTCTGATGTCAACCTGAATGTCAATCTTGGTTGACATTCAGGTTGACAAAATTATCGCCCAGACAGCCAATCAGCCCGCCATAGACTCGCCATCGGTCAGCCTACCGTCGGTGGGCCCGGTGTCAGTCAGCCTACCTTGTTGGCGGCTTTCATGATGCCGGATTTGCGGTTTGCGGCTTGGCGCTTGTGGATGATGCCCTTAGCGGCAGCCTTATCAAGTTCTTTCGATGCGGCAAGAGCCGCCTGGCGTGCAGTTTCTGCATCGTTTGCATCGATAGCTGCGTAAACCTTTTTAATCGCAGTCTTGACCGAAGACTTTACTGCACGATTGCGCCGATAGCGCTTTTCGTTGGTGATGACGCGTTTTTTCTGACTTTTAATGTTTGCCACTTTGTAACAGTTTCCTTTCAACCCGCTGATGGTGCCCGTGACAGTGGGGTGTCGACGAACCGCGTTACTATACCACACCGTTTTTCACGTGCCCTGGCACGCGTTGCCTCTTGGCCTTGTCGCTGCCTTGCTATAGCCTTCCCACTGCTTTGACGTGCCATTTTGCTGCTACTTAGGCATCGCTTGCCGTCGCACCGCAATCCGCCCCCTCCTTCGCGCCCATCTTTTCTTCTCCTGATTTTTTGTGGGTAGGACTGAGGCTTTGCTAGACTGGGTTGCTATGACTACCTCACCCGATCGCATACGCAACTTCTCGATCATTGCGCATATCGATCATGGAAAATCGACGCTTGCCGACCGCATGCTCGAGATCACCCACGCTATCCAGGAGCGTGAGATGGTCGAGCAGGTGCTTGATTCGATGGATATAGAGCGCGAGCGAGGGATCACCATCAAGGCCCAGGCGGTGCGGATCATGTATGAGGCCGCCGATGGTGTGACCTATCAGCTAAATCTCATTGACACCCCTGGGCATGTGGACTTCTCATACGAGGTCTCCCGCTCGCTTGAGGCATGCGAAGGCGTGCTGCTTGTGGTTGACGCGTCGCAAGGTGTCGAGGCGCAGACGGTCGCAAATGCGCTCATGGCCATGAATGCTGGCCTTGAGATCATCCCGCTTATCAACAAAGTCGACCTTCCTGCCGCAGACCCCGAGCGTGTGCGCCATGAGATAGAGGAAGGCCTTGCGGTTCCCGCCGATGAGGCAGTGCTCACAAGTGCTAAATCGGGTGCGGGTGTGGCCGAGGCGCTCGAAGCTGTGGTGCACAGGATACCTGCCCCGGAAGGGGATCTGGATGCACCGCTCTCGGCGCTCATATTCGACAGCTATTTCGACGAGTACCGCGGTGTTGTTGCGCTCATCCGTGTTATGGACGGCCAGGTGTCCAAGGGTCAAAAAATACTCATGATGGCGACAAGCACGGTTACCGATGTCGAGGAAGTCGGCGTGCGTCGGCCAGCCAACACGCCAGTCGACACCCTTGGCGTGGGGGAGGTCGGGTACCTGATAACCGGCCTGAAGAACCCCGCGCTCGTCAAGGTGGGGGACACGGTCACCTTTGCGAAGAATGGCGTGCTTGAGCCGCTGCCGGGATACCGTGATGTCAAGCCTATGGTGTACACCGGGCTCTTTCCTATCGACGGGGACCAGTACCCTGATTTGCGGGAGGCGCTCGACAAGCTCAAGCTCAATGATCCTGCCCTGATCTATGAGCCTGAGTCGAGCCATGCGCTTGGGTTCGGGTTCCGTGTCGGGTTTCTCGGCTTGCTGCATATGGAGGTCGTCAAAGAGCGCCTTGAGCGCGAGTTCGACTTGGACCTGCTCGCCACAGCCCCGAGCGTTGAGTACCACGCGCATCTCAGCGGCAACGAGATAATCGCCGTCCACTCCCCGCAGGACATGCCCGATCCCGGGAAGTTCGAATCGATCGAGGAGCCGTACCTTAAGGTGACCATACTCGTCCCGCCCGATTTTGTCGGCACGGTGATGGAGCTTTCGCAGGGGCGGCGTGCGAGCTTTGTGGACATGCAGTACCTGTCGGCGACGACCGTCGAGATGCATTACGAGATGCCGCTCTCCGAACTCATCATGGACTTTTTCGACCAGCTCAAAAGCCGCACGAAGGGGTACGCCTCGCTTGATTATGAGTACATCGGCTATCGGCCGAGCAAGCTCGTCAAGCTTGACATCCTGCTTGCGGGCAAGCCTATCGATGCCCTTTCGTTCATCGTGCACCATGACAAGGCATATGAGCGCGGGAAGATGCTTACCGAGAAGCTCAAGAGCATCATTCCCCGACAGATGTTCGAGGTGCCGATCCAGGCGGCGATCGGCGGCAGGGTGCTCGCTCGGGAGACCGTGCGCGCAAAGCGCAAAGACGTGCTTGCAAAATGCTATGGTGGCGATATCACTCGGAAGCGCAAGCTTTTGGAGAAGCAAAAAAAGGGCAAGAAGCGCATGAAGAACATCGGATCGGTCGAGGTGCCCCAGGAAGCCTTCATGGCGATCCTCAAGGTGGATGAGTAGGCCGGATCGCGCAGATGCCCGGGCGGCAAGTGCTGGAGCCGCAAGTGCGCGGATCGCAGATGCCCGGGCAGCGGCACCAGGGAGCGAGCGCACGTCCTCGGCGATCATGTCGCTTATTGGCGAGCGCCCCGTGATGCTTGCCCCGATGTCCGGGGTGACCGAGGCCCCTTTCCGTGGCATCTGCCGCCGAATGGGAGCGTCGCTTACCTACACGGAGATGGTGAGCGCCAAGGGGTTGCATTACAACCCCGATTCCCGCGCCGCACGCGCACTCCTTCGCTTTTCTGCCGAGGAGGTACCGGTCGCGCTCCAGCTCTTTGGCGCTGACCCGCAGATAATGGCCGAGCAGGCGGCGCGGCTGTCCGCGGACCGCCCGGGCGAGATAGCCCTCATCGACATCAACATGGGCTGCCCGGTTGCCAAAGTGGTCGCCAAAGGGGAGGGAAGCGCGCTCATGCGCGATCCCAAGACGGCTGTTGCTGTCGTTGAGGCTGTCCGAGCGGCGTGCCCTTTGCCCGTGACCGCCAAGATCCGCAGCGGCTGGAGCGCGAGCGAGAAGAACGCCGTCGAGTTCTCCCTTGCGCTTGAGCAGGCGGGAGTTGCGGCAGTGGCGGTGCACGGGCGCACGCGTGACCAGTTCTACCGCGGGCGCGCAGACAAAGAGGTCATCGCACGCGTGAAATCTGCGGTGGGCATCCCTGTGTTTGGCAGTGGGGATGTGCTCTGCGCGCAGGACGTGGTAGAGATGTTCGACCAGACCGGGGCCGACGGCGTGATGGTTGCCCGCGGTGCCTATGGCAACCCCTGGATCTTTCGCGAGGCACGTCACCTGCTTGACACGGGCGAGACGCTCGCCCCCCCTTCTGCCGCCGAACGTCTCGCGGTCGCCCGCGAGCACGCGGCCGCACTCGTTGACGCTTTCGGCGAGCGTGCGGTGGCGCGGATGCGC
>Ga0123353_10005314_pt1 | contig 16862 bp, 18 predicted proteins | sample TergutLab28metaG_3_FD_92763 | JGI IMG/M metagenome (GOLD analysis project Ga0123353, IMG submission 92763) | Labiotermes labralis P3 segment gut microbial communities from Petit-Saut dam, French Guiana - Lab288 P3 | ecosystem: Host-associated > Arthropoda: Insects > Digestive system > Gut ...
CTGCGCTGCGTCGCGGGCCTGATCGCACCCTCGTCCGGGATGGTGGAGTACCGCGGCGAGCCGCTGAACGGCGCCAACCCCGGCGTCGCGATGGTGTTCCAGTCCTTCGCACTGCTGCCCTGGCTGACGGTGCAGCAGAACGTGGAACTCGGCCTCGAAGCCAAGGGCGTGCCCCCGCTGGAGCGCGCGGAGGCCGCACGGCAGGCGATCGACCTGATCGGCCTCGACGGCTTCGAGTCCGCCTACCCCAAGGAGCTGTCGGGCGGCATGCGCCAGCGCGTCGGCTTCGCCCGCGCCCTGGTCGTGGAGCCCGACGTGCTGATGATGGACGAGCCGTTCTCCGCGCTCGACGTGCTGACCGCGGAGAACCTGCGCGGCGAGCTGATGGAGCTGTGGGAGTCCGGGCAGTTCCCCACCCGCGCCATCGTGCTGGTCACGCACAACATCGAGGAGGCGGTGCTGATGGCCGACCGGATCATCGTGCTGGGCGCCCGCCCCTACGGCACCATCCGCGAGGTCTTCGACGTGGGCCTGGACCGGCCCCGCGACCGCAACTCCGCCGCCTTCGACGAGCTGATCGACCGCGTGTACCGGACCATGACCGGACGCCACAAGGAAGGCCGCGTCCCCGGCCGGCACGAGGCCGTGGAGCTGGAGAAGCGGACCCCGGCCAACACCCCGCTGCCCCAGGCCAGCGTCGACGGGCTGTCAGGACTGGCCGAGATGGTGCTCCATCGCGGCGGCCGCTGCGACCTGGCCGACCTCGCCGACGAACTCGGCCTGGAGGTCGACGATCTGCTGCCGCAGGTCGACGCGCTCGACCTGCTCGGCTTCACCACGCTGAGCGCCGACGACCTGGTGCTCACCGGCAGCGGCACCGCGTTCGCCGGCGCCGACGTCCAGGAGTCGAAGAAGATCTTCGCCGAGGCGGTCTCGCGCGCCCCGCTGGTCACGCTGATCGCCAGGAGCCTGCGGACCAACCCGGCCGGGACCCTGCGTGCCGGCTTCTTCCGCGACCTGCTCGCCCACCACTTCACCGGCGAGCAGGTCACCCGCCAGCTGGAGACGGCCACCGACTGGGGCCGGTACGCCGAGCTGTACTCCTACGACGCGGAGCCGCAGGAGTACCACCTCGACGAGAACGACGAGACGCTGCTGGCCGCGCTCGCGGCAGGGCGGGACTGACCGCCGCGACCACGGCGCCGGGCGGAGCGCTTCCGGGCAGGAGGGGTGGCGCCGGCCGGGGAAGGCCGGGCCGCCGGGCCGACGGCACGCCCCACGGGGCTCAGTGGCCGGGTGCCGCCCGCCGTACGCCGGCCCTGCGGACCGCGGCGCCCGGCTCCCGTACGGCCGCCGCCTCGGGCGCGTCGGCCACCTCGCCGTCCCCGCCGGCCGTGGCGGCCTCGTCCGCCGCCAGCACCGCGCTCTCCAGCAGCGCCCGCACCTGCGGGCCGGTGGCGCGGTAGTAGATCCGGGTGCCCTCCCGCCGCGACGTGACCAGCCCGGCCGCGCGCAGCTTCGCCAGGTGCTGGGAGGTGGAGGCGACGTGCGCCTCGATCAGCCCGGCCAGGCGGCTGACCGGCAGCTCCCGCTCGCACAGCGCCCACAGCAGCCGGTAGCGCGACGGATCGGCGACGGCCTTGAGTACCGCCACCGACCGGCCGGCCTGTTCCTCGTCCCACTGTGGTACTTGCGTCTCCATGCAAATATGGTAGCCGGTGCCGGGCGGGGCGGCCGGTGCAGGCTGCCCGCGGCGGTCGCTCACCCGTCCGGACGCAGGAGCCCGCGCTCGTAGGCGCGCCTCAGGTGGTGGGGGACGAGGTGGGCGCGGCCGTCCACGGTGACGGTCACCAGGTCGGGCTTCTCCGCCTTCCACCGGGCGCGGCGGTGGCGGGTGTTGCTGCGGGACGTCCGGCGCTTGGGCACGGCCATGGTCGGGATCCTCCTGGGTGGGCGGCCGGCTCAGCGGCCGACGGGTTCGGTGTACGGGAGCAGGGCCATCTCGCGGGCGTTCTTGATGGCGCGGGTCATCTGCCGCTGCTGCCGGACGGTCAGCCGGGTCACCCGGCGGCTGCGGATCTTGCCGCGGTCGGAGATGAACTTCCGCAGCAGATCGGTGTCCTTGTAGTCGATGTACGTGATGCCCGCCGCGTCCAGCGGGTTCGGGCGGGGCTTCTGCTCCTTGCGGAGGCGGTTGCTCTTGGGCATGCGGGTCCGTTCCAGGTCGTACGGGGTCCGGCGCCGGCGGGAGTGCCGTGGGCGCGGAAGAACTGCGAGGGGGACAGGGACAGGGGCGGCGTTCAGGCGACCGGGTCGAAGTAGTCGGCGAAGGCGTCGGGCAGGGCCTTCCAGCCGTGCTCCCCGAGGGCCAGTTCGGCGTCGGTGAGCAGGCAGGAGTCGAGCACGGCCGTGATGCCGTCCGCGTCCAGGCCCACCGCGGTGAAGCTCAGCCGCTGGACGCGGTCGCCGTAGCGCGGGTCCCAGTCCAGGGCGGCGGCCGCCCGCCGCGCGGGCGGGAAGTCCTCCCATGCCGAGTCCGGCAGGTCGGCGAGCCACGGCCCCAGCTCCTCGACGGCGACCGCGCCCCCGGCCGCGTCCCAGGCGAGCATCAGCGCGGGGCGGTTGGCCAGCCAGAACCGGCCGCGGCTGCGCTGGGCGGCGGGCACCAGGTCGGCCAGCGCCTCGTGGAAACGGACCGGGTGCAGCGGCCGGCGGTGCTCCCAGACCAGGGTCGACACCCCGGCGTGGTCGGCCGGTTGCGGCAGCAGCGCCAGGGCGGGGTTGACCCGGTCGCGGGCCGCGGCCACGTCGAAGCCCGCCGTCGCCTCGGCGGGCAGCCGCCCGGAACGCAGTTCGAGCATGCGTGCCGACGGGTGCAGCTGGCGCAGCAGGGCTTGGCCCGTGTGCAGTTCGGCGCTGCCCAGGGCCTCGTACGGGACGGCGACCGCGAGCACGCCCGCGTACTCGATCTGGTGGGCGAGCGCCTCCGCCACGGTGCGGCCGTCGTCCGGGCAGGTGTGCAGCCCGTGGTCGTGCAGCCGGTCGTCCACCGACAGGTCCGCGGCCAGGCGCAGCGGGTCGACGGCGGTCACCACGCCCGCGACGGTGACGAGTTCGGCCATGTCCCGTCCGCCGGCCTGCCCCTCGGCGATGACCTCGACGAGCGGATGGGGATCGCTGCCGCCCCACAACTCGACGACGGCCAGCCCGTGGTGGCCGCCCTCGGAGATGCGGCGCAGTTCGGGCAGCAGATCCTCGCGCAGCGCGCAGCACGGGCAGTCGTTGGTCAGCGGCACCGTCGTGTCGTCCAGCGGACCGGTGACGTCCCACCGGGTGCGGCGGACCCGGCCGGTGGACGCCGCGGACAGGTCGTGGTGCAGGACGACCGCGTCGGGGCGGTCGGCCAGGAGCCGCAGCACGGTCTGGCGGCGTGCGGCCCGGTGCAGGCCGCCCACCACCACGACGGGCAACGGCGGGTGGGGCGGTGACGGCATGGTCATCCTTCCGGTCTCGTGGGGGCGGTGGTCACCAACTGGCCTTGCGCACGCCGGGCAGATGGCCGGCGTGGGCCTCCTGGCGCAGCCGGACCCGGGAGATGCCGAAGGGCCGCAGGTAGCCGCGCGGGCGCCCGTCGACGGAGTCCCTGTTGCGTACCCGGGTGGCGCTGGCGTCCCGCGGCTGGCGCCTCAACTCCCTTTGGGCGGCCAGGCGTTCCTCGGCCGTCGAGGCGGGGGAGGCGATGACGCGCTTGAGTTCCGCGCGGCGCTCGGCGTACCGGGCGACGACGGCCCGGCGCTGGTCGTTCCTGGCGATCTTGCTCTTCTTTGCCACGGTGGGCCCGGCCTCTCAGATCTTCTCGCCGCGGGCCCGGATGAGGGCCACGGCCTTCTCGATGCCGATGCGGTCGACCGTCTTGATGCCCTTGGCGCTCAGCGTCAGGCGCACATGGCGTTGTTCGGCGGGCAGCCAGTACCGCTTGGACTGGACGTTCGGGTCGAAGCGGCGCCGGGTGCGGCGGTGCGAGTGCGAGATGGAGTTGCCGAAGACGGGCTTGCGCCCGGTGAGTTGGCAGTGTGCGGACACGGATGGCCTTCCACGGGGGTGCTCGGGTGCGGCGGGAGCCGCTTCCCAGCACGTTATAGAAAACCGTTTTCATGTTCAACTCGTGAGCCGGGCCGTTCCTGCTCCGGGCGGTGGGGGCGGACGGCGGGACGGAGGCCGGGCCGGCCGGCGGCACGGCTGTGCGCGGTGCCACAGCGATCCGCTGTGAGGCGCCGGGGGGACGGCGGGGATACTGATCCCATGCGCATCGACTTCGATCCGAGCGAGATGGACCGCAACTCCTTCTACCGGCTGCTCACCGCCACGGTGGTGCCGCGGCCGATCGCGTGGGTCTCCACGACCTCCGCCGCCGGCACGGACAATCTCGCCCCTGCGACGTTCGGTGAAAAGCGGTGTCGGTAGGTCTGGAACGTTAGCTGCGGGATTCAGGTTGCCGCAATGCTCGTGCCGCTTGTCGGGAGCTGTGGGTCGACCTGGAGAAACGAAGTCGGTGGAGGGACCCCGCTTTCACGAGGCGGCCCGGTAGCGGCGAGGCGCCTGAGTGCGATAGGAACATCTACGCACGGCGTCACGGTCCCGCTTCAGGCTCGGGGTGAACGCGTGCAGGTGGCATAGTGGTGACGCCGCCGGAGGCGAAGTCGTTGACGCCGATCACGCGGGGCGTCCGCCCGGCGGGCAGCGTGATGCGCAACAGCGTGCGGCGGGCCGTGTGACGAGACACGTCCACCGCGACCCTCGCCAGCAAGCCGGCCCAAGCCCGGCCTGCTAACTCCATGACCACGGCCTTGACTTGCCTGGTCAGACGGGCCGTGTGCCGCTGATATCGCTCCAGTACTCCAGGTATCTGCTCGCGGAAGAGGCGCTGCCGTCCTGCCCTTGGACAAGGTCGCCGAGGCGCGGCTGCGTGCACGATGGATCCACAGGACGACCTCGCGGATCGGCTTGCCGCGGACGCGGTCACGGACGCCCTCGCCTACTGCGCAGAGCTGCGGCGATGTGTGATCGCGGCACTCTGCCGGTCGCTGAGCTACGTCTATGAGATGCCGAATGACGCAGCGGGGGGGACTCACCAGGAACGCTGGTGGTCAATCGGTCAGAGGATCCCGGTCCAATTCCATGGACGGGGACCGGTGCGGCCGCGGAGGCAGTCGACGCGGTGCTGGGCCTGAGGGCGCCAGTCGGGGAGCGCCAGGTATCGGCGGCTGCGCTGCTGGCGGCCTGGTAGGCGCCTCGGCGTCGACTCCGGCCTGTACTTGAACGGCGATCTGCATCGCGGAGTGAGTGCCAATGTGGGGGAGTTCGGCCAGTTGTCCCATCAGCGGTGGGAACCGGGATGCTCCTCATGCTCGTCGCCGGAAGTTCGATCGTCGGACTGTTCAGCGCCGCCGTTCTTGGGGCTTCGGGTTCAGCGGAGTGGCGACATCGCAGCTTCGGCAGGATCATCCTCATCTCCTCGGACGGGCGTGGACGCTCAAGGTCGAGTACGTCCACAGGCGCACCTGCGCACCCGCACCCGCACCGAGGCCCGCATCAAGATCGCCACCTGGATCACCGGCTTCTGCAACACCAGGCGACTACACAGGGTGTGCGGCTTCAAGAGCCCGATCGACTACGAACGACAGTACTGGGCCAACCTCACCGAGGGACTGGCCGCATAGATCGTTTCCACGCGGCGAGGGGATTGACAGCAGCCGCTGGGCTCCGCGCCGCTACGGCGAGGATGCAGCGTCCCGGATCGGCCTGCGCTTCTACCCGGCCAATCCGGGAATCCTGCCGCAACGACAGTCCTGCGACTCAGGCAACAACTCTTCGTCGACGCGCAAGGGTGGAGATGATCACCGCGATCAGTAGCGCTGCTCCGTTGAACACGTCCTGGATGTAGACCCGCGCGCCCATCTGATTGAGGCCAGTGATGCCCACCCCAACGACATAGACCGCGACGACGGTCCCGGCCACGTTGTAGCGGCCCGGCCTGAAGCACGTCGCCCCCAGGAAGGCTGCTGCGAACGCCGGCAGCAGGGAGCCGAGGCCAACCACCGGCGAGGAACCACCCAAGCTCATCATCGAGATGCAGCCCGAAACAGCGCACAGGACCCCGGCGATAACGAAGCTATGGCGAACCTGACGGTCAGCATTGACGCCCGAAAGCCGTGCTGCCGTTGGATTCGCGCCTACCGCGTAGGAACGGCGGCCCCAAACTGTCAACTCGAGAAGCACGAACAGCAGACCCGCAACCACGGCAAGGTAGATGAATGGCAGGGGGACCTCGAAGAGTCTCACGCGCCCCAGGTCGAAGAACCAGGCGGCTGCGGACCCGGTGATCACCTCGTTCTTGGTCAGCCATTCCGTGAGCCCAAGAACCAGCATGCCGGTTCCGAGCGTCGTCGTGAACGACGGCAGACCAAGGCGGGTGACCAGTTGACCATTGATGATCCCGATCACGAGACCGACCGCCAGGACGACGACGAGTGCCAGTAGCGGAGACCAGTGCTCCCGGATCACCAGCACCGCGCAGAGGCTCTGGGCAAGACCCAACTGGAATCCGGTGGAGAGGTCGAAGTGTCCAGCGACGAGCGGGACCACCACGGCCAGCGCCAGTATTCCCGTCGTGGCCTGCACGGACAGGACGATCTGGAGGTTGGAGGTCGTGGCGAAGACCTGAGGATTGATCAGGCTGAACGCCACCCAAAGGAGCACCAAGGCGCCGACGAGCGCGAATCTGGAGACGATCTCCCCGAGCACGTCACGGCTGCTCCGCCGACTCGACGGTGTTGTATCCCCAACCGTGGCCAAGTCCGCCGTCATTACGTCGTCGCGATCGCCGACGGTCGCTGAGCCTTCGCGGGCTTGCGCGTCCTGATGTCTCACTGCTTCCTCCCCCACAGCTTGTGGAACATGGACCGGTAGTCGAACTCGACGTCCCAGCCCGTCTTGAACGCATCGGCGGGGGCGTCGCCGATGCTCGCCTCGGTCCAGATCCGCTGTGGGAGGACCCAGAACTTCTCTGTCGGCTTGCCGGCCATCAGACGAGCGAGGCTGTCAACCGCAAGCCAGGCAGCGTAGGGAGTGGGCGACGCCAGTTCGAACGCCATGTCTCCGGTCTTGAGCTGGGCCATCTGCTGGGGGAAGCCGCTCATCGACATGAGCTTGACGCTGCCAGTCTTCCCGGCCTGGCCAATACCCTGCTGGATGAAGCTGACGCAGCAGTCGTCCGTTCCCCAGACGTAGTCGATGTCGGGGTGCTGCTGCAGCTGAGAAGTGACAAGTGGCGCAAGGCTCGTCCCCATGGTCGCAGCCGTGATGTCAGCCGTGTAGACGACGCAGTCCTTGCAGTCGCTGTGAAGGTTCTCGGAGATTGCCGCGGACCGCTGCTGGCCACTTGCGAAGCCGGGAGCGCTGAGCAGAAGGACGTGCGCCCTGCCGCCGGAGTCGGCATTGATCCACTCGGCAACATCTGCGCCACCAACCTTCGGATCCGGCGCGACGTAGGTGTCGACTCCCTTGACGTCCTTGTTACCAGGGCTCTGCTGAGTGACTACGAAGGGGACGCTTTTTGACGCGACTGACTGCATTGCCTCGGCGTAGAGGTTCGGGTCCGCGGAGACAGCGATGATCCCATCGACGCCCGAAGCGACGGCTTGCTTCACGGTCTGGTTCCAAACGGTGGGATCCATCTTCCCGTCGATCACGTCGGCCGTCCATCCGAGCGACTCAGCGACCTTCTTTTCTTCCGCAGCCTCATTGACGCAACCTTGGCCAACGCTGCCGCAAGGCATGATGAGGATGTGCTTGAAAGTCGGCGGAGTGAACGCCTCTGTGGGCGCATCGACCTTGTTGACCGGCCCCATGGCGCCGGTTACCACCGTTGAGCGTTTACCCGGCGCGCTTCCCTTGTCTTCGCCTGCGCCGCTCGAGACCACTGAACACGCTGTCACGGTCAGTAGTGAGGCGGTTGCGACCGCTCCCCAGAGCGTCGCGCCAGGTCGGCGCCAGATGCGCCGTCTTCGTCGGAAAGTAGTCACAGTCGTGCCTCCATCATCGTTGGAAAACTGCGTCAGCAGCGACGCCGGTGTCACGCTGTCTGCATCAGCTACCGGGTCAGGAATCCGAGTCGGCGCCGATGCGCCGATGTGTGAGGCTTCTCGACAGCAGCCCCGCGCATCACCCCCTGTGGTCCTCCAAGAGGCGCCCCGCGTCAGATTTGGACCCTCGCCGAACCGACCGCGTAACTCGCCTCAGCGAGTTGGTCTGCGCTCATGTTGCTCGAATCGGTGAACTCGGCAACCACAGCGCCGTGGCTGAGCACGAGCACACGGTGAGACTGGGCGGCCACCTCTTCGAAGTCGGTGCTGATGAGCAACACTGCTGTACCTGCGTCCGCCGCCTCGTGCATCAGGCTGTAGAGGACTGCGCGTGAACCAACGTCGACCCCAGCGGTCGGATCCTCCAGCACCGCGATCTCCGGTCGGTCGGCGAGAGCGCGCGCGAACACGATCTTCTGTTGGTTGCCGCCACTCAGCTCTGCGACATCGCGATCCGCTCGATCTCGCGGTCTGACGTCGAACGCCTCGCACGTGTGCAGCACGGCCCGGGTCTCGCGGCGAGGGCTTCGGAAGCCGACGCGCGACCAGTCCCCGAACGCCCGGCGGGTGGGGAGCAGGTTCTCCCGAACAGCCAGACCAGTGATGATGCCCTCGCGCTGACGATCGCCTGGTACGACGGCACAGCCGCGCCGCTGCATTGCCTCCGGACGACCCAGCGGGAGGGCTCCACCATTCAACTCGGCGCTCCCCCCCGTTGGTTTGCGCGTGCCGACAAGGGCCTGTGCGAGCTCTCGGGTACCGCTGCCAACGAGCCCACAGATCCCGAGTACCTCACCGGCGTGAACGACGAAGGAGACAGGTTCGGTCATGTCCTCTGCCGTCAAGTCGCGGACAACGAGCTTCGGGAGACCTCCGCGTTTCGAAACAGCCTGCGATCGCGGGTGCGGGTGAGAGCCCAGGACCTGGTTTCCCACGATGTGCTTGACCAAAGCGTCGTGAGAAAGCTCGTCGATCTCGGCTGTGATCACCTTCTTGCCGTTGCGCAGCACCGTGACTCGATCGACCAGTCCCGTGAGCTCGTCGAGGCGGTGCGTGACGTACACGAAAGCCACGCCACCACCACGCATGCTCCTGAGTGAGCGTGAAAGCCGCTCCACCTCGGGCCTTGGCAGACTGGCGCTGACCTCGTCCAGAACGACGATGCTGGGCTCGAGGGCAAGTGCCCGAGCGATCGCGCAGAGGACCTGCTCGTCCCTCGAGAGCGAGCTCACCATGCGACCAGGAGCGAACTCGGCGCCGACGACCGCGAGTACGCGGGCCACCCGAGCAGCAGTGGCCCGCCGGTCGACGAACCCCAAGCGCTTCTCGAATCCCAACTGGAGAGCAATGTTGTCAGCGACGCTGACGTCCTCCACGAGCCCGAGGTCCTGGTGGACGAAGGCGATACCAGCCGCCCGCGCGGCCTCAGGGTCGTGGCCCTGCCCGTGGCCCGACTTCAGAGGCTTGCCGTGCACGTCGATGCTGCCCGAATCCAAGCTGTAGACGCCGGCAAGGATCTTTATGAGGGTCGATTTGCCGGCTCCGTTGGCACCCAGGAGCGCATGAATCTCACCAGCCTGGACGTCAAACGAGACGTCGCGCAGCACCTCGCTCTGCCCGAAGCGCTTGTTCAGTCCCAAGAATCTCAAGACCGGCGGCCTTCTCGACTGACCAGCACTTACTTCGCTCATAGGTATGAGACCTTCCCGATCATCACGAAAGTTGCAGATTCGACACCCCTGCGAACCAGCGCTAGGCGTGGGTGTCCAAGATGTGTCAGCGGTCACAACCAGCGCTAGCAAGCAGGCTGCGCGGGCGCAGATCGGCCTGTCGAGGTGATTCCGCCAGCCAGAAACACCGGCGGCAGCCTTGGACGTGCTCCCGCAGTTCGGCGAGGTTTCTACTTCGCCGTAAAGCCCCCTACCACGCCCGCCACCAGCACCTTGTGTTCACAGCGTTGAGCTATCGATGCCATGCGGGCGATGCGTCGGGGATGCTCCGCGCTGGCCGGAGAAGCGGGCCCACCGGTTATCCCCGGCGCGGGCCTGAACAGTCCGCCGCTCTCGCGCACTAGCTTGACTCTGTCGGTGATCTTGGAGATGCCGAGGTCAGGTGCCCAGAGTGCGCCAGGATATTGGCCGCATCTCGCGCTGGTCGAGGTAGTTCTGGAAGGCGGTCGGTCGGCGGGGAGGGTCTGCTTCCCCACTCGGTTGGAGAACGCTGAGGCGCTCGATGTTGACGGCGATGGCCGTCTCGGGCGTTTGTTGTTCCGTACGGACGCGGAGTTGCAGGTCGCGGAGCTCTCGTGGGGGAGAAAGCCCACGGTGCGAACGTTGTCGGTGGTGCTGGTGCACTGGGTGCGGGCCGGCATGGGCGGCACTGGCCCTTGGCGAACCGGGCCACGATCAGCGGGGCCGCGGTGGCCGAGGAGGTCGCGTAGGGGCCGTGCCAGCCCGCGCTGACCTGTCCCTGCGGAGGTGACCTGCTGATTGTCGTAGGCGATGCGGAAGTCGTCCCGTGCGAAGCCCTTGTTTTGGCGGTGCTGGCGGGTGGGTTGCTTTTCAGCGGCCCGGAGACGGTGACTTGAGGTTCACGGGCGGCTGGCTCCAGGTGGGGCAGGGAGGTGTAGCCGGCGTCGACCAGGTGCTCGGCGGGCAGGAACTTGCGGCGGGCCAGGCGGGTGTGGATGCCAGGCAGGACCTGACTGTCGTGGGTGGCGGCCACGTCCGTGATCCCGTTGAGGCGGTCGATTGCGCAGGTTTCGGTCAGATGAGCGGCGAATTCCTTCCAACTGATGACGTGTCCATGTTGTGCGTAACGGGTCGAGGTGTCGTAGGGAGGGAGAGACGATCGCGCGGGACGAGGGCGGCACACCGGTCCCGTCTCGCTTCTCGGCGGTGCGCCAGCGCAGGCGGCCCGCGGCGTCGCGGTGGTAGTTCTGCACCATGATCTGGCGCAGGGCCTGGACACGAGGGCCCGACGCACGGTCCGCTTCGTGCCGTTGGAAGTGCTCCAGAAGCCTGACGGCATCGTCGCCGGTTCCGAGAATTCTGGCCTTGGGCCCGGTGGGATTCTTGCCCAGACGGACCGCGCGGCCGTAGCGGTTCCCCCGGTCCTCGTCGACCAGGCTGTCGAGGAGGTGAGGGGAGGTGCCAGCGACTTCTTCAAGCGCAGCGCGGTCCGCCTCGATGATCAGTTCCAGTCGGGTCAGGTCACGCACCGGCGTTGAGACGGGCCAGCGCGGGGTCGAGGAGCCGGTCAGCACGGTCGTCTTCAGCGAGCCGGTCGCGGAAGTCGGCCAGCACGCTGTCATGGAAGCCGGGATCATCTCCATGGCCACGGCGTACTTGAAGTCGATGCGGCAGCGGATCGCCTCTGCGGCCTGCCGGTCCGACAGACCGAGCAGGAACTGCAGCACACACACGGTGGCCAGTTGAGCTGGCGAGAGGCTTGGGCGTCCGTCCCGCGGGTACCCGTCGGCGAAGTCCTCGTCGCACCGCAGCCCATCGAGGCGGTCACGCACCCATATCGCCGTCGTACCAGCCGGGTTGCTCGCCCGCGCGACCTGCGCAGTCAAAGGCGGGATCTGCTCACCTGGAACGTGAGCGAAGGGACAACGGGCACCTCGTCAGCTGCAAATCCGCGCAACTACCCGAGCATGCCCGTTGACCATACTGCCGCACCGGGAATCTCCAAGATCACCGATGGAGTCAAGCTAGGCTCTCACTGCCCGGGCCCGCGCTGCGGACGCATCACGCACGGGGACCCCCGCCGCGAGCAGGGCGCGCACGGTAGCGCCTTCCTGCTTGCCAGTGCCGCCGGTGACGAGAACGGGTGCTGTGGACGAGTTCGGCATGGTCACGCCCAGAACTAGCAAACGGCGGGGTCGCCGTTTCGAGCAGGTCGCGCGCGCTGCCGGGGTCGGCTCCGCCACGGTGCGCAGGCACTTCCCCACACGCCGGGCGATGCTGGAAGCCGTGTCCCGCGAACGGGTCGAGGACCTGCGCACGCGCGCCCGCGTCCTGGCGGGCACGGTGGCGGTCGCGCTCTCCTACGACGGCTCCACGCACGACAACAGTTGCTCGGCCACTCCAGGAGGCGGCCGAACCCCTGCTGCGCGACGCGGCCCGAGAAGGCACCGTGGACCCGCAGGTCACAGCCTCCGAGCTGATCACGCTGGCGATCGGCCTCGTGATGGCCACAGAACACCACCCCGACCCCGCCGCCTCGGCGCAATGCCTCCTCCGGCTTGCCACCGGTGGACTTGCCTCCACAGATGCCTGCGACTCTTAACGCCCGTCCGGCGCCGACCGACTTCACCACCGGTAGTGGCAGGCTCTGGCGCTGACCCGTCCGGCCCGGTCTGCCGAACGGATCGGGGTGCGTGCGCGCGGCGATCGCGCGGACCATCGCCCCGCGCTGAGCCGGGCTCAGGGCAGCATCAGTCGCCTTACGGATCAACTGGCAGCGGAACAAAGCGGCTTGGGGCGCCCGCGCATTGGGCCAAGTCGTGCGCACCTGTTTCGAACGACCCGGGACCAACCCGGGTGACCTCCAGTAGCCGGAATGGACGGCCTGACTACCTGCGGGTTGTGAAGGAAGCTGGCTCCAGGGGCAGACTCACCTCAAGATGATCCGTCGCGCCTTGGCTAGGTTGGCAGTCAGTTCGGGACGGGTCTGGTGTTCGTGTGCGACCCAGGCGGGTTGACCGGGACCGCTGCGCCATGACTCACTGAGGGGGCTGTTGTCGACCGTGTCGAAACCGAACTGGTCGTACACCCGGGTCACAAGTTCCACAGCTTCGGGGAAGTCGCTTGAGACCGACAGCGCGTGCCGGCAGGGAGTGCCGGCCGGACTGGCCGAGATGAAGAGGCGGGGAGCTTGGATGTGGGTGAAGGCTTTAGCCACCTTCGAGGCGGGAAGCTGTTCCTGGCGGAGTTCGTGAACGGTCTTCTCACCTGAGTCAACGACCAGGAAGCGGCCGTCGCGCCAGGGCATGTAGTTGTTTGTGTCGAGCACGATCTTGCCCGCTAGCTGCGCCACAGGCATGTCGTTGACCAGCTTGAGTGGGACGGCCACGACGGCGAAGTCACCGGCGGCAGCAGCGCCGGACGCGGTCGCGGCGCGAGCGGACGGTCCGAGCTCGCCGATGAGGTGCTTGAGCGTCCCGGGTCCTCGCGAGTTGGCGATGACGACCTCGTAGCCGTTCGCGATCGCCGCACGTGCGATCTGGCTGCCGACTTCGCCCGCTCCGATGATGCCGATTACTGTCATGGCTGGTACCTCACTCAATTTCCGGTGAGACGACTGGGGCGCCGGCGGACTTTACGCGCCCGCGGCGCCAGAACGAGAACGCCGCGGTGAGCAGCGAGGCGAGCACGCCGGCGATCACGCTCACCGCGTTCTTCATCCCCGGCAGCAGTCGGTCGTGGACCGCGGTGCCCTAGGTGAGGACGACTGAGTCTGCGGCGAGCACCACGACCGTGCCGACCCGGAGGCTGGTGTCGACCAGCCCTGACGGCTGCGACACGAACCTCTGCAGGCTGCTGGTGGCGTGCCTGCGCGGCTTTGGGTGCCAGGTCTACGCGATCAACCCGATGGCCGTCGTTTCTCTACCGCGACCGGCACGCCGTCTCCCACGAGAAGTCCGCCCCATTGTCCGACTGGTTGACGGACTCACCGCAGCCGGACGGACGCCCACACCGACTTTCCCCTTCTCGGGGACTGGGCTCGAAACAGCCCGCGGAGGACTGGCTACGGCGTGGTGTCCTCGTAGCCTTCCGGGTTTCCTTCGAGAATGACGGTTTTGACCTCAAGGAATGGCAGGAGTCCTTCGCGTCCGCCCTCGCGGCCGATGCCGGACTGCTTGAAACCGCCGAAGGCGATGCCCAGGTCGCTGCGGAACGCGTTGTGCCCCACCGTGCCCGACCGCAGCTGCGCCGCGACCTGGCGGGCCCGGTTGACGTCGCTGGTGAACACCGAGGCGTTCAGCCCGTAGATGGTGTCGTTGGCGATCCGTACCGCGTCCTGCTCGTCGTCGGCGGGGATCACCGACAGGACCGGCCCGAAGATCTCGTCCTGGGCGATGACGGAGTGGTTGTCGACGTTGCCGAAGACGGTGGGTTCGACGTACCAGCCGCGGTCGAGCCCGGCGGGACGGCCGCCGCCGGTGGCCAGGGTGGCGCCGTCGGCGATGCCCTGGGAGATGTAGCCCTCGACCCGGTCCCGCTGGCGTTGCGCGGCCAGTGGGCCCATCTGCGTCGCCGCATCGAACGGGTCGCCGACCCGCACCTGGGAGAACGCACTGGCCAGCGCCTCCAGGAACTCATCGTGCCGCGACCGGGAGACCACAATCCGCGTCAGCGAAGCGCACACCTGCCCGGTGCCGAGGGTCTCTGCCTTGGCCAGGGTCGCCGCTGCCGTTTGGATGTCCGCGTCGTCGAGGATCACCGCGGCGGACTTGCCGCCGAGTTCCAGGGTGAACCGGGCGATCCGTTCGCCGGCGATCGAGGCGATCCGGCGCCCGGCCGCGGTCGACCCGGTGAAGGTGATCTTGTCGACGCGCGGGTCGCGGACCAGCAGCTCGGAGACTTCGCGGTCGGCGGTGACGACGTTGAGCACGCCCGGCGGCAGGCCGACGGCCTCAGCCGCCTCGGCGATCAGGTACCCCTCGCCCGGCGCGTCGGGTGCGGATTTCAGAACGACGGTGCATCCGGCCAGCAGGGCCGGGGCGATCTTGAAGCTGCTCATCTCCATGGGGCCGTTCCATGGAACGATCGCGCCGACGACGCCGACGGGCTCGCGGACGATCAGGCCGAACTGCCCGCCGGCTGTGGGCTTGACGGGCTCCTCGAACGGGAACGTGCCGGCCAGGTCGGCGGACGCGTTGAAGATGACTTCCGCGTACGCGCCGGCGTCGCGGGCGATGGCGTGCAGCACGCCGACCTCCCGAGGCCAGATCTGCCCGATGGCCGCCGATCGCTTCTCGATTTCGGCCCCGAGCGCCCGCAGGTATTCCGCCCGCTGCGCGTGGGTCAGCAACGGCCAGGGGCCGTTGTCGAACGCCTCCCGCGCCGCCCCGACCGCGCGCGACATGTCGGCGGCCTGGGCTTCGGCGACGCTGAAGTACAGCGCTTCGGTGCCGGAGTCGATGACGTCGATCGTGGCGTCGGACGATGGCTTCACCCACTGCCCGCCGATGAAGAACCGATCTGCGTGGCGGATTGGCGCGTCTGTCTGGTTCATTCCATGCCTCCCAGCACAGCTTTTTGTACCGTTCGGTTTCGTAGTGAGGCTAACAGATTTTGTACCGTTCGGTTGGTGGTGGGCGCCACATTTTTGTACCGGGTGGTAGAGTGCATTTGTGAGCGCTGACGACCACCGGGGCAGGGGACGGCCGCGGGGCTTCGTGGAGCACGAGGCCCTCGACCAGGCGATCCGTGTCTTCTGGCAGCACGGCTACGAGGGTGCCTCGATGGGGGAACTCACTGCCGCCATGGGCATCAACAAGCCGAGCCTGTACGCCGTGTTCGGCAGCAAGGAACAGTTGTTCCGGCGCGCCCTCGCGCGCTACCGGGACACGTACGTCGCGTACGCGCCGGCCACCCTGGAGGAGCCCACCGCGTATGCCGTCATCGAAAGCTACCTGCGCGCCGCCGTCGACGCCCTCACCGGCAGCGACCACCCGCCCGGCTGCCTGTCCATCCAGGGCGGCCTGTCCTGCGCGCCGGCGAACAGCGGCATCACCGAGTTCCTGGCCGACTACCGGGCGGTCTTCGAGGGCATGCTCGCGCAGCGGCTAGGCAGGGCGGAAAGGGAGGGCGACCTCGCGCCCGGCACCGACACCGCGGCTCTGGCCCGCTTCGTGGTGACCCTCGGCCAGGGCCTGGCCGTCCACGCCGCGGCCGGTGCCGGGCGCGAGGACCTGCAGGCATCCGTGGACATCGCGCTGCGGGCCGTCGCCGCCTATTCGCCCTGGCGGGACCCGGTCACCCTAGTGGCCGAGACCACCCGGCCGTAGTCCTCCGCGCAACTCGCCGGTGGTCGCTCTGCTCCAGCCGCTGACCAGCCAGGCGGAGACGACTGTGCCTTCCGTTTCCATCCCCCGTCGCGCCACACCCGACATGCGGTTCTCCAGCATCCGCGATCGCCAGTGGGCAAGCTGGCCAACTGCCGGGTCGCAGCCCGTATGCATGCGGCACCGACGCATCCATACACACAGGCCCACATAGCTTGGGCTCTCGGTCACCGCAGATCGTGTTCTGACTCGTACAAGCCCGGAAGATCTTGTTCCTCGCGATGCCGTGCTTGCTGAGCCCGTCTGGTGACGGCGGGGTGCCGGGCCGCCACGGCCGGCCCGGGCCGCGGCTGGCGTCCGATCTGGAAGGCGAGATCACCGACCATCTCGGCTATGACAAGCGTGACCCCGCGGGCAAGAACGGCGGCAACTCCCGCAACGGTACCCGCTCCAAGTGCGGGTACTGACCGACGTCGGACGGTGGACTGGTTACCCTCGGAGCACTCACGGAAGCCGAACGCGTCCCGGGTCTCCAACCGGTGCCGCTTGATCGCCCGGCCCGACCAGTCGTAGCCGGCCCGTTCCTCCGCGGCCACCTTCACCTGCTGAGCGACGTACGACACGGCCGGTGCCGGGGTCTCCCCGGCCGCTCCGGGAACCGGGCCTCCACCTCGAAGAACTTCAGCAACAGCGCAAACCCC
>Ga0123353_10005315_pt1 | contig 16862 bp, 12 predicted proteins | sample TergutLab28metaG_3_FD_92763 | JGI IMG/M metagenome (GOLD analysis project Ga0123353, IMG submission 92763) | Labiotermes labralis P3 segment gut microbial communities from Petit-Saut dam, French Guiana - Lab288 P3 | ecosystem: Host-associated > Arthropoda: Insects > Digestive system > Gut ...
GGGTCGTAGCCGTAAGAATTTACCAAACGCCTGCAAACAAGGTCGATGGTTGTCTCAAAAATTTCTGCGGGCGTTTCTTTTACAATAAAAAAGCAGTTGTCGGTTTGCGCGTTCTGAAAACTCGGCATTTTCCCCGAACATATTTCGTGAGCGGCGGTGATAATTCGGCTGTTCTGCGCTTGTCTGAATACTTTTTTGAGCATTACGTTTACAATTTTGCCCGAATCTATAATGCTTTCAAGCACCGCGCCGGCGCCGACCGACGGCAATTGATTGATGTCGCCGACAAGAATTATGTGCGCATCGCTTGGCACGGCGCGCAAAAATGCGGTAAAAAGCCGCAAATCAACCATCGACATTTCGTCGATAATAAAAACGTCGCCGCGCAGTGGATTATCCTCGTTTCGGGTAAAACGTCCTTTTCCCTCTATGACCTTGTATTCCAAAAGTCTGTGAATTGTCTTTGCAGATTCGCCGATAACCTCGCTCATACGCTTTGCGGCGCGCCCCGTGGGAGCGGACAAAACGACCGATTTTTCTTTTTCTCTGAAATAGCGGACTATCATTTTAAGAGTTGTGGTTTTTCCTGTTCCCGGTCCGCCCGTAAGCACAAAAAGTTTAGACAAAACCGCGCCCGCCACCGCTGATAATTGTTCGGCGTTTGCAACTATATTTTGTTTTTCGCATTGATTTTTCGCCCACGAAACGACCTCTTTTCCGTCGTCTTTGCTCGCGTCTTTTTGCTCGGCTCTTTTGCGGATAAGTCGGGCGCATTCGGTTTCTATGTACCACAAAATTTTGCTGTAAATGTCGCCGTCGTATTCTATGGTTATTTTTTCGTTAATAAGATGGTCGAGAGTAAAAAGGACTGCGCTTTCTTCACCTTTTACCAATTCGACGGTTTTCTCCAAGACCTCCTGCTTCGGAAGATACACGTCGCCGTCGTCTTCGGCTTTTTGTAGGGTATGCATAATTGCGGCTCGCGTTCGACGGTAATCGTCGGTAAATCCGATTGCCTGCGCAATTTTGTCCGCTTTCAAAAAACCGACGCCGCGCATATTTTCTATGAGTGTGTAAGGGTTTTGCGAAATCACAAATTTGGCGTTTGCTCCGTATAATTTATATAAGCGATACACAAAAGACATTGCAATTCCGTAAGGGTGCAAAAATCTTGTAAGTTCGACAAGCGCGCGTTTTTCTTGCCAGGCTTCCGTTATTTTTTTTATTGTTTTTTGCGTAAGTTTCGGAACTTCGCTCAGGCGTTCGGGAGTATTATCCAAAACATCTATGGTGCTTTCTCCAAAAAAACCGACAATTCTTTCGGCGGTTTTTTCGCGAATACCTTTTACTATTCCCGACGACAGAAGCGTTCTTATTTCTTCGGCGCCGCTTAGTTTTATATACTCAAAACGCTCTACCCTGAATTGCTCGCCCCATTTGTCGTTATATTCAAATTTGCCGACTGCGCTGATTTTTTCGCCGGTATGCAACATAGAAAGCGTACCGACCAACTTTACGTTGCCAACTTTCTCGCAACGCGCGCCGACAACCGCAAAACCGCTTTCTTCACTGCTGAAAGTTATGTTGCAGATTGTAAAATCAATTTTTTCCACTATTTCTTTGTTACCAGCACGACTTCCATAACAAAACTTCCGTATTTGCTTTCAAACGGAACGACAATACACGGAACGCCGCTTGGAGTAGTGATGGAATGGTCGCCTCTAATAACGCTGGGAAGCGATATTTGCAGCGCATATTCCACCAAGTCCTTTTTGGCGTATCCTGCTATAATGTTTACTACTTCTCCCACGCCGTCTGCTAAATCAGGACCGTCTTTGTCGATAGTCGAGCCGACCATCGCCGAAATTGTCTTGACAGCAACGTCTGCCGAATACGCAATAGAAATCATTCCCTGCGCTTTACCTGAAAGTCCGATTGTCGTAGAAACGTCGTAGCGTGGAGCCGGTTGTTTTTTGAGCGCCGGCGCCCCGGGTTTTACCGCGTCATCGAAAAGCATACGTTTATAGGTGTCAATCGTAGCGGCTATAAACGGGTTAATAATTGCTGCTGTCACAGAAAATCTCCTTAAATTTTGTTTTCCCTATGCTAATATAATATATTTTCACGATGAAATTCGACTTTCTCGTATTTTTAACACAATTTCAGATATTTTTTTTGCGAACAGATCTATTTCGTCAATTTTCAAACCTTTGCCCAGCGATACCCGAATAGTCCTTGCAGCCTCGCTTGCACTAAGCCCGATTGCCGTCAAAACACTACTTGCAAACACCTTTTGCGACGAACAAGCCGAGCCTTTCGAAATAAAAAAACCCGCGTTATCGAGCCGAAGAACGACGATTTCGTTTTCGATGTCGCCAAACGTTATGCTCAGCGTTCCGCTCAAAGTTTTGCCCTCGTCTTGCGCGCCGTTAAATTTTATTTCGTTGATAGCGCCGCTCAATTTTTCTTTTAAGATTTGGCGCAAAGTCCAAATTTCTTTTTCTTCTTCGACTAAATTCTCTTTGCATTTTTCGACTGCCTTTGCAAAACCTGCCGCCAAAATTTGATTAGCCGTTCCCGAACGGAAACCGCTTTCTTGACCGCCGCCCATAATCAGCGGAAAAAACGGCGTATTTTCACGCACGAATAGTCCGCCGATTCCGCGCGGTCCGTAAATTTTGTGACTTGTAAAGGTTAAAAAATCAGCCGCAAGTTCGCGCGTTGAAATCTGTATTTTTCCGAACGCCTGAACTGCGTCAAAATGCAAAAGAGCGCCGTTTCTTTTTGTAATCTCGGCAATTTTTGCGACATCTTGGACCGTTCCTATTTCGTTATTCGCCCAAATTATGCTTACAAGCGTTTGTTTGTCGCAGTTGGCTTCTAAAAAATCCAAATCTATAAAACCAAGATTGTCCACGGGAATTTTTAATACTTCTATCTGTTTTTCGAGCAAAAAATCTGCGTATTCGTCTATTGACGGGTGTTCTATTGAAGAAATTATAAGTTTTTTAAGATTTTTGTTGCTTAGCGTCTGCCACAAAACCGTGTTGTTGCCCTCCGTACCGCCGCTTGTGAAAATTATTTCATGCGGTTTTGCTTTCAAAAATCCGGCTATAACTTCACGGGAATTTTCGAGTAAATCCGCTGCTTTTTGTCCTGCGAGATGCGAACTTGCCGGATTTGCAAATATATTTTGCCGCAAATTCATTTCGCTCAAAACATCAACGTCAATCGGAGTTGCAGCGTTGTAATCAAGATATAAATTCAAAGTCATTTTTCCGTTTTTGGAGTATCGACTACTGAAAAACTGCCGTTTGCTCCGAAAGTATTCGGGTCGTCCGTGTCGTCGTCGGTGAAGCGGAATTTTCGTATGTATTCTATGCAGTCAAAACTCGGCAAGGCTTTGGAATAATACCAACCCTGAATTTCTTCGGCGCCCAAATTCTTCAAAAGGCGAATTTGCACTTCGTCTTCAACGCCCTCGGTAACAGTCCGCATTCCGAGTTCCTTGGCAAGCAATATCAAAAATCTGAATAATTTACGCTCGTTTCGTCCGCGCATTAAACCGTCGGTAAAAGTTTTGTCGATTTTCAGCTCGTCAAAACTGTATTTGTGAAGATAGTTAAGCGAAGAATATCCCGTTCCGAAATCGTCGAGCGAAAGGTTAAAGCCCTCGTTTTTCAGACCTTCAAGTATAGCGTTTGCGCCGCTTTTTAACATTGTTCCCTCGGTAATTTCCAAATAAACAACAGACGGGTCAACGCCGAAGTTTTTTGCCCTGTTCAGGATTTTTTCGGTAAAATTCGGTTGCAATAACTGCGTAGGCGAAATATTTATAGAAACATTTATATTGTTCGAACAAACTTTATGCACTTGTTTTATATGATAGAACGCCGACTCCAGCACATATTCTCCCAAAGCAAGTATGTGTCCGCTTTTTTCGGCAATATCCACAAATTCGTTGGGCGGTATATAGCCAACGCTTGGGTGAGTCCATCGCGCAAGCGCCTCCATTCCGGTAACTTCTTTGTCGATAAGCGAAACTTTCGGCTGATAAAAAACCTGCAATTCACCGTTGAGACAAGCGGAAAAAATGTCTTTTTGTATTGTAGAAAGCCGATTTTTGTCGTCTAAATATTCCCGCATAAAGAACACGTTTTTCACGTTGTTTTTATTAGTCCTCGACCTTTCAAGCGAAATTTCGGCATAACTCAAAATTTGCGAAATATCCTCCGCTTGGCTCGGGAAGCAGACAATTCCGCTCAAAAGCGAGAGAGTGTTGCCTTCGGGCAAGTTATGTAATTCAAAACATCTGGCGTCAATATCCTTTTCCAATTCTTCCAATTGCGCCGTCAATACAAGAGCGTTTTCGGCGGTGGAAATAAAAACGAATTTGCTCTTTGCAAGGCGCGCGTGCAAAAAACTCCTCTGTACGGAAACTAATCTTGCGGCAACCGTTTTAAGGAACTTGTCCGCGCTTGCGTTTTGAATACTGTCGGCGCCGTCGTCGTTGAACTGTTCGTTAAATTTATCAAAAGCAAACAATACTACGTAAAATTGTTTTTCGACGGCAATGGCGTGTTTGAGTTTCTTTACGAAACCCGAAGCATTCAAAAGTCCCGTTTGCTCGTCAATGCTTTTCTTGATTTCATTATTTATGGAATCCGACTCAAAGTATCTTGAAATAATGAATCCGACCACTGTGGCAAAAATCAAAAGAATCGCGTTGTAATTGTCTAACACGCGCATCTCCGCTCCGTTAATCATCCAAGGAGCAAGAATAGCAAACAAAGTTGACAAGGAAAAAACAAGACCGATTTTGGGAGAACACAATAAATAACTCAGCGCTATTTGGAAAAAATAATACGCCGTAAAACTCTCGTTATATAAAATATAAAGATTAGCGTTAATAAATTTGGCGACTATAAGAGCGAAAAGAGGAATTAACAAAAATAAATATTCTGCGTATTTAGACTTATTGTGATATGAATAAAATGAGAAGAAGACCCCGCCGAAAGCAATAACTATAATGGATATAAAGCCGAACAAGTTAATCGGAAGCGTTTCGGCAATGAGCCTGCCGCCCGTAATTATCGCAATGACAATTACGCAGTAAAGAGCGATTCGTGACAAACGCAGCTTAAAATTTACAAATGGAAGGATCTGCTCTTCCTCGCTCTTACTCGACTTTGCTTTAGCCCAAAGCATTCTATTCATCAAAAAACCCCCAAATGCACTCGTCAAAAACTATTTTTATATGGACACAGCCACACAGAAATATATTTTTTGCCAAACCGTGAAAGAGGAGTTTTTATGAAAAAAAAAGGTATTTTCTTTATTTTTATTGTTTTCTTGCTTGCAAGCATCGCGTTTTCAGAAGAAATGCACGGAGAAATGCACGTTGATTTAAGCAATCTTGACCCGCTTACGTCCGCAATTTTCAGAGGAGTGGAAGAGGCGTTTAATATAAACGAAAAAGGGCTTGACGCTCTACAAAACGACAATTTCGAAGAAGCCGAGCGCCTTTTTAAGCGAGCGAGCACTATGATTCCCATATACAGCGAAGCGCGAAACAACCTCGGAGTTTTGTATTTTAGGACGGGGCGCGAAAGAGAAGCAATGCGAATTTGGACAAACATTACAATGATTGACCCCGACTACCCTTTAGCCTGGTTTAATCTGGGACTTTTCAATTTTAGAGCGGGAAACCTGACGGAAGCGGAGCGTTTTCTTGAAACCGCTTATTTGAAAGCCCCTGCAAACAAAGATATTTGGGAATTTTACGCATACGTACTAATCCAAAATAATCAAGTCGAAAAAGCCGTACATATATTAGAAAGAAAAATTCCGTCGCTTGCGGCTGTGGAAATGCTCGACGAAATACGGACGTCGCTTGCGCAAGAAACGTCGATAGGCAAAGAACGCGGGACGTCAAAAGCCGATTCGCTTTTTTATCTCGCGCTCGATTACCATTTATCGGGCAACTTGCAAAAGGCGACCGAACTTTACGAAGAAGTTTTGGCGACCGACCGCAGGTACTGTAGAGCGTGGAATAATTTGGGCGCGATTTTCGGCTCGAAAGGCGAAATAAAAAGAGCGATTTCCGCTTACAAAAACGCAGTTCGCAGACGTTGCAACCTTGCGGACGGCTATGTAAATTTAGTAAATATTTTTTCGGCGACAAACGACGCGAGAAACGCAAGAAAATGGCTTCGCCGCGGCTTACGAATTGCGCCGGACAACGAATACCTCTTGCTTTTCAAACAGCAGTCGGAACATTGATTCTGGGAAACGGCGTTTTTACAAAGATTTGAAAAAAATATAAAATTTCACAAAAAAAGCCGCCAAAGCGTTATCCATAAATTATATTCTCTCAAGTTTGACAACAAAAACTTTCAAAATACATAACTTGAAGGGAGTGATATATTGATGAAACGACTACACCCGCTGATTTTTGCCATAGCGGCAAGTTTACTGATTACATCTTGTAAAACAGAAAGCGGTTCGACACCCACAACACTGACCGACGCATTAGTTCAAGCATGGACATTTACGGAAAGCACCGACGAGGGAATGGCGCAAAGAGAAGCGGAAATAGCGCGCTTGCCAAGAGAAAAGACGTTGTTTTTGGTTGGTTTTCAGTGGGGAACGCCTTACTCTTTTAACCCTTTGGGAAGCTGGCCCGACTGGCCCATTCGCCCCGAATTTAACCTGATGTATGAGCAATTGACCGTATTTAATTCAATGACCAACGAAATTGAGCCGTTAATCGGAAGTTTGGACGAGGCGAACAACGATTTTGTTTCAATTATACTCAATCCTGCCGCAAGATGGAGCGATAACAGACCGCTGACTTCGGCGGACGTTCTTTTTACCTTTAATCTTAACCTTACAAATTCGGACGCGCCTTGCAGTTATATTTCGGGAGTAATAAGTCACCTTACGGTTGATACCTTAACTACGATAGTAAGAAATGAAAACGGCGATTCGACAGATGTTCTGCGAAAAGAACGCGTATTTGTGTGGGTCGATAAGGAAGACAGAAACAATCCTCTTTCGGTTTTGGACTTGATTTCGACCGTGCCGATTTGGCCTCAACACGTCTTTGAGCCGCTTTTAAGAGCAGCGGGCGGACGTATTTCGGACGTTGTTCGCGACCCTATGAGCAGAGCGCAAGTCGTGAGCGGTCCGTATAATTACTTTATGCACTCAAACGAAAAAATCGTTATAAGAAGGCGCGACGATTATTGGGGTAACGACGCTCTCAGGGGCGGCAAATTACCCGGTCCCGAATTTATTACCCACCCGATTTTCAAAGGAAACGAACACGCTTCAACGGCATTACGAAGAGGCGATTTGGATATTTCCTCAAACTTTATACCGAGAGTTTGGAATCGTCCGACCGTGGATACTTGGTTTGACGGACCTCCGTTCTTCAAGCCGGGAGCGATTCCGATGTTTATCATAAACGCAACCCGCGCTCCGCTCAACAACAAACATTTCAGACGCGCAATGGCTTTTGCCATAAACTATGAAGACGTAAAAAACTTGGCGGTTTCCGGATATTCTACCGAAATTACCTCCGGCTTAATTATGCCTTTGTCGTCGGAATTGCCATTTTTTAACGACGAAGACATTCAAAAGTACGGCGCGACAAGATTTGATCCCGAGGCGGCAAGAAGAGAACTTGAACTCGGCGGTTTCACACCCGTATGGGACAGAAAAGGCAACCTCTCTCACGTTTTGAACGCAAGCGGCGACACTGTGCCGCCTATCGGAATAATGTCGCCTTCGGGCTGGACTGACTTTGAGTCGGTCGTTCGCATTGCGGTCGATGGTATGCGCAGAGTGGGAATTGACGTTCGCCCCAATTTTGTGGACGCATCGCGCTATTTCTCGGTAAAAGAGACGGGCGACTTTGACATGCTTTTTGACACGCCTGCTTCTATGAGGTCAAAATCAACGCCTTGGGCGCGCTTTGAGGTTGTTATGAGCACTCGAAATTTCAGACCAATCGGTCAAAGAATGCAAAATAATACAGGTCGTTGGAATGACCCGAACTCCGCAAACCATATTCCGCAGGTCGATTCGCTTTTAAGAGCAATTCCGTTAATGAGCTGCGAAAATGAAAAAAGAGAGGCGTACGCGCTTTTGAACCGCATTTTTATGCAAGAACAGCCGACTATTCCCGTAGTTTACAGACCGGAAGAATTTTATTCGTTTAATACAAGATGGTGGTCAAATTTTCCAACCGAGAGTAATCCTTACGCGCCGCCGAGAATGCCGGTTGCGTCTGCGGGAACACGCATGCTTTGGGAAATTGTTCCGACAGGAGGTAGGTAATAATGCTTAGAAATTATCCGACAATCAGATTTATTGCGCAGAGAGGAATTTGGTATTTGCTGACATTTTTGGTCGCAGTTACCATAAACTTCTTTTTGCCGCGTTTCGGCGCAGACCCGATAGATTTGATTATGAGTCAACAAAGAGCGGTTGGAAGACAGGCGGAACAGAGAAGAGTCGCCTATATGAAGCAGTTCGGCTTGGTAGAGCAAAGAAGAGTTGCGACTACCGTTTCGGGCGAATTTCTGGTTGACGCAAACAATCAACCTGTGAATTTGGAAGCGCTTGTAAGAAGCGGCGTTTTGGTGCCCGACACGCTGGCGCAGTTGTGGAATTCGACGTTTTCGATTACAAATTTTGCGGCTCTGCAAAACGCGCTCAGATTAAAAAATGAAAAACTGGGGCTCGGACTTCCCGGCTGGATAGACATTTGGGGCGGTTGCCCTGAGGCAATTCGAGGCGAGGACGGTAATTTTCCTTGCATATCGCCGTCGGGACTTGAACAACTTATAAGAAGCGAGTTAAGCGCGACTCAAATTCTTTCGCTTCCCGGTCTATCAATCAATAAAGGTATTATGGTTTATACGGGCGCCGCCGAAAGGTTACGCGACCAACTCGGAGGCTTTGCAATTATCTCTGAGGCGTATCTTGTAAAAGGCGGCGACGGCAATTTTAATTTGTATCGATGGAACGGCGACGTTCAACTGCCCAGATACGAAAGAGTTGCCGGCGAGCCGAATGACGATATTATGGGAACGCTCAGTTTCTTGGTCGGAAGCGAAGTGCTTTACGACAAACTTCCCGAAGAAATAAACGAATCAACGCTGACTTCAGTTCTTCCGATTCGCCGCTCGCTGTTCGGACAGTATCTGCAATACTTGGGAATGCTTGCCCGCGGCGACATGGGAACTTCCCTTATTCGCTACCCGCAATCGGTAGGCGAAATAGTAGCGGCGGCAGTGCCTTGGACTATTGCGCTTCAATTCCCCGCAATACTTTTCGGCTGGTTTGTCGGAAACTTTTTAGGGGCATTGGCAGCATATAAACGCGGAATGTTCGACAAAATACTTTTCCCTTGCGCACTTCTTACCAACTCAATTCCGATGTTTGCTTTCGGTATGCTTTTGGTATATGTATTTGCGGAAGGACTTGGGATTTTCCCGTCAAGCGGAGGTTATGCAATGGGGGTCATACCAAGTTTCTCCATAGCGTTTATTTCGTCGGCGGCATTCCATTATGCACTCCCGTTCCTCTCGCTTTTCCCGATTTTTGCGAGCGGTCAGGCGACAGGTATGCGAACAATGGGAATTTACGAACTCGGAACCGGCTACGTGAAATATGCAAAAACGCTCGGAGTTTCGGAAAACAGAATTTTGATGTATATTTTCAGAAACGCTATGCTTCCTCAATTAACAGGCTTGGCTTTGGGGCTGGGAACAATGGTGGGCGGCGCGCTCATTACCGAAATGATTTTCTCGTATCCCGGACTTGGCTCAGCACTTTTGAGCGCAGTGCAAAATAACGACTATCCGCTTATTCAGGGCGGCGCGTTATTGGTGATGATAACAGTTCTTGTTGCAAATTTAATAGTGGATTTACTTATAGGGTTCTTTGACCCGAGAGTAAAAGCCGGATTGTCGGGGGTGTAAAATATGAAACTACTTAAAAACTTACTGAAAGAGCCGGCGTTTGTTTTCGGCGTGGGCTTGTTCTTTCTGACGATATTACTGGCACTTATCGGACCGCTTTTTGCGAGTATGAATATGGCTTCTCAGCACCTGCCTTACGCCAGACCCGGCGCAGGTCTCCTTTTGGGCGCAGACCATTTGGGGCGCGACACGGTTTCAATGCTTATTGCAGGGCTTCAAAGTTCGCTATTTGTAGGCTTTTTGGCAGGAATTATCGCAACGACAATAGGCACATTCTTAGGCGTATATGCGGGATTTAAGGGCGGCTTTATCGACGACTTTATCAATATGGTGACCAACCTTTTCTTGGTAATTCCGTCGTTTGTAGTACTTCTTCTTATTTCTTCTTCGCTTGAAGACGGTCGCTCACTGCAACTTATCGCGGTGATTATCGGCTTTACGATTTGGCCCTGGACTGCTCGTTCGGTGCGGGCGCAGACATCGTCTTTGAAGAGTTCGGAGCATATAAATTTGGCAAGAGTAAACGGTGCAAACACTTTCTGCATTCTTACAAAACACATTTTGCCTTATCTTTTGTCATACGTGTTTATGGTCTTTATCATTCAGGTCGCTTCGGGAATTTTGCAGGAAGCGTCAATAAGTATGTTGGGGCTTGGACCTTATGACAGCGTGTCGCTCGGAATTATTATGAACGACGCGATGCGAAACGAGGCGTTGGGAGATGGAGCATGGTGGGCGTTTGTTCCCGCAAGTATGCTTATCACTTCAATAGTATTTGCACTTTACGCACTTAACACTTCGATGGAAGGTGTGTTTAACCCGGCTTTACGGAAATAGGAGAAAATAATTATGCCAATATTTGAAGCAAAAAATTTATCCCTTCACTATCTCACCCGCTTTGGCTCAAAAGTTCACGCGGCGGTAGATATTTCTTTTGAATTAAACGAAGGCGAAATTCTTGGTATTGCAGGAGAGTCGGGCTGCGGAAAAACAACGCTTGTAAGCGGACTTTCGGGAATGTGTATCCCGCCGCTCAATTACACGTCGGGCGAAATTTTCGTGAACGGTCAGCCACTTTTGGGAAGAGCCCACGAAGATATTCGCGAAAACGTTCTTGCGCGTGAAATTTCTATGATACCGCAGGGAGCGTATAACGCGCTTAATCCTACAAGAAAAATAAAGGACTTGGCTATGGACGTTCTCCAAAGCCACGAAAAAGGCAAGGTAAGCAAGAAAGAAATGTATCAGCGAATTCACAACCGTTTTGAACTTTTGGGGCTTGACACCGAAAAAGTGCTTAATTCTTACTCGGTAACTCTTACCCCCGGCGAAAAACAGCGTTCGGTTATAGGAATTTCGACCTTGCTCAATCCGAAAATGGTTATTGCGGACGAGCCGACTTCTGCGCTCGACGTAACAACGCAAAAACAGGTTATAGGCGTTATTTTTGATTTGTTGGAGAAAAAAGTCTTCTCTACTATGATATTCATAACGCACGAATTGCCGCTTCTTCGCCACGTTGCAGACAGAATTGCGGTAATGTACGCGGGCGAAATCGTAGAATTGGGAACAAGCGAGCAGTTGGTATTCTCGCCGAAACATCCATACACTCAAGCGCTTATGAGCGCAATGCTTTCGGCGGAAGAAGGCGCAAGAAAACGCAAACCGGAAGCAATCGAAGGCGCTCCGCCAAACCTTGCGGAAAGAATTGTCGGTTGCCGCTTCGCACCGCGTTGCAAATACGCGACCAACAGTTGCAGAATGAATAAACAGGAAATTCGTATCGTTGATAATCGTCAAGTGAGGTGTGAATATGCCAAATAAAAATATATTTGAAGCAAAAAATCTCGTAAAAGAGTTTGGACAAGGCAAAACGCGAGTCCGCGTGTTGAAAAATTTGAATTTCCAAATTGAAGACGGCGAAATTGTAACAATTGTAGGCGGCTCCGCTTGCGGAAAGTCCGTTATAGCAAAACACCTTTTGGGCTTTTTACAGCCGACAAGCGGCGAATTGCTTTACAAAGGCAAAAAAATTACCAGCCAACGAGACCATTGGCAGACAGTTCAGCCGATTTTCCAAGACCCCTTTTCGGCGTTCAATCAATTTTTTTCTATTCGTTCGCAATTAGAGGATTCGTTCAAGGTTTTATACAATCGTCCGAGCAAAGGAGAAATTAAAGACAAGGTGGACGAAGCGCTTTTGGCGGTAAACGTTATGCCGAGCGACCTTAAAGAGAAATTCCCCTTTGAACTTTCGGGCGGACAAATGCAGAGAATGCTTTTAGCAAGAATTTTTGCCTTGAAGCCGCAAGTTCTCATTGCCGACGAAGCAACTTCAATGGTTGACGCGTGCGTGCGCGCAAATATTTTGGATTATCTTATGAAACTCAAAAAAGAGTTGAATATGACAATCGTATTTATCACGCACGATATAGGTTTGGCGTATTACGTTTCCGACAGAATTTTCGTTATGCACGACGGAGAAATTGTCGAACACGGCACCCCCGACGATGTAGCGCTTCGCCCAAAAAGCCCGCAAACAATCCAACTTTTGGAGGATATCCCCGATATTCACAAAGATTGGGTAGTACGGAAAAGAGCGTAAGGATTTTTTTATACTTAACGGGCGGCTATCAGTCGCCCGTCTCGTTTTTCAAACAAATCACCGTATCCGTCTCGAAATCCGGGGATTTTTCGGGATAATCCGTCGTAAAATGCAAACCGCGACTTTCTTTTCTGGAAATGGCGCAGCGAATAACAAGTTCGGCTACGCAGGCAATGTTTCTTAACTCCAAAACAGGAGTGCAGACCTTTGTTTTTTTGTAAAACTCTTCTATTTCTTCGCGAATCAGGCAAATTCTTTTTAACGCCCGTTGCAAGCGCAGATTATTTCGCACAATTCCTACGTAATCCCACATAATTTTTTGTATTTCGTCAAGGTTATGCGACACCAAAACCCACTCGTCCGCAAATTCCGTGCCGCTGTCGTCCCACTTTTTTATAAGATTTTCGTCAATAAATTCGCCTGTTTTCTCCACTATATTATCAATAGCGCGCTTAGAAAACACCATTGCTTCCGAAAGCGAATTTGAAGCAAGGCGATTTGCCCCGTGAATACCCGAACAGGCGCATTCGCCGATTGCATACAGGTTTTTTATGTTGGTTTCGCCGTCCAAATTTACCTCTATTCCGCCGCAGCAATAATGAAACGCCGGAACTACGGGTATCATTTCCTTGGTTATGTCTATGCCGAATTTAAGGCATTGCGCGTAAATCAGCGGGAAATTCCGGATTAAACCGCTCGGCTCGGCGTGCCGAATATCCAAAAAAACGCAATTTTCGCCGTTCGCTTTCATTTCTTTGTCGATTGCGCGCGCAACAACATCGCGGGGAGCAAGCGATTGCATTTCGTGATATTTCTGCATAAATTCTTCGCCGTTTCTGTTTTTCAAAACTGCGCCAAACCCCCTTAGCGCCTCCGAAATCAAAAACGATTCGGCATTCGAGTGATAAAGCGTAGTCGGGTGAAATTGCACAAATTCCAAATTCGCGATTTTTGCTCCCGCTCGCCTTGCCGCCGCAATCCCGTCTCCTGTTGCGCATTTCGGGTTGGTGGAATGAAGATAAACTTCGCCGATACCGCCCGTTGCCAAGACGGTGAATTTCGCGCGAATTTCAACAATTTCGCCTGCTTTTCTGTCTAAAATATATGCGCCGAAGCAACCGTTTCGCGCCGAATTTGTCAAATGGTGTTCGGTAATAAGTTCGATTAGAGTATGATATTCCAAAAGCGTGATTTTCGGCTCGGACTTTGCCGTTTCGAGGAGCGTTTTTTCGATTTCCAAGCCCGTTTGGTCTTTTGCGTTAACAACCCTATTTGCGCGATGACCGCCCTCACAGCCCAAATCCAGATTTTCCCAAGCGACCGAATCAACGGACTTTGAAAATTTCGCGCCGAGTTTTACTATGTCTTTTATTGCCGCCGCAGCGTTTGCGGCTAAATATTCAACCGCCTCTTTTTTGCATAGCCCGCCGCCCGTATCTATGGTGTCAAAAATGTGAAGTTCTACACTGTCGCGCGGAGACAAAACCGCCGCAACTCCGCCTTGAGCGTGGCGCGTATTACAGTCGTCAACCGCATTTTTGCAAATAACAACGCTTGAAATTCCTTTTTTTGCAGCATAAATAGCCGCAGAAAGCCCCGCCGCGCCGCTTCCGATTATGAGCAAGTCCGTATCTTTCATATTGTTTTCCCTGTTTAATTCAATATTTGAGTAAAAAATACTTTTCGCCGCAGATAAAAAGGTGAACGGCTCAATTTCCCTGACAGTTTTAGAGAACAATTTAAGGAGGTCTCCGTTTATCTGCCATTGAAATAATATTTGTTCATTATTACGGGTATTCGTATTTTAGTCTTGTCGCGCTCACCGCCTAAACACCAGCGAAACGCCGACGGATTTGTTCTCCAAGTCTGCCGTTGGGGCGACTATCGGGGCGGAGAATATTCGGTCGTTATATCTTTTGGTGGCTACTCTTGCGGTAACAAAAGAAATCAGGCGGTTAAGCGCAAGCGTTCCGAGCATAAGGGTTGAAGCGGTGCGCCAATCCCCTGCTTCTTTGCGCATTTCGGCGTAACGGTCGCGGTCGGCTTCGCTTTCCCAACTGAAAAACTCGCTTGGATTTATATATTGATTTTCAAAATCTCTATTGTTTCTAAGCGCCCAATTCAAGTCGTCAACGGTCATAAAATTTTTATTTGCCAAATAATTCCAGTATTTGTCGTCGTACGGCAAACGGCTTTGCGTGTGCGCGTAAATTCTTGCAAAAGCAATAGACGATTCATAGCGGCGCGTAGAAGTAGAGCGCGTAAAAACAAAAGCTCCCAAAAAAACAAGGTCGGTAGAAAAAAACGCGGCGGCTGACCTTGTTTCGCCCAAATAAAGATAGCCTACTCCGGGAACTAAAAGATTAAGCCCGCTCGCAACCCAATCGGGTTTGCCGCGACTTTCCTCCTGCGTCCTCTTAATGCCTTGTAAATCAAGCAAAACATCTTGCGATAAAGCGGGGACGACGAAAAGCAAAATTACCGCAAAAAACGCCGCTATGCTTTTGAAAGAAATCAAAATCGCCATACAAAGCCCAACCTTGAGGTTAAATCTCCCGATATATTATCCACATACATGTCGGATTCTACCGACATTCTGCTTATAAGTTCCTGCGCTCTCGTCGGCGGCTCGCCCGCTTCTTCTCTGAGCAATCTTCGGTTATGAACAATTGCCGAAATAAATGCGTCCGTCGCCGAAGCGATGTGATTCACGAAAATTCCGACGATAAAAACCTGACTGCGATTGTGCTGCTTTCTGCTGTCGTCTAACTGTTTCAAAAAGTTTTGCTGCAAAGCAGATGAGCCAAAATTACTTCCACCATTCCATCTTATAATCAAACCGCCTTGATCACTGAAAATGTTACTATTGTCGCCTATATAAAAACCGTCGCCGTGCGGAGTCGCGTCTCTCCAACCTTGAACGCCGAAATTGCCGCCTACCCCAAAGCCGTTACCATAAAATTCTTCTTGCAAAAGTCCCATATATCTTTGAACTACGCCCGGCACTGTGTTTTCGGAAGACAAGAGGCTTTGTATTCCGAAAATTCTATCGCCGATTGTAAGCGTATCCGCGTCGGGAGGAGTGCCAAGTACAAGCGGGTCTTGCAATCTGACAAATTCCGCAAGTTCCGTGTAAAAATTCGCTATTTTATCCGTATCAAAATTATCACGGGCAAATTTGTGAGCGTCGTCTTGCATTTTTCGCGCAGTTCTCCTGAAATAAACCGCGCCGCTTATGAATCCTATTTCGGCGGCAAAATACACTCCCGCGCGAGCATAATCTCTGTTGTATATCTGTCCGAGACCGGGGACTAAAAGCGAAAAGAGAAGCGCTCTTTGCGGATTACGATACTCCGCTACATTGCGCGCAAAGTCAATGGAACGCTCGGAAGCAACGACTGCCGCGTCAAATATTGACGTTCTCGGTACGTCGATCGCGTTTGTATCGCTGTCGGAGGAGGCGCTGCGCCCACCCATCGGCATTGATGGTGAAAATCCTGCGCCGCTGGGACCGCGGGGACCGCGATAATGCACGGTCGCGCTGCCATCGTCCGCTAAAACATTGCCGTCTTGTTCGTCCTCTGTTTCTGTTTCGTCCGAAGCGATTGCCGTCGTATCGGCATCGGTATCGGTATCGTCTTGCACTACCGTTTCTTGCGGTTTCGTATCGTCGATAAAGAACATGTCTCCGCCTAAAAGTCGTAATTCTTCTTCTATCGATAATTCTTGCGCAAAAACAAATCCCGCAAAAATAAAAACCAACGATAATAAATATTTTGCCATTTAATCCTCTGAATTTTCTAATTTTTCTAAGATAAAATAATTTATGCTCAAATGAAAAGGCAGCAGAAACTACGTTCAATTTCTTTTTTTCTTAATTAAATTAAGCAACTATACGTCTTTTACTTGCGGCGACGACGGAAAACATATTATATTCTCACGAATTTATAGTGTAAATTAAGGAACGAAAGTTTGCCTAAAATATTTTTGTTGTTGATGATAATATTGTCGTTTGTCTCTTTGGCGTCGGCGCAATTCGACTTCGGAGGCGGAAGTTTCAGAAACCCGTTTGACGACTTGTACAGCGGCTCTCCCCTTTTGGAGTTTCACGCTGACATACTCGACAATAACAAACCGCGAATGATGAAAGACACGCTTATCATTGACTTTGAAAGCCGACAAGTCACTTTTACAAGAATCGACCGACATACGGGTATGTCGCTTTGGGCTTTTCATTATGCAGAGATGGAGGACTTTTTTCGCGA
>Ga0123353_10005316_pt1 | contig 16861 bp, 14 predicted proteins | sample TergutLab28metaG_3_FD_92763 | JGI IMG/M metagenome (GOLD analysis project Ga0123353, IMG submission 92763) | Labiotermes labralis P3 segment gut microbial communities from Petit-Saut dam, French Guiana - Lab288 P3 | ecosystem: Host-associated > Arthropoda: Insects > Digestive system > Gut ...
AGTATTGCTTCTTTCGACAATTTGTTTCCTCCTATGTGGAAATCGATACACACCCATGCGGGTGAGATATCTTGCAAGTAGGATTCGCGGATTCGTATATAATCAGATTAGATGGATGGATGATGTATCCTAGTTATTTCTCGGGTTGAGAACGGCCAGACATCGCCGGCTTTATATACTGAACGGAATAAAATTACGGACGGCGCGGAATATACGACTAATCAATCGTTTAGAATATCGGCCCGGAGCAGGATATCGTATTTAAAACCTTTTAACAGCCTTAGCGACGTTAAGACAGAAAATTAAATACGCCTGCCAGCGCATCCGCCGGTACTTTCGACGACCCCTTCCCGTTTTGCTTATATACAGAAATCCACAATGTCAAATGCCCCATCGAAAAAATAAATCCCACGGATGCGCGCATATGAAAAAGAACGATAGCCGGATGATAATCTTCAAAACCGATGATGAGAAGGTTTCAGTTAACGCACTTTTCGACGAAGAGACCGTATGGCTGACCATCGACGATATGGCGCGTCTTTTCGAAAAATCGCGTTCTACGATCAACGAGCATGTTCTGAATGTTTACGAAGAAGATGAAGTGAATGAAATCACCTCAAAAAGAAAAATCGGGATTTCCGATTTTTCCACGAAACCGACGAATTTTTACAACCTGGATGTGATCATCTCGGTCGGATACCGTGTTAAATCGTTGCGGGGCACACAGTTCCGTCAGTGGGCCACCAAGCTGCTCAACGAATACGTGCGCAAGGGGTTTACTATCGACGACGAACGACTGAAAGACGGCGGCGGGCGCTATTTTCGCGAACTGTTACAGCGCATCCGCGACATCCGCAGCAGTGAACGCAACCTCTATCAGCAGGTGACAGATATTTATTCCACCGCGATAGATTACGACCCTAACGCCGACCTCTCACGGGAGTTCTTCGCTACAGTTCAGAATAAGATGCATTACGCAGCGCATCAGAACACTGCGGCTGAGGTCATCTACGAACGTGCGAACAACGAAAAACCAATGATCGGCATGACCAATTTCAAAGGAGATTACATAACCAGGAGCGACGTCGGGATCGCTAAGAACTATTTGACCGAGCGCGAACTTACAGTCCTGAATCTTCTCGTGTCGCAGTTCCTGGATTTTGCAGAGTTACAGGCATTGGAGGAGAATGCAATGACCATGGCAGGTTGGATCGCAGAACTTGATCGCCACCTGTCGAGCAACCGCCGCGAACTGCTTAAAGGTAAAGGTAGCGTCTCTCACTCGCAGGCGATCGAAAAGGCCGAGGCAGAGTTCGAGATATATCGTAAACGGGAAATGCGTCAGCTCGAAAGCGATTTCGACCGCGCTGTTAAAAAACTGGTTCAAAAAGACGCCGGCGATAACGAAGAGTGACTTATGACAGTTTCAGCATAGCGTGGCGGCTTAAGTGATGTTGGAACAGAAAGATAAATACGTCTGCCGGCACATCCGCATGCATCAGGAGCGGAGGATGTCTGAATATGGAGTTCGAAGAATACATCGTTGATCTGAACGCCGACTGCTTATGCGGATGTATGGAAGGCGACCGTTTCCATAAGATATTCCATTTTCCGAACGATTACGGCGCGTCCGTCGTAGCGAACCCGAAGAAGGCGGGTTTTGCAAAGAAAGGTTATCGGGTGCTCTTGCTTAAGTTCAGCGGCAGGGGGCCTAACGATTACGCCGTGGTCACCGCGCCCGTATTCGATTCCGGCATATTAGAATGCGAGACATGGGAGCAGACCGCTGAAACGTTGAAGAAAATAAAGGGTTTATGATGCTTTCAGCATCATTTCTTTGCGGCAGCGACGGCTGCGTCGACGTATGATCCCCATACGGCCTCGAGATCGGGTCTCGCCATCGTGTCCATGATGTACTGTGCGAACTCGTCGCCCGTTGCACCGTTGGACCTTCCGGTCATGACCTTCTTCTTCTCGAACTGGCAGCAGACGTCCAGCGACATCTCAAGTTTCCGTCCCTTTTCCGTCTCGCCCATGTGGTTAAGCATCATGGCGACCGCTTTTATCATGCTGGACGGGTCGGCGTACTGCGCTCTGCCTTCGGTGACCATTCTGGGCGCTGAGCCGTGTATTGCTTCGAACATCGAATATACCGAACCGATGTTGGCGCTTCCCGCAGTTCCTACGCCGCCCTGTATCTGTGCCGCCTCATCCGTGAGTATATCGCCGTAAAGGTTGGGAAGCACCATCACTTTGAAATCGCTCCTTCTGTACGGATCTATGAGCTTCGCGGTCATTATGTCAATGAACCAGTCGTCCCATTTGACATCCGGATAATCCTTTGCAACTTTCTCCGCTATGCTCAAGAACTTCCCGTCCGTCGTTTTAACAACGTTCGCCTTTGTAACGAGAGAAACGTAATTCAATCCCGTTTTCTTGGCGTGTTCGAATCCTGCACGAATTATTCTCTCAGTTCCTTGCGTGGTCGCAACGCAGAAGTCTATCGCAAGATCGTCGTTAACGTCGATACCGTCGCTTCCCAATGCGTAGCTTCCTTCCGTGTTCTCACGGAAGAATATCCAGTTCGCCCCTATCTCCGGAACATTTACGGGCCTTACGTTAGCGAAAAGATCCAATTCCTTCCTCATCGCAACGTTCGCGCTCTCTATGTTCGGCCACGGATCGCCTTTCTTGGGAGTTGTCGTGGGGCCTTTCAATATAAGGTGGCACTTCCTGAGTTCCGCAAGCGTGTCGTCGGGAATTGCCTTCATGACCTCCACTCTTCTTTCGATGGTGAGACCGTCTATCGTTCTGACCTCGATATTACCGCTCTTTATCCGATCTTTCAGAAGATGTTCCATAACGATCCTCGCGGAATTGCAGATATACGGTCCAATGCCGTCGCCTCCGCATACTCCGATGATTATCTTATCCAGTTTGGAAAGGTCTGTTACCTCGGATGATGCTTTCATCCTGTCTATCCTTTCCATCTGCTTCTTCAGTAACTTACCGAAGTGTTCCTGTGCCTTCTTTATGGCTGCCTCGTCCACCATTGTCATTACCTGCGTGTATGATATACGAACAAATCTTAAAGATAATGGTCATACATTGGCTTCATATCACATGCACGGGGCTCGTATAATATGACCGAAGAGGTACGGATCAACAAATTCATAAGCGATTCCGGCCTCTGTTCAAGACGTGAAGCGGACCGTATCCTGAAGGAAGGAAGAGTTACGGTGAACGGTGTTGCCGTTGATGTCGGAATGCACGTCCGTGCCGGTCAAGAGGTTCTCGTGGACGGAAAAAGGTTACCCGGAGGCGTCGGTATGATATTGATCGCCGTGAACAAACCTAAGGGGATAGTGTGCACAACGGACCCCGATGATAAGGACAATATCGTCAATTTCATCGGTCATCGGGAACGGATATACCCGATAGGACGTCTCGACAAGGATTCGGAAGGCCTGATACTTATGACGAATAACGGCGATCTCGTGAACAGGATCATGAGATCAAGGTACGGACATGAGAAGGAGTATATTGTCACCGTACACAAGCCCGTGACGAAAGCGTTCATCGAACGTATGTCGTCCGGAGTACCGATACTCGGAACGGTAACGAAGACGTGTGAGGTGGAACGCACAGGGAACCGGAAATTCCGGATAATATTAACGCAGGGGATGAACCGCCAGATCAGAAGGATGTGCGAACATCTCAACTACGAAGTGATGTCGCTGAAAAGGATAAGGGTGCTGAATATAGAACTCGGCGACCTGAAAGAAGGCGGGTACCGCAACGTCACTGAACATGAAAAACAAGAATTGTTCGATATCATCAGATACTCCAAGGAATGAGGGTACGGCTGCGGAGCTGAAGGCTCGGGTCCTCAACAATTTTAAGACCGGACTCAGTACTCCTCGGAAATAATATAACCAAAGAGATAATCAAGGGATTATCATGGAAAGGAAGGACCTTGAAGGAGTCGCGAAGAACGCACACATTGCGCTCACTGAAAAGGAGGTCGAAAGATACCTTAAGGACCTTGCTGAAACGCTCGACCGCTTCGAGATACTTGACGAAGCGCCGGAAGAGGAAGGCTACGGCGTGAACCCGACGGACGTTGCCGATGTTCTGAGAGATGACGTTCCTTCGATGACGATCGACCCTGCTGAGATCCTGAAGGATATGAGGACGTACGATAACTATGTAAGGGGGCCCAGGCTCCTATGAGTGACATCCGCGAACTGAATGAGAAGTACCGTATGTTCAGCACCGTTTCGGATGATACGGGTGACAGTGAATTCCTGTTCTCAGCCGATGACTGCCTCTCCGCGAAGGGCATGCTCATGCGCTGCGGCTCCAGGATGCTCGACACTTATACACCATTGTTCGACGCTACCTGCGTTGAACGGATGAAGAACGCCGGAGGAAAACTCATAGGTAAAACGAATACCGATGAATTCGCGATCGGCACGTTCTGCACCAACTCCGCATACGGCGTTCCGAAGAACCCGTTCAGCGCCGAACGTTCGTGCGGAGGGCCGTCCGGCGGTTCGGCGTGCGCTTCCGCGGTAATTGATCATATCTCGCTCGGCATCGGATCGATATCATGTCCGGCAAGCTTCTGCGGCGTTTACGGGCTGATGCCCACGTACGGCAGGATATCAAGATACGGGTTGGCCGCAACTGATAAAGTGGGTCTGCTGTCATCTTCGCCGAAAAAGATAGCTGAGTGCCTTCCCGTAGTATCCGGAAAGGATCCCAAAGACGGCGTATCGTGCGCTCAGCCGAACCTTGAACTCAGAGGAAGGAAGATAACGTCCGTCGCCGTTCCGGAAGATATTCCGGCCGGCGTGAGTGAGAATGTCCTTTCCGCTTTCGGATCCTCATTGGATATTCTCAGAAGCATGGGCATCGATGTAAAAAGAATGAAGATGCCTTTCCTTAAGTACGCGTTACCGGCGCACTCCATAATAACGGCATCGGAGACATCCACCGGCCTTGCGAAATACGTCGGCATGAGATACGGACAGCAGGACGGCGATCTTTCGTTGAAATTCGACGATTATTTCACGTCGTTCAGAACGGAATACTTCGGTGAGGATACGAAAAAGAAGATACTTCTCGGAACGTATGTCAGGATGTCGAAACTGAGGGACAGATATTACGTTAAAGCACGTAAAGTGAGATCGTACGTCGTAGCGTCGTACAAGAAGGTACTCGAAGATCATGATGCGATAGTGACGCCTTCCGTACCTTTCGTATCCCCGAGATTCGACGAGATACCGAAGATGCCTTCCGACCGGATATACAACGCCGATGTGTTCTCATGCCCGCCGAACCTGGCCGGCATGCCTCATCTGTCCGTTCCGTGCGGATACGACGGCAACGGTATGCCGATGGGCATGCAATTGGTCACCGGCCATTGGTGCGAAGATCCGCTGATAACGTTCGCAAAGGATTGGGATTCCGCTTTCGTCGTGAAAAGACCGGAGGTGTCACTGTGAAGATAGGTCTTGAGATCCACGTGCAGCTTCCCACCGAATCTAAAATATTCTGCTCCTGTCCGACAGCCGAGACAGAAGAGCCGAACGTGTACGTATGCCCCGTGTGCCTGGGAATGCCCGGCGCCAGACCGATGCTTAATAAAAAAGCGGTTGAGATAGGGATAAAACTGGCGAAGATGCTCAACTGCGAAATTCCGGAGACGATGTGGTTCTCCCGTAAGACGTACTTCTATCCGGACATAAGCACCAGCGTGCAGATAACACAGTACGACCACCCCGTCGGTAAGAAGGGTGTGTACAGCGTAAAGGGAAAGCAGATAGGCATCACGAAGATACAGATCGAAGAGGACCCCGGAAAGACCAAGAGGGTAGGCGACCAATCGTCATTGATCGATTACAACAGGAGCGGCATCCCTCTCTGTGAAATAGTCACGGATCCGGATTTCAAGTCCCCGGCGGAGGCAAGGGAATTCCTCAAGCAATTGATCTCCGACATACGGCATACGATAGACCTTCCGAATGACGGTGAAAGGAGCATAAAATGCGACTGCAACATTTCCGTCGGTATCGAGAGAGTGGAAGTGAAGAACGTCAGCGGGTTAAGGAACGTTGAACGTGCGCTTACGTTCGAAGCCGTCAGGCAGAAGAAGATCCTGATGACCGGCGGCAAGATCGAACGGGAGACGAGACGTTTCGATGAATTGCGAGGGGTCACCATTTCCGTGAGAAAGAAAGAATACGAATCGGATTACGGATATATCGATGAGCCTGATGTCGGTGTGTTCCACATAGGCGACCTCGCACGCTCCATCAAGATAAAGGAGAGCCCCGCGAACATGGCCGCCAGACTCAGCAGGGATTATGGGATCGATATAAAAACGGCGAATCAGATCGTAGCAACGTCTACGGGATTGGCCGAGATATTCGATAAGATGGCAAAGGAAACGTCGCCGCAGACCGCGTTATCGAGGATCGGAACGATAAGCGCCAACTGGAAACCGTTCGAAGTTGCCGGAAGGATAACGGACGGAATATTAGGAATAATGTCCAGGTTCTCGAAAGGCGGTATGACTGATGTTGAAGCCGATCGAGAACTGAAAGCGTACATGACCGGAAAGGATGCCGGGTCCGTGAAAGAACAGGATGCCGACCTGGAACAGGTGATCCGCGACTACATCAATGAGCATCCGGACATCATAGATGAGATAAAGAAGAACGATAAGGCTGTGAACAGAGTGATCGGTCACGTTATGAAAGTGACCGGCGGGAAATACTCGTCGTCCGATATCGTATCGGCGACGAATGCGGAATTAGCTAAACGATTATGAGCCTTGATCGATCGTTCCCTTCAGAGAACTGATGAGCGTGAACTCTATCCTTCTGTGGACAGCAAAATGCTTGTTCATTGAACTCAGGCAAACGTATGCCCAATACACCGAATAAGCGCCCAATGTGATCATGCTGTAAAGGCGCATCTTGTCGTAGGATACCTCCTTTATCGTCACCGGGAACTCATCTAATTCGATACCCATGTTCCGGAAGGCCGCCGAGGCGAGACCGTAGAATTCAATGAAACGTCTCTCGTGTTCATACGGCATTTCTGTTATTGACGGGAATGCGGCCATACCAAGCAGCAGGAACGCCACGATCAGTATGTATGAAACTTCTCCCAGATATTCGTGGATCACCGGCGCGACCCAGCATATTATGCTTATTATCACACCGATGATCGCCAGATGGAGGATCTTCTTAGGAGAGGGCGGAACTTCGGCGTTCTTTATCTCTTCATCAGCTTTTCTCATCCCTTCGAGTTGTTCTGTCCCGATCCCCGATGCTTCCAGATAATCGATCATTGCCGTTCTGAGTTCTTTCTCTCTCTTGGAATGCCTCCTGTTCCTCACCAGGAGAAGATATACTATGAACAGCGGCGTGAAGCATGCGATCAGCACGAGTATTAAAACGGCCAACGAGAAGAAGAACGGCAGTTCTGCATATGATTCGATGTCGTGCACGATCACCATGTAATAAACAGAGAATATAACGAACCCGAGTATCACGATGAGTATCGCAAGAGGATTCATCGTCATGTCCCTCTTGTCCCCGCGGCAGACAGCTTTCACCACACTATTGGCTGCGCTTCTCGTATCCATGCAGATGAGTGATACTATATATGGATTATAAATCATTCACCAACCGTGAAAGAAAGCATACCTGAGAAGAAAGCCCCGTCCTACATGTGGGTATCCGGGCCGCTGATGTTCGCGTTCACGTTATACTACTTCGTAAGGATACTCGGGCATCTGTCCGAAGCTTTCAATTTCGACGATCTGGTGTATTCCGCATTCATATTCGTACTGATGCTTGTCTTCTTCTTACTGTTCGTGAATTATCTGTTGGCACTGTCGAGGATGATGATCGCCAATCGGCGGGCATGGGCCGCGTTGATGAGACAGTCGTTCATCTACATCGGTCTTCTGATCCTGGGGGTAATGAGGATAGACGTACTGAACGGCGATGTGTTCGGCCTCGGTTTCTATCCGATGCTGCTATGCTTGCTGATGATGATCGCCATGCTCATGTCAAGACCGGTGCGCCGTTATTATACGCCGATATATTCGGAAGAGCTTCCGCTGAAGGCATGGATCCCGCTTATCGTATGGATCGATCCGTTCCATTGCGAGAAGATCAAGCCGGTATGAACATCGCCATATAATGCGGCATTGTCACCTTTTTATCATTCACGCCTATATTCCCCGATACGAGCTTCAACGCATACGGAGGGTTAAATTTTTTTATGAACTCGTCAAACGATAACGTCTTTCCGTTCTTCGACTTTACTTCCAACGGAATTATCCTTCCCTTTTCGGTCAACAGGAATTCTATCTCCTGCCTGCTTTCACCTGGTTTGTAATAATTCAAAGAGATCCCTTTCTTCAGCAGGATATCGGCTATAAGATTCTCGTATATCCCGCCCTTCGCCGGACCTTTCAACGTGTTCCCGTATATCTCCGCTTTCATATCGAAGCCGTACATCGCCGTCAATAATCCTATGTCCGCCATATACGCCTTGAAGTACCCCTCCTGATCATAAGCGGTCAGCGGGAACGTCGGAGTTGAAACGTTACGGCAGAATTTGATCAGCCCCGCATCCCTCAGCCATTCTAAACTGCCTTCGAATGTCTTCGCACCCGCTCCCTTCTCCACTACGGAATATTGGAATTTTTTATTCTCCTTCGCCAGCTGCGCAGGTATCGATAATAAACATCCCCTGATCTTCGGTCTTTCGGTCAAAGGAGCATATTTCGCTATATCGTCCAGATAACTCGATATTATCATCTGCTGTTCCTCATGAACTTTACCGAAATTATTCGTTTCAACGAATTTGCTGACAACAGCGGGCATCCCGCCGACGATGGTGTACTCTTTCAATTTTTCAGTGAAGACGTCGTTGATGGACGGCGGGACGATCTTTTTACTGTCGAAGTATTCTTTCGCGTATCCTATACGAACATCATCATAGCCTGCGGCCCACAGGAACTCTTCGAAGTCCAGAGAGTACATCTCGATCTGCCTTTCATAGCCGACTGGTACGGATGCCGTGTTCTTGTATGCTATCCCTAACATCGAACCGGATGCGATACAATCGAATCTGTTGTCTTCCGCGATGAATTTCAATGCTGTTCTCGCATTTCCGCATTCCTGTATCTCATCCAGGAACAACAGTGTTTTTCCCTCCGTGAACTTTGCCGTTATATCATACGCTGAGATTCTTTTTATTATCTCATTCATTTCGAGATCGCCTTCGAAAGCATCTTTCATACGGGATCTCATCAAAAAATTGATCTCAACGACATTCTCGTAATTCTGTCTTCCGAATTCCCGGATTATGAATGTCTTCCCGACCTGCCTTGCACCGTTCACCAGAAGGCACTCCTTATTCTTTTCCTTCTTCCACTTCAGGAGGGAATCCATCATCTTTCTTTTCAGCATGAATATATCTCCGGTGTTTCGTAAAACGTACCCGCAAAAAGGATACGGCGGAACATGTATACAAATATTGCAGTATCTTTTTTCATAAAATTCCAATTTCTGCACCATTATTTTTTAAAAAATTCCAATTTCTGCAGTATTGTTGATGATCATCTCATATGAAACTGTCGGCAGAAGTTGGACAAAACCGTCAACTGATCAAACGGAAAGAAGGCGTTGAGGTGTATGCGTGGTGATGCAGACCGATACGTTCCCAAATATTATTCTCCGCAAAAATGCGGTAAATATCTTATACATTCACCGCATGACCATTATCGTATGAATAAATACATTCATCAGCGTGATAATTGGACCGATTTCAAATGGCAGGATGCCGCAGTGAGCGCATCATTGGGCGAGGTCCGTTTCATGCAAGGAATGATAATGGAACGAATGCGTTCACTGAGTCTTTCATCAAAAAAAGAAAGAACGCTCGATGCGCTGACATCCGATGTTATGAACTCGTTCAAGATAGAAGGAGAGGACCTCGATCGCGACCAGGTACGTTCGTCCGTCGCGCGGCGCCTCGGAATGGATGTTGCGGGGCTTGTCCCCGTATCCCGATATACCGAAGGGGTCGTAGAGATGATGCTGGATGCCACACGGAATTATTCCGATCCGTTAACGGAAGAACGCCTCTTCGGCTGGCACGCGGCGCTTTTTCCGGCAGGGTACAGCGGAATGAACAGGATCTCGGTGGCGAAATACCGTACGGAAGAGATGAAGATCGTTTCCGGCGCCATAGGTAAAGAGAAAGTACATTACGAAGCCGTCGCGGCAAGTGACGTAACATCAGAGATGAAAAGATTCCTTTCATGGTTCAATGATGACCGTATCGTCATAGACAGCATACTGAGATCAGCGATAGCGCATCTGTGGTTCATTTCCATTCATCCGTTCGACGACGGGAACGGTCGTATCGCGAGAGCGATATCAGATATGCAATTGGCACGCAGCGAGAACTCCGCGGAACGTTTTTACAGTCTCTCGGAACAGTTCCTCTCGGAACGCAATGAATATTACGATAAACTGAACAAAGTGCAGCGAGGTAACGGCGAAATGACGGAATGGCTGATCTGCTTTCTCAGCTCGCTCAAGAAAGCACTGATGAGAACGGAAAGCAGCATACGGAACGTCCTGCGGCGATCCGTGTTCTGGGAAAACCACGAAGATATTCAGATCAATGAGCGCCAGCGCCTGATGATCAACAAACTGTTCGACGGCCTCACCGGAAAACTCACATCGATGAAGTGGGCTAAGATAACGAAATGCTCCGCAGACACCGCTCTGCGCGACATAAACGATCTGATCGATAAAGGCGTCCTGATCAAAGGCGAGGCGAGAGGGCGCAGTGCCGAATACAGGTTCGCAAAATGATCGAGCGTCTTTCGTCGAACAGCTGAGTTTGACGATGACAAATGTTAAACGGTATAAAGCAGACAGCAGCGTAATGTCATCTGCCGTACACAAGAGACATTCTGTCGAAGAACTGAAGGTATTAGTTGCACCGGTCGCGGAGAAGTACGGAGTTGACAAAGTATACATCTTCGGATCCGTTGCCCGCGGAGATGACAACGAAGAAAGCGATTATGACTTCTGCATCGATAGAGGGAAGATAAGGAGTATATTCGTACTGTCCGGATTCTTCCAGGATCTTCAGGACGCGATCGGGCACGAGATAGATCTGGTCACCACTAAATCGGTTCCGGCCGAATTCCTTAACAAAATAATGAAGGAAGGCGTTGAACTATATGCGCAGTGATGCTAATCTGATATCTGCCATCCTCCAGTTCTGCAACGACATTGGTGAAGCGATGACCAAATTCGGCGATGATGTGGGGCTTTCATGAAAGACCGCGCATATCAGCATGTCTGTTCGTTCTGCATCCTCCAGGATAGGTAAGAGCGCAGGAAATCTTTCACAGAGATTGAGAGACGGATATCCTGAAATAGAGTGGGGCAAAATGAAGGGGATGAGGAATTTCATCGCACACGGATACTATGGTATCGACCTTGAAACGGTGTGGGTAGCTATGACGGAGGATGTCCCTATCTTGAAAGCTGTCTGTGAGAGGATCCTCAGAGAATCCGATCTTTGAAAATATCCCGGCGGCTGTCGCTGCCACACATCTGAAATGTATAAACGAAAAAAGGGCACGTCACCGTGCCCTGTTCTGTTCACTTATTTCGTCTTCCCGATCATCAGCATGAACATACCGACCACCGAACCGACTATTATCAGCAGCGGTTCAATGAGGAAACTCAGCGTCGTAAGGATATCTCCGCTCTGGATGGCGTCGACCACGGTCTCCCACATCCCGGTCGGTGTTTCTACTCCTATGAGTCCGAAGATGAGAATAGCACCCAGGACCGCGAGTGTCAGTGTGACGCCGTAGGCCACGAACCCGAAGAAGCGTCCCTTTCCGCTTAGCAGAAGGAATCCCACCAGGAATCCCAGAACACCCAGCACCGGGAAGATCCACATGATTATATCGGGATTCGTGATGTAGCCCGACAAGTAGAGATACAGACTCGCGAACACGACCGTGGGCGATACCCAGTCGGTATAGATCTCAAACATCGGCAATAATGCCGCGACGATGAACCATCCCCCTATTATAACAAGTATGATAGCGGAAAGTTTTAATGCAAATGATGCTCCAGCCATGCGCCGAAATCGATTCGTAACTATATAAAAGATATCAGGTTCCGTTAAGAACAGGGCAAAGCAGGATGACCCTTCAACGTCGTTTATGATATCGGCAGATGCGTTGAAGACCATTCTATAATATCGAAAGGCAAGCTCGTTCTCGGATCGAAACGTGCGTCGGAAGGTGACGCAGAACGATGGTCTGCCTGTTCAGGGGCCTTGCCGCCCCTTCATCAGGAAGAACACCGCACCGATGCCCACGATCGCGATCACGGCAATTACGGCGATGATCATCATGCCCGACCCTCCGCCGTCCGATCCGCCCGCAGGATTACCTGTTGACACACCTGAGACCGTTATGATGGCGGATGCGATACCGGTAGTGAACACAAGGTCGAAAGTATGTTCGCCTTCCTCGAGGCCTGCCATGTACAACTCTTTTATCGTTACAATGGTGCTGCCCGAGGTCACGGTGTAGTCCGAGCCTTCCGTCAGCTCATACCCGTCCCGGAGCACGTATCTGAGATCGTTCATCGACTGACCCACGGTTATGCTGAATGCTCCGTAGGTTCCGCGGATCCACACGGTGCTTGTCGCAAATGATATATAGATCTGTTTCGGAGATACCGTCACAGTATCCGCGCCGGCGTTCTCCGGTATGAATATGTGACCATCCAGCGAGAGGCTCACGGTAACGCTTCCGGAAGTTTTCATGACCACCTCCAGTATATACATTTTGCTGCTTGTCTGCGTCAGCGACCCTTTGGTCACCGATCCGTCCCCGTATATGGTTATGTCGCTGTCTGAGAGCCCGTTGATATCACAGTCGAACATCAGGACCACTACATTCTCCGATGTATCGGCGGTCACGGAGTATCTGACGATGATATCCCACTCTGCCTCGATCACCACATTGGAAGTGCCGATGATGAATGTGTTCCCTGTCAGGGTGACCCCTCCTGCAGTGACATTCCATCCCTTGAACTGCTTTCCCGGGATGTCGCTCGGGGTCAGCGTCACCGGTGTTCCGGCGGGGCCGGATGCCGACGATGCCGTTCCGCCCACGACCACTACATTGTAAACATACTCCCATACTGCGTACAGTATGAGATCGCACTCAGGCATACGGTGCGACATATACGGATAGTACCAGTCCCCGTTGCCCTCTGCATCTGTGTTCCATCCTTTGAACTGCTTATCTGCCGGAGGTATCATACCGGTCGGCTGACTGGGGCTGAATGTGACGCCTGCGTTGACGACCTGGTCCGGCAATGTTTCGAATCTCCCGTTGTTCGAACGGAACTCGATCGTATACTCCTCCGTCTCGTCCATCCAGATCGTATACAGCGTAATGTCCTCGACTCCCATGGTCATTGGCATACCGACAGCGTATCCCGTACCGAGACCGTTGGGCAGCGTGTTCCACTCCCTTAACTGCTTTCCCGCAGGAGGCGTGATACCCGCCGCGGAGGCGATCGAGAAATCCTCGCCGTATGCATAATCCGTGCTCAGACCCGTCAGTTCCTCCCCTATGGTCCCGGATAGATCGGCAATATAGTATTTCACAGAATACATGTTCACAGACCATATGGCGTGCAGTGTAACGTCCCTCGCAGGCATGCTGCCCGTGAAATCATACGTGAACGACGGATCGCTCTCATACCATCCGCCGAATGTGTGTCCGCCCTTCGTCGGAGGTTCGGAGGGGGCGTATACCGGCGCTCCATAACCGAACGATATCGGAGTGTATAGGTTCCCGTCGGAATTGAAGTACATTGTGTAAGATATGAGATTCCACTTCGCGTTCAACGTAACATCCCTCGGAGGCATGTTGCCCATGAAGTCATACATGGACGACGGATCGCTCTCATACCATCCGCCGAATGAGTGACCTTCCTTCGTCGGAGGTTCAGGAGCGTATACCGATGCTCCGTTGTTGAAGACTATCGAATTGAAGATGCTTCCGTCTGAATAGAAGGACATCGTGTAAGGTATGGGGATCCAATTCGCGCGCAGTGTAACATCACACGCCGGCATGGTACCCGTGAAATCATACGTGAACGACGGATCGTCCCCCCCGTACCATCCGCCGAATGCGAAACCTTCCTTCGCCGGAGGTTCAGGAGCGTATATCGGTGCTCCGTTGTCGAACACTATCGAACCGAAGAGGTCTCCGTCTGAATAGAAATACATTGTATACGACGTGATATAGACCCACTTCGCGTGCAGTGTAACATCCCTTGCAGGCATGGTACCTGTGAAATCATACATGGACGACGGATCGCTCTCATACCATCCGCCGAATGCGTAACCTTCCTTCCTCGGAGGTTCCGGAGCTTGTACCGGTGCTCCGTATCCTAACGTTATCGAAGCGTGGAGGATCTCGTCGGAATAGAAGTGTATTGCGTAAAGTACCCAGTTCGCGTTCAACGTAACATTCCTCGCGGGCATGGTGCCTGTGAAATCATACATGGACGACGGATCGCTCTCATACCATCCGGTGAATGTGTATCCTCCTTCCTTCGTCGGAGGTTCCGGAGCTTGTACCGGTGCTCCGTATCCTAACGTTATCGAAGCGTAGGGGCTTCCGTCGGAATGGAAGTACATTGTGTAAGAAATGAGATTCCACTTCGCGTTCAACGTAACATCCCTCGCGGGCATGGTACCTGTGAAATCATACATGGACAAGGGATCGCTCTCGTACCATCCGGCGAATGAGTGACCTTCCTTTGTCGGGGATCCGGAGGCATATACCGGTGCTCCGCAGTCGAACGCTATCGAATCGAAGAAGCTTTCGTCGGAATAGAAGTACATTGTGTAAACTATGGGATTCCACCTCGCGTACAGCGTGATTCCGCCCAAGGGCATGCGATCAGGGAATGCGAACTGTGCTTCCAGTTCCGGACCGTAGAACCATCCGATGAACGTGTATCCGTCCCTTGTCGGATCCGGTGGGGCCTGTACAAGCTTTAAGTAGTCATCCGTTATCGGATCGACGAACGATCCGGCACCGGAGTCGAAGTTGATAGTATATCTGTCGACGTCCCATTTGGCGTTCAACATAACATTCCTCGCGGGCATGGTACCTGTGAAATCATACATGGACAAGGGATCGCTCTCGTACCATCCGGCGAATGAGTGACCTTCCTTCGTCGGAGGTTCCGGAGCGCGTACCGGTGCTCCGCAGTCGAACTCTATCGAATCGAAGAAGCTTTCGTCGGAATAGAAGTACATTGTGTAAACTATGGGATTCCACCTCGCGTACAGCGTGATTCCGCCCAAGGGCATGCGATCAGGGAATTCGAACTGTGCTGCCGGTTCCGGACCGTAGAACCATCCGATGAACGTGTATCCGTCCCTTGTCGGATCCGGCGGGGCCCATACAATTGTTAAGTAGTCATCCGTTATCGGATCGACGAACGATCCGGCGCCGGATTCGAAGTCTATAGTATATTTGTTGAGATCCCATTGAGCATTCAGCCAAGTTTCTCCCATGGGCATGGTGGTGAATGTGTACGGAACTGTGTAGTCGGTCAAGTACCAATACGCGAATATGTACCCATCCATGGTCGGTGGCTCCGGGGCGGACACCGACGTTCCGTAACCCTGCTCTATCGGGTCGACTGGGGATCCGCTGTGGGAATTGAAGTAGATGGTGCAGATAGCCAGCACGGTCAACCGTGCCGGATCGGATGTGACCGTTATATTGTGATCCTTGACCGTTATCATGACCCTGTAAAGATTTCCGTCATCGCTCATGACGGTGACCGATGTGACATGATCCTTTCCGTTCGCTCCGGCGATATTATTCCACGTTGAACCATCATCCGTGGATATCTGCCACTGATACTCGATCGTGAACAGGTCTGACACTCCCAGACCGGAGAATGATGCGTTCTCTCCCTCTGTTACGGTCTGGTCCTGCGGATAGAAGACGATAGGAATCAATGACTGCATAAATACAGGATATCCGTCGTTCATGCCCGGAACAATGGTCCAGATGTTATCGAAATCCCACCCGTTCATTTCATCTGACCCTGAAGGGTTCATTGTTCCCGTGAAATATATCGAATCGTTGTTCTTAGCGTCCGAGAGGGACGGTCTCATCTCGGAAGAGGTCTTTGCGGAAGAACGCTGGTCCGGGTCTTCACCGGTACCGGTCTTTCTTGCGGGGTCTGCGGCAACTCCGTCAACGAGCGGGGACCCGGATCCTGCCAGTTTATCAGCGGCAAGGGTTCCGTTGACATATATCTTATCTGTGAGATAGTAGCTGTTGATAATGGCGGATGACGATATCATATGTCCGGCTATACCGCCTGCGAATGCGCTCCCGGACGGGGATGACACTGCTGACACAGAACCGGCGTTGTAGCAGTTCGTGATCGGTGATGATGCATATCCCGCTATACCGCCTGTGTATGAATTTGAGGAATCTAACGCAGATACAGCGCCTATGTTGTAGCAGTTCGTGATCGCCGATAACGCGACAGAACCGACGATGCCGCCTGTGTATGCATATTCATATGATAATGAGGATGATGATGACGCTGATACAGAACCGGCGTTGTAGCAGTTCGTGATCGTCGATGAATATGCCTCTCCGGCCATACCGCCTGCGAATGCATCCGTAGATGAATACGTCGATACAGAACCGGCGTTGTAGCAGTTCGTG
>Ga0123353_10005317_pt1 | contig 16860 bp, 10 predicted proteins | sample TergutLab28metaG_3_FD_92763 | JGI IMG/M metagenome (GOLD analysis project Ga0123353, IMG submission 92763) | Labiotermes labralis P3 segment gut microbial communities from Petit-Saut dam, French Guiana - Lab288 P3 | ecosystem: Host-associated > Arthropoda: Insects > Digestive system > Gut ...
GAATACCGGCTAAATGGGGTGTCAAATCCAACAACGTATTATCAAGTTCATAACTCGTTGCCCATTCGTGATGGTCGCCCGGCATCTTGACCGCTCGCATGTTGGAGGCTTTTTTGTCTTCGATGGAATGCGTCCACTCACCGATTTTGAGTTTATTGAATTCGCCACTCTGCACCTCGTACCAAGTATTTTTCGGCAAGTCTTTCGTAAACTCCGGCGGATCAGCAGGCGGCTCAAATCGTGTCCGCATGTCCGCCTCCCAAGCCGCAAACTGCTCCAGTGATTGTGCCTCGTGATAGGCACGAACGTTGTGCTCCTTGCAGATGTTGAAGAAGTGATCAAGAACGCGTTGAGGATTATCGACAATCTCGACCGTACCAGAAAGTTCCATTTTCCGACGGAATGAATGGTACTCTTTCAACAAAACGAGGACAAAGGGCAAGAGGTCACGTCGTATTCGTTTGACATACACTGCGTCATCGCCCAAAACTTCGACGGAGGTAATAAGCCTCAGTTTCGCCCATGTCTCGTAATCCAGCCAGTCGTTCGTCGAAGTCATAAAACAACTCAGATGCACTCCCGATTCCTCTGCACGGTCATGCAAGATGTCCAAATACTTTTTGATCCTCGGACCAAATAGCGGACCATAATACCCCATCAGAAACTCATCGAACAACGCATTTTCGTCGAGCGTGGGATCCCACATCAATTTGGCAATCACCCAGTTTTTCATCCGCACAAAGTCGCCCGCCGAACAGAATGAGTCCCCCTGCTCAAAAAGACCAATCGTGTTGTTTTCGACAAAGAACCGAATGTTTGGTGCCAAAACCCGATGGTTCGGATGCGGCAACATATACGCTGAAAAGTTGACCGTGTAGTCCCAGACAAAAAGATTGTCCGCAATCTTGCTCCAACCCTCCATGTCCTCACGGAACGACTTGTTCTGCTCTCCGGTGGCGAGCGGCTGGACAAAGGAACACTCAATCGTGCAGAGCCGGATGATAACATTCTTTCGCGGCTTCACGAACTTCGGCGGCTTGCGCGTGTATTGGTACGCCAATGTTTCGACCCAAACATTCGGGAACTCCTTTTCGATGTCTTCGGCAACCTTGTTGACAAAGCGAACCAACGAACCTGCGGGACTGCCTTCTTCGTCGTCGATTGCCTTGCACTTTGCACAGGCACAGTTGCCGTACCAATCGTTTTGACTAATCGAAATGAATTTTGCCTCGGGATTGTTGCGGAGTCCTTCGAGAGCATTTTTCGTCAGTTCGGCACGCATTTCGTCGTTCGTCAAGCAGAGTTGAGCGTGTTCGTGTTTGCGCTGACCCTCAATTTCGCTGTACCAGTCGGGATGTTGCTCGAAATACTTTTCCGGCGGCAGAAGCGGGGAAAAGGAGTGTACAAAATAGAAAAACTTGTGGTGTCCACCATACTCCGCTGGTGCGTAGGTCAATGAACCGTTGTACTTCAACCGGCTTGTGAAGACGCTACCGATGGCATCGAGATAGTACGCTTCCCGATTGATGATTTGCGGAGCGTATTCGACATTCTGCACCGGAACTTCGAGTGTCGGCTTCTTGGGAATGTGCGATTCGGTCGATGTCCACCACCTCACGCCGACGGCATCTTCGAGAAATGTATTGACGGCATAGAGCGTGCCCCGCTGCGGATGTCCGACAAGGACAATGTTGTTGCCGACCGACTTGATGACAATGCCATCGTAGGGAATTTTTGCAATGTCGAGGTCGGGGAGTAGTTCTTTAAGTCGTTTCGAGTTGCCGACGATGAGTTGTGGTTTTGTTTTTTGGAGGTCGTTGTCTCTGATGGTCGAAAAGTCGGCACCGGTAACGGAATCGAGATGATGTTTGAGTTCCTTTGCGGCGGTTTGTTCGATTGTCGAGGGATTTTCGGAGAGCACGATGACGTACTCCGTTTTGCCGTCTTGGGACAGGACGAGATTGTCTGCTTGTGCATTGTTGAACAACAGAAGGAAAGCAAGGGCAGTGTAAAGAAGGTGTTTCATGGCAATAATTCTGAACGGGGTGAGCAACGTGCGAAACCGAACGTAGGATACCAGATACGTGTTGCTCTGTCGAGTCGGCTTGAAAAAATTATGACTACATGCTACAATTTTTCCAGAGTTTTCAGATGTTGAATCCATGAATCACGTCGAACGATTCCGTGCCTTGATGAACTTTCAGCCCGTTGACCGCCTCCCACGTTGGGAGTGGGCAATGTGGTGGGACGAAACGATCAAACGTTGGAAGAATGAAGGTTTGCCCTCTTCACTCCATACGGTATTCGATATTCACCAATACTTCGGTCTTGACCCCTATCAACAATTTTGGTTTTCGACCACCGACCCGACCATTGAGGCGGTGCAACATCACGTCGAAGGGATCGTATCGAACATGGACGATTATCTGCGCGTCCGAAAGTCGCTTTTTCCCGACCATTCGGCGGCGATTGAATCGATGACTCCCTGGGAACGCAAACAGACCGATGGCGATGCCGTCGTTTGGATTACGATTGAAGGGCATTTCTGGTTCCCGCGTACCTTGATGGGTTTTACCAAAATCAGTTTGGCGTTTTATGACCAGCCGGAATTGCTCCATCGAATCAATCAGGATTTGGTGGATTTCAATCTAAAAATCATCGAAAAGGTGCGCCGAACCTGCATACCGACATTCGTAACGATTGCCGAAGATATGTCCTACAACCATGGCTCCATGATTTCGGAGAAGACTTTCAACGAATTCATTGCTCCGTATTATCGACAAGTCATTCCCCGTTTGCAGGAGTTGACACCGCATATTTTTGTCGATACAGACGGCAACGTGACTCGGATGGTTCCGTGGTTCCAACGCGAAGGAATTCAAGGAGTGTTACCTTTGGAACGTCAGGCGGGTGTTGATGGTTTAGCTCTGCGTGAGAAGTATCCCGACTTCCGCATGATTGGACACTATAATAAAATGGTCATGTCAAAAGGGGAAGAAGCGATGCGGCAGGAATTCGAACGCCTTGTTCCGTTGATGCGGCGGGGGGGATTCATTCCCAGCGTCGATCACCAAACGCCGCCCGAAGTCTCTCTGGAACAGTACCGCATGTTCGTTGCGTTATTGAACGAATATACCGATTCGCGGTTTCGTGATTAGCGAAAGACGTAGAGGAGCGTTTGATACGGAGCAAGTCGAATCTCCGTTTCAAGCGGAATCTTGTCTCCGGTTTGCGGATCAAGAATGAATCCCGTTGTGCCGACAACATTTTTCAGGCGACCTTCATAAACGTTCTCCTTGTCGGCATTCATAAGAAGGAAAATTTCGTTATTGTCCCGCTGAAAATGTCCCAACACGATTTTGTTATTTGCCGGTTCGAGTTTCGGAACATTCGGGATCGTTATCGCGTCCCGCTGGTCGATGAGGATGCGGAAACCCTTCTTGCGAAGTGTCTCCACTCTTTCGGCAACCGATTTCGGCAACTCTACGTCAGGCAATACCAACGTGTGGAACCTGTTTCCGGCAATTTCGAGTTCGCCGTTCTTGAATTCCGTCTTAGCGAGAAACTCGCTGTCGATAAGGATGAACGGAACTTGCGTTTGCGTGAGATGTCCTCCGAGTCGTTCAAAGGAATCAACTGCTTTTCGGGCAGTTTCCGACTGTGCCTCCATGGAATACATCTCCGCCGTCGGAATGTACTCCTCCTGAAGAGTTTCAATCGGATAATACAGCAATACCGGTCGGCAGGGCTTCGCCCTACGGAGGACCGCATTGACGCGTCCCACAAAATCACAGTATTGCCGATGAATTTCTTCGCTGCGGTCCTCAATGCCGTAATACAGGGCGAATTCCGTGATGCCCCAGGCGAATTGCGCTGCTGAAGCCGCCTGCATCATGGAGAGTTCGGCAGGCTTCTTGTCCATAAATTTCTGTATGAAATCGCTTATTTCAGTCTGGACAAGCCGCTTTCCGGTGAGCATGGCTGCCGAACTGGGAAACGCCGTCGCCCGCCAACCGCCGTAAAACGGAAGCATTGGGTCGCTGTTCAGTTCGTCCAAGCCGGGCAAACTCATCCGGGCGAGAACCTGCAATTTATTGCCATCTATCGGAACGTGAAAAAGAGTATATTCCTCAAACAATGTGTGTCCCGTGGTTGTCAGCCGAAGAGGAGCGTTTGGATTCTGTAATGTGGGAACCGACCCACCGGCATCGCGGCACCAATCCTCGATTTGACCGTAGAACCGCTCCTTAACGAGTTCGCCAAGCAGACTCCAAAATTGCCGACGGATACGTTTATTCTCTGCCGAGTCGCCGACGAAGAGACTTTTACGTTGCGGTAAGAGGTCTTCCCCATATTTTTCCCAATACCGCTCCGGCAAGTCAGAAGTCCACGAAACCATCGGAAGAGGTTTGATATTCGGATCAATCGGATCAACCGTTGGGACATTGACGAGAATTTCCTCGGGAACTTGACCCACATGAAATGCCATCATGGAGGGCTCTTCTGTCCAAAATGCCTCAACCTGATCGAAGAGTTCTCGCCCCAATCGAGTGCGGTACTGTGCATGGGTCACGTCGATGAATCGTCTCGTAGCGGCAACGTCCAGCGGATTGGGATAGCGGCGTATGGCATGATAGTTGTTTGCGGCATGGGTAAATTCGTAAGCGGGACGGATAAAAAACGGTTCAGCACTCTCTTTGTCATACACCAGAGCCTGTGCTTCCAATTCGGGATGTCCGTCGAGGACAACTCCTCCGGCGGCGAGACTGGGATAACCATCCTCGTCGCAAAGCCAAATACGCAGACCAACGGACTTCGCTGCCTTGACTGAATCGACAAACTTTTTCCAATGGTCTTCACTGCGGAAATAATTGGGTCCATTCACGTGGCTGCAAACGATCCCTCCGAGACCACAATTTTTCAGTCGGGCGGCAGCCTTGTCGAGGTCGGGACTCTGCGAAAACCAGCCGTGAACGATTTGCAACGGGCGGAGTTCCATCGGCGGTGAGTGCCAATCATCGAGCCAAGAAGGCTCCTCGGCGGACAAAGGGTGAATCAGCGCAAATAGAAGACCCAACAGCAAAGCATGCGAAACGATTTTCATGGTCGAGGGAAGGTGTTGTTCAAGCGATCACCCAAAATTGTATTTCTTTTTCGGTCGATGTCAATGATTTTTCAAAATGGTATACAATCTATACTGACCCGCTAGTGCGTATTAAAAATTGGTATGGAATGGTTTTTCCCCTAGCCCGTATATGTAACGTACCTTCCAGAGGGAGAGGAGACCGCTTTTTGCTACTTTGCAGATCGAGTAAACATCTTGCCAACCGACCGAAAATACAGGATAATACCAAGAGCATGTAAACCTACCGATAATCTTCCATGCCACAGCAACACTATATTGGAATCGATGTTGGCGGAACCAAAATTCAAACCTCCCTTGTCACCGAAGCCGGTGTCGTGTTGGCAAGCCTTCGCCGGGAAACGCCACGAAACTGCGGTGCCGAGGTAACACTTCAAGTCCTCGACGATGCCATCAAGTCTCTACTCCAAGAACAAAATTTACCTCCCAATAAGTTGGCAGGCATTGGTATTGCCATACCGGGAGTTGTGCAGCCAGAGACCGGTTTCATCGTCGGCACTCCCAATATGAATCTCGCCGGAATCGATTTGGGAGCGTACATGAAATCCCGATTCGATGTCCCCATCGCCGTCGGGAATGATTGCAATCTCGGCACGCTCGGCGAATGTTGGCTCGGCAGCGGTCGTAATACGGCATCCTGCGTGGGGATTTTCGTCGGCACCGGAATCGGCGCGGGAGTAGTCGTGAACGACACGGTGTTGAGCGGGGCGGGACAATCCGCCGGGGAAATCGGGCACATTGTCGTGCAAGTTCCCTGTGAAGATTGGCACCAACAAATCCACCGCAAACAGAAAAAATTTGATAACGTATTCCCACCGAAACACCTTCCCCAGTGCGGCTGCGGCAATTACGGCTGTTTTGAATCATTGGCAAGCCGAACCGCCATTGAACGTTTCATTCGGGAAGCAGTACAGAATGGAGAAAAATCGATCATCAAAGAGTTGAACGGAGGTTCGCTCGATGTCATCAAGAGCGGTTCGCTGGCAAAGGCACTCAAAGCGAACGACCACGTAGTAAAGACCATTATGCACTACGTCTCGCAGGTGATCGGCTATGCCTGTTTGACCGTGCGGCACTTGCTTGATCCTGAAGTTATCGTGATCGGTGGTGGTGTGATGGAGGCGTGCCAAAAATTTATGATGCCGATTATCGAGGCGGTGGTCATCAATGACCGATTGCTGGCGGCATCGAGTAAGCGTCGTGTGCTTCTCTCTTCGCTTCGAGACGACGCTGTTGTTCTCGGTGCAGTGGCGTTGGTTCGCAGTACCAACGGTGCTAATCCGCTCCAAAAGAAGACTCGGCGGGCACTTCCGCACTATCCGACGCTTCGGTTGATGGCGGACAATGTGATTCATATTGCGGATAAACCTTATTCGGATGATTTTTTCCTTTTGTCAGACGGTTCGCTTTCGCCGCGCGAAAAATTGCCGAAAAAGGATGCAAACGGTTTCCGGTTAAAGGATATTGAAACGGCAACGCAAGGTGGAATTGATCTCTTGATTTTGGTTTCACCCAAGGCGGGTGAACTGACACTTTCGGGCAAGTGCCACGATTATCTGTACCGCCGGAACATTGACTATCGTGTTTTACCCATGGAAGAGGGGGTCAAACTTTACAATTCGGTAGCGGTTCGCCGCGCCGCCGTCGTGCATTTCGGAAGCGATGAGAAATAGGAGAAACGCAATCCTCGTGGCAACCCCTCTACTCCGCTCGTTGGAGGGATCGAGTGTCGTGTTATCATTACGAACATTGATATTGATTGCTGGACATTGGGATATGTTTTGGAAAAAAATTATGCAATATGGATACACAAAAAAAATGACAAACGTAACTGTATATTAAAGCACTACCCGTTCGAAGCACGCCTAGACAAGGCGACATTCATTGGCAAGAAACATTTGACATGCTTTATGAAATCAATTACAATGGTTATCCCGTTTATGAAGCGTTCGGTCGGCACTGCCCAAACTCGCTGCGGCAACCAAAATTTGGCGGAACATGTTTGACAACGCCGACCGACTTGCTCAAAAGGCATACGATTTTATGCGAAAAGAATCGGCAAAGCATTGGAAATGACAGGTTTTTCACTACACTTACCCCTACACTTCAAGGAGAGAAATTATATGCTTAACAAGCCGACCCGTCGCCGCAATTTTTCGCGACGTGATTTTTTGAAAGCCGCAACAGCATCTGTTGCGGTTCCCTATCTGATTCCTCGTTCGGTGCTTGCCCAGGGGGGCAATCCGGGAGCCAATGAAAAAGTGGTGATCGGTGTCGTTGGTGCCGGGTATCGTATCCGGGAGATCATGAATCATCCGAAATTGATGCGGCTTCAAGCAATTTGCGATGTACACGATTCTCAGATCAATCTGACCATTGACGGCAATCCGAGTGAATATCGTACCTATCCGGGCTACAAAACGTTTGATCCCGATGCAGTCAAAGCGGTGCGATACAAACATTACCGCAATATGTTCGACAAGGAAAAACTGGACGGTGTGTTTATCACCACTCCAACACACGTCCGTGCGAGAATTACGCTGTTCGCCCTGGCTGCCGGGTTCGACGTGTACGGCGAAAAGCCGTTTGCCCTTACCACGGAACAGGGACGTGCCGTTGTCGATGCCGTTAAAAAACATAAACGGGTCTATCAATGCGGTGCCCAGGCACGTTCGATTCCACTCAATCAATGGGCTGTCAGGCGGCTCCACGATGGTGTATTGGGAAAAATGACGCGAGCGGAAATGACGAATTTCCTTTCGCCCGTCGATTATACGCCGCATGACCTATCAGAAAATTGGATACATCAGGGCTTGTCAGGGCGGGGCAAGACAATCAATGAAAAAACGCTTGCCGATGCGAAAGTATGTCCTGCCGACCTTGACTGGGATGCCTGGTGCGGACCGGCTCCGCTCTACCCGTTCCACGAATTCCTCCTCGGAAGCACTGAAGGCTGGGGACATTTTCGAGACTACGATGGCGGTGGAACGACTTGGGGAATGACCGGATTCGGAACCCATGCATTCGATCAAATCCAATGGGCACTCAACAAAGACAAGGAACTGCCCGTCGAAATTGAAGCGTCGGAACCCGACCATCCGACTAATCGTAGTCCGTTCACGATGACGTATGCCGATGGAACGCAAATTGTCATTCGTGAGGAAGGGGAAAGCAATAACGCCTTTGGCGGATTCCTTTACGGCGACAAGGGCAAAGCGGAGATCAATCGTGGACAGTTTCGCACCAATCCGAGTGAGATTGCCGCTGCCGCTCCGCAAGACATCAGACGCGATGAGTTGGATCATGTGAAAAATTGGCTCGACTGCATTAAAACACGGGAAACTCCCCGAACCTCGGCGGAAATCGCTCACCATCACACGTTGTTGTGCAACTTTGGCGTGATCTGTCGTGAGGTTCCCGGTAAACTCAAATTCGATTCCAAAACGGAAACATTCGACAATGCAGCCGCCAACAACCACCCGTCCATGCGACGCGAAGCACGCAAAGGGCATGAATTGCCGAATGTGTGAGGAAGGGGAGATAGGAAATAGAAGACAACCATTCACCATTCGAGAGGATTATTATGACATGCAAAATTCGTACAACAAGCGTTTTACTCTTTTTTGTTGCATCCGCGTTTTTATGGGAGATGCAACTCGTTTTCGCCCAACCAGCAGCCAAAAAGGTGAAGGTGCTCGTCGTAACCGGCATCGAATACCATGACTGGCGGGCGACTGCTCCGCAAATCGCGAAACAACTCGCATCGTGTTCCGATTTGGATGTCCTGCTCGAACCGGATTACAATATCCTTTGCACGGACAAGATTTTCAATTACGATGTCATTTTCTTTAACTTCTGCATCTTGCAGGATTTTGATAAAGAGACCCGAAACGATGGTCTTGCCATCGACAACATCGAAAAATTTCTGAAATCCGGCAAAGGTATCGTGATTTATCACCTTGCTATTGGAATGTTTGAAAAGCACACCGACAGAGTATTGCCCCTGATTGGACGCGACTACGACCGGGCTCTTCCGCCGCACGATCCGTTCCGTAATTTCGAGGTTACGATTACCGACAGAGAGCATCCCATCACGAAACATATTCCCGACTTCAACATTGACGACGAACTCTATACGTGTATGAGGGGAGACCATCCGATTCGCGTTCTTGCGGAAGCGATGTCCTCAGAACAGCAGAAAAAATACCCGATGGCTTATCTTTACAAATACGGTGAAGGATATGCGTTCACGACCGTACTGGGACACGATATGCAGGCGTTAAAATCGCCGGCGTTCGTAACGATGTTGCGCAACGCCGTATTGTGGCTTGGCAAAAAGGGGGTTCCCAAGGAACCGGCGACCGTCGTCGCACCGGGACGACCGATTCCGACCGGGAAGGTTTATCCGCCGGACGAAGCGGCAAATCGCGCACGAATGGAGCAAATCGGTCAATCGCTGGCAGACGGCGAAAAGTTATTGCTCTATCTCGATTGCGGTCGTGAGTGGGACAAGGCGGCATCGACTGGCGAAACCTTTTCCGTGGATGCCGATTGCCATCGTTTTCCGGGTGCGCAGGATTCGTGGGTTAACGACACGCCGAATCAGGAACATGTCGCTTTCGGCAACCCGGTGGTGATTGACCTCGACAAATTGAAACCGAACAAAAAATATCGCCTTTGTTTTTCCTGGTGGGATTTCGATGCCGGAGGACGCACCCAATCTGTACACCTTCTGTCGAAAGATAGGACACGCAACGAAACCGTCATTAAAGATGCGAAACTCCCCAATTTTTCGAGGAATGAACAACCGCCGGAAACCAAATCGTTCGACATTGCCTCTTCGTTTGTCCACGACGGCGGTTGCGTTTGCACGATTGATCTTGTGCAAGGTCCCAACGCCGTCATTTGCGAAATTTGGTTGGTCGAAGTAAAATAACCAGTACGAACAGCCTAAACATAATTATGATCAAAAAAAATCACATTCGTTTATTACTGTTAGGGTCTTTGATCCTGTGCAACGTTCCCTCTTTGATGGGAGACACAAGCATCGACTATGTTTTGTCGGTGGCACGATGCAATCCTGAACCGGTTATTGATAGACATCATCCCGGTTCAGCGGACAATGATTGCGGATACGAAAATGGGCATGTCATCAAGATTGAGGGAAAATATCACATGCTCATGACCGAACTGTTCGATTACAAACCTCACCCAGAAACTCTCGGAAGTGTCCCGGCGCGGGTGGGGTACTGGACGAGTGCGGATGGCGACAACTGGGAACGTGTTTGCACAATCGTACAGGGAACCGCGACGGGACATCCCGACGATTATAATGACCCCAAAAACAACACTTGGTCTTCGTCCTGGTTTTGGAATAAGGAGGAAAATCGCTGGAACATTTTCTGGAGGGGAAGTTGGGTATGGAGGTATCGCTCCGAAGTCGAAGGACCGTCGGGCTTTGCGGGTCCGTATGCCGAGGTAGCGAAAGTGTACCCGCCGCTCGAAGGCGATGTTCCGTACTGGGACAACAACAGTCTCGATTCTTTCGGCAATATCTTTACCGCCGAGGATGGCAGGTATTATTCCTTCGTAGGGGTCGGTGATTTCAGAAACCTCGATGATATTCAATGGGTCAACGGTCTCGCGTGGGCTGACAAAATCGATGGTCCGTGGACGCGAGTGGAGACGGATGGACATCCAACCTTCGTCTACTCGGAAAACCCCTTTGTCAATATCTATGAGATCAACGGTAAAAAGGTCTATTTTTGCGTGTACGACGACCTGTCGAATCAGCATTCCCTCGGTTACGGCTATTCGTTTGATGGAATACATTGGAAAGGAAAAACGTTAGACCTGACCCGTCACGTCCACTGGGCAGCAAATAATGATTTCGTATCCTCCGTGCGTACTCCATGTTGTCTTATCAAGGAAGACGATGGAACGTACACGATTATTTTCACTGCTTTCGGACCAGCCCCCACTCCTTCCGGTTTGTTTGCGCCGATTGGTCGTGTAAACGTCACCATAAAGGAAGTGGTAACGCCGTCGGACGAAAACATGGTTTTTCCCGGAGACATGAAGAACTGGAAAACAGTAAATGGCGACAACTCTGTGCAGTATGGAAGAGAATACAGTTTGGGATTCAAAGACAACGGGTCTAACTGTGTCTATTCTGCCGCGACGTACACGGATGTTACAGTGGAAGCCACGCTGCGCTATGTGGATCAAATATGGGATCACGCGACGGCAAGGGCGGGGATATACGTTCGCAAGGTCGATAACAAGGAGGAAAGCGGCTACCGTGCCTATCTTACCGCAAAGAGTACTGCACAACTTTATGCTGGGAACAAACTTATCAGCGAAGTCTGGGTGGGAAAACGACCGGGAATTTTCAGGAAGTTAAAGGTGAGCGTGAATGGAACCAATATCAAAGTCTATTACGATGGATCGGACGTGCCGTGCATCGATGTGAACGATGACACCTATTGCGGCGAGGGATATGTCGGACTTGAAACTTATCGATCACACTGGCATTATGAAAGAGTCGAGATCATCAAGAAATGAAACATGACCTATTCCATTGCTTTGGGCAATGCCGGAGAGTACAATGAATGTCGTCGTTTCAAGAATTTCACGACATTTATCTCGGCATTGGCAAACCATGAACAGCAAAGAACGTTTACGAGAAACAATTCGTCGCCGTCCTACAGACAGAACGCCCACCCATTTTCGATCGGAACCGGAAACACTGGAGAAAATCTATCGTCGCGTCGGGATGCGTGATTACTACCGGTTGCTGGATTATCTCGATGCTGACATCAGATACGTTGATGCCATCTATCCTGCGGACAAAAAGTATGAGGGCTTTTACCAAAATTGTTGGGGGGAGCGGCATATCTTCAAGGATTCGGAGTTCGGACCCGTCCGCGAACTGATTGATGGCGCATTGAAAGACGCAAAATCACTCAATGAATTCAAAAATTTCAATTGGCCCACTGTGGACGATCTGGATTACAGCGGTATCGGAGCCTTCTGTGACAAACATTCCAATCGAGGGATCACCTACGCACTTGCCGATTTTTGGACACGACCAAGCAATGTCCGGGGAATGCAAAATTTCCTGACGGATATTATGTTGCACCCGGAGTATTGTCATTTTCTCGCCAATTATTTCACGGAGTTTTACGTGGAAGACTTCCGGCGGGCTTATGCGGCAAGCGGAAAACGGATTGATCTGTTCCTAACCTACACCGATCTGGGAATGCAATTAACTCCGTTGGTTTCCATGAAGGTGTTTCGTGAATTCGTCAAACCCTACATGAAGCGGTTGGCAGATGTCGTGCACGAATTGGGTTCATCGCTTTTTTATCACAGTTGCGGGATGATTTTTCCTTTCATCGAGGAATTTATTGAGGTCGGAGTGGATGTTCTTGACCCGATTCAGCCTTGTACCCCGGACATGCAGCCGGAAAATCTGCAAAAGCATTTCGGTGGTCGTCTTTGTTTTCACGGCGGGATTGATGTTCAGGGGGTACTCGGTTCGGGAACGCCGGAAGACGTTCGCAATGCCGTCTTGCGTTATGAGAAGGCATTCGATCATCGCGGTTACATCATTTCGTCTTCGCATTATCTCCAGATGGACGCGAGTGTTGAGAACATTTTTGCCATCTTCGGTAAAACAGTGGACGGTTTCACGCATTGACATTTGAATAGAGTACCGCTTGACGTAGAGACCCGATAGGTGGTCAGAAAACGCAATCTTTCGCTATCGCTCGATGGCGACACTACGGTGAATCGTAAAAAATGGTGAAAAATTCGCGGAATTTCTCCAACAAAAGTCCCCGAAATTCGTAGTATTCCTAACAACCAGTCGGGTAAACCAAAATTCCCACTATAAATGGAATTTTCGTATTTACTTTTCCCGGCGGAATTTGTACAATTCGCCGAACAGCGGGTCGAAGTTCGGCGAATTTTCACTATTGTGTTTCGACCCCTTGCCCAAATAGACGAGGATGAAAACGACACTTTTCCTCAAAAATCGCCCCTCGCGGGCGTTGCAGTTGCCTCTACGGTTGGTCGCCGCTGCCCTGTTGCTACTCGTTCTTTGCGCTGCGGATAGGCTAGGAACGGAGCGAGACGAATCCCGGAGCGATGTGCTTACCTTTCACAAGGATCAAGTAGTCTCCGCCGATGCGTTGACCGCCGACAGTTTTCACATTGCGATTGAATGCAAAACGGCAGTTCCGCAGAAATACTCCTTCATCCTTCGGGGAATCGATCCCGTCGAGAAGGTGCTTCTGCAAGATATACAAAGCGGTGACTGGGGGAAGAAATTCGGACTTTTCCGGTCGGCATTGATTATTGAAGGCATTCGTGATCACAAACTCATTGGAACCTACGAAGCCCGACTCGATGCTTTGGTCGCCAAAGTGTTGTCCGCACAACGAGCGGCAGGGACTGTTTCTCAATATGCAATAACCCGCGCTCTGTTCGAGGCAATGCACAAAGAAATTCTGACCCAGCCTTATCGTCTCGACTGCACTGAATTGAGCAAAGTGATGCAAACGGGACACTTCAACTGCGTCAGCGCAACGGTACTGTTCAACTGCCTTGCCGAAAAGGCGGGACTCGATGTTTGCGCGTTAGAAATGCCGGGACATGCGTTAAGCCGGGTCAAATTTGCCGATGGCACAGCAATGAACCTCGAAACGACATGTCCGACGTGGTTTGATTTGCAGAGCGACAAGGACCGGCAGAGGGCAACACAGCAGCGGATTGCTCCGGCTCTGGCGCAACCGAAGCCGCTCACGGGAAATCCTACCGGTACAACTGCGGTTGCGGAACCCATCGTAGAATTACCCCCAATCCATCGAGAAATCACACCGATACAGTTGCTGGCGACGATTTACTACAACGTGGGCGTTGATCTTCTCACGACCAAGAAGCAACACGCGGAGGCAATGGCGGCAAATATCAAGGCGTTGTACTTGGATAAAGAAAACGAACAAGCCTGGGCAAATCTCTGTGCCTCTATCAATAACTGGGCATTGGAGTTAGTGGATAAACAACGAGTCAAGAAGCGTTATGACATTGCTGCCCCGCTCCTGGATCAAGGGGTCGCGCTTGACCCGACATATGCCAAATTTCGGGAGAATCAGGTTTACGTCTTTTACTACTGGATTCGTGATTTGGCACTTTTGGGACATTTCGATAAGGCACGCGAAATCTATGCGTATGCCGACCAACATGTTCCCCAAAACGAACAGTTGCTGACATTAATCAACAATGTCAATCAATCGGAAGCAAAAATCAAACAACAGAGGAAATAGGCTACATCAGAGTTATCCCGTGTTTGCCACATTGATCGATCATTTCCTCAGACCAGATGCTTGCCTGTACTTCACCCACGTGGGCTTTGCGCAGGATAAACATGCAGAGTCGTGATTGACCAATGCCGCCCCCAATGGACAGAGGTAATCGCTCTTCCAGCAATGCCCGGTGAAATTCCAATTCTTTGCGGTCTTCGCAACGCCGAATAGCCAGTTGCCGAAGCAGTGCCGGCTTGTCCACCCGGATGCCCATCGATGAGAGTTCCAGATTCGATTCCAATACTGGATTCCAAACGATCAAATCACCGTTGAGTCCCCTATAATTTTTCTCCGTCGGCGTTGACCAGTCGTCGTAGTCGGGAGCGCGTCCATCGTGAATAGTGCCATCGGAGAGTGCGCCGCCGATACCGATAATGAACACGGCTTGGTATTTCTTCGCCGCCTCGAATTCCCTTTGTGAAGACGTGAGTGTGGGATACTCTTTCATGAGGTCTTCTGACTGAATGAATGTAATCTCCTCCGGGAGACACGGCGTAAAGTGCGGGTACGCCTTGAACACTTCCTCTTCGAGTTCCATAATAGCCCGATAAATTTTTCGGACAATCATTCGAAGGAATTCCAGATTACGGTCTTCCGACGCGATGGTACGTTCCCAATCCCACTGATCGACGTACAAGGAGTGAATGTTATCGAGTTCCTCATCGGCACGGATGGCATTCATGTCGGTGTAGAGTCCGAACCCGGCGGGAATGTAGTACTGACCGAGTTTAAGCCGTTTCCACTTCGCCAGTGAGTGAACGACTTCGGCAACTTGGTTGCCCATTGCTTTGATGGGAAACGAGACGGGACGTTCCTGTCCGCTAAGGTTGTCGTTAAGTCCTTTCCCTGCGAGAACAAAAAGCGGTGCCGTCGCTCGCCGGAGATTCAGTGCTTCGGCAAGTTTTTGTTGAAATGTGTCCTTGACGAATTTGATCGCAAGTTGTGTCTCGTCTTGCGTCAAGGGAGAGTGATAACCCTGGGGAAGTAAAAGGGGCATAGTGATCGAAGTTATACACGAAGATAACACGGTGTGTCAAGGGTAGGTTGCCATCCGCCACTGTGCGGCAACGAGCAGTCTATCTCTTTTTGAAACGGTTTTTTTTGGTATAATTCCGACATACTTTACGAGTTCCTTTTTGTTTATGTTTATGAATATTGCTATCGGGAGCGATCATCACGGCGTTGCGATTCGAGTCAAAATTGGCGAATTTTTACAGCAAGCGGGGCACGTTGTCAGCGAAATGGGGCCGCCGATGGACGATATTCAGCCAACGGACTATCCCGATGTAGCGGCGGTGGTCGCACGTTCAGTGAGTACCGGCAAAATAGACCGAGGCATTCTGATCTGCGGAACCGGTATTGGAATGTGTATTGCGGCAAACAAATTCGCAGGAGTACGTGCCGCCCCGATCATCGACGAACTCTCCGCCGAGTTTTGCCGCCGTCATAACGATTTGAATGTCCTTTGCCTTTCCAATGATTTGTTAAGCGAAGAGGCGATCCGTCAAATCGTTCAGATTTGGTTAGATACCCCCTTTGACGGTGATAGACACGAACGGCGAATCAACAAAATTTGTGCTCTCGAACGTGAACTTGGTTTGTGTTGAATGCTCTCGAAGCCAAAGTACCGGAGGACTATAAGGCATTTCCATACCTTTTCCTGTGTAGATACTAAAAGCGACCACTGAAGAGGGAGGGCAACCAGGGCGGCTTGCCAGACGACGTTTGGGTTTGTGTCGAGTACAATGCAATGCCTTCCCGCTGGCAAACGATTTCAAGCACTAATTTGAAGTAGGCGAACCGCCTGTACCGATCTTGTGTCATTGCTTTCCGATAGACAAAGTAAATGATCTGGTGTGGAATCGTACCGTCGTCTCGCTTTTCAATGACGTAATCGCAGAATTTCCTTTCATCGACCGTTCGGGCATAGAGCGTTATTTTTAAGATGTCGGCAGTGAATCGTGCGTCGGCATCGGGGAAACTCTGTTGCTGGGCAAAACAGGAAGATGCGAAACCGAGAATGAGCGGAAGGCAAAATAATCGGCGTAAAATTTCTGCGTAAATATTCACGGCTCTCAAAGGAACAGACGTTGCTTCGTCCATAATATCGGCAAAATCGGCTGTTTTTTTCGGTTCCTTCTTGCCAAACTTGGAATTTTTGGTAAATTGTGGGAGGATTTCGAGGTTGTTTCGGTAAAGGATTGTAGGTTTGTGCCGAATTTGCCGATGACGTACCTTGTGTATTTTGTTTTTTGGGCGCCGTAGCCAAATGGCTAAGGCAGCGGATTGCAAATCCGCCATGTCCCGGTTCGAGTCCGGGCGGCGCCTTTTGTAAGAAAGCCCTAGAAA